>JAABUY010001905.1_pt1 | contig 26357 bp, 40 predicted proteins | sample 5560271 | NCBI WGS metagenome assembly JAABUY01 (sample SAMN10711886, study PRJNA513374) | rock metagenome | isolation source: Antarctica rocks | place: Antarctica: Victoria Land, University Valley | reverse complement strand
GCGACGAGCTGTCTGCGGAGCCGAGGAAGGCGCGCGCGCGGCCCCGGGCGTGCGCGCGAGCGCGCGAACACTGTCCAGAGACGGCGCCGGGCTGCGCTGACTGACGAGCAGCGCTTGCCGTGCTTCTGCTGCAGCGGGGACATGGAGTGCTTACGTGTTCGTGGGGCTGTGCGTCGGGCTGGAGCTCCTCTTCCTGGCCAGGGGCGCTGTTCGGAGGGAGACGCATTTGATCACACTGGCGGCGCGGTGCGGCCGTGTGCCAGCGGCCGGCAGCGGCGCAAGCGGAGGTGTGTGGGCGAGTTGCGCAAGGTTGTGGCATTGAGGGTGCTGCGCGCGGCGCGCGCAGTCCATGGACCTGGACCGCTCGTCGCCGGTGCCGATGCAGGCGTCCACGAGCGGCAGCGACGACTGGGAGCTGGACCCGGCGGACATCGTGTTCCAGGAGAAGATCGCGGCCGGCGCATTTGGCGACCTGTACAAGGGTGTCTACTGCGGGCAGGACGTGGCGATAAAGATCCTGCGCAACGTGCAGGACGACACGCAGCAGTACCAGGAGTTCCTGCAGGCGCGCCGCGCGCGGCAGGCCCGGGGTTTTGGCGCGGAGGTGCTAGCAGGGCGGTTGTAGCTTGTGTGCCAAGCGCCAAAGCCTGCAGGCGAGCTGCGAGACGCGCCGCAGTGGTCTGTGGTTGAGCTCGGGAGGGATGGCACCGTTCAGGCTTTCATCAGGCTTACCCTTGTCTCTGTTACGATTATAGAGGACCAGGATGCAACCTGTGTGTGCAGCGAGGGCCGGCGCGCATGCGCATGCAAGGGTTAGGGTTGGGCCGACCGGCGCCGGCGCGCCGCGCGCGCAGGAGGTGGCGATCATGCGCAAGGTGCGGCATAAGAACGTGGTGCAGTTCATCGGCGCGTGCACGCGGAAGCCCAACCTGTGCATCGTGTTCGAGTTCATGTCGGGCGGCAGCATGTACGACTACATGCGGAAGGTCCGCCCTTACCTCCGCCCGTTGTCACGCCACCGGCCGCGCCGGGCCGCTGCCACGCTCGGCACGTCTCGTGTGGTGCCCGGCGCCGGTGCGGCCCCTGTGCAGCGTGCTCTCGCGCGGCGGGCCGGCACAGCTTGTTGCCGAGGCGCGGCGTGCACACGAGAGCGGTCCGTTTAGAGGCTCAGCAGCCTCAGCGGCGTCCCCTCGTGCAACCGCGCACAGCCAGCGCAGTGCAGTGCGCAGTGCAGGGGAGGACGTTCGGCAGAAAAAGCAGCCAGCCAGCAAGACCTGTTGCGCAGGGCGGCCCGCTGAAGCTGACGACCGTGCTGAAGATCGCGACCGAGGTGTGCCGCGGCATGGACTACCTGCACAAGCGCAAGATTGTGCACCGCGACCTGAAGGCGGCCAACCTGCTCATGGACGAGACGGGCACGGTGAAGATTGCGGACTTTGGCGTCGCGCGCGTCATGGACACGACCGGCGTGATGACCGCGGAGACCGGCACGTACCGGTGCGCGGCCGTGCACGCGCGCCGTCAAGCCGCCGTCCCCCGCTGGTGGCGTTCGTATCTGTCCGCTGGCAGCCTTCATGACGTTTGTTAGGCACTTTGTTCAGCGAAAATGAAGTGCGGGTAAGCAGTGGCGGAACAACAGGAACCTTGTAGGGGTGAGGACGCCGTGTGCGCGCTGCGCACCCCCACCGTGTGCATGTTCCGGCCAGGCCGGCTGGCCTGCACTGCGGACCAGAGCGGCCGTCAGGGTGTTCACAGCTGTGGCGCGCCGGCCGGCAGGTGGATGGCGCCCGAGGTCATCGAGCACAACCCGTACCGCGAGCGCGCGGACGTGTTCAGCTTTGGCATCATGCTCTGGGAGCTGCTGACCGGGCGCGTGCCGTACGACGACATGACGCCGCTGCAGGCGCGCGCGCGCCCTGAGTCCCCGCTGCGCTTGGGGGGCAAGGCGGGGCTGCGCCTCTGCTTGGCTGCCGCTGCCGCTGCTGTGTGGGCCTGCTTCGGGCTGTGAAGCGGCGGCGGCGGCCGGCCTGTGCCTTGTGCGGGCGGGCCCGCGGCGGTGCAGCGCGGCTCGGCCGGTCTATCGGCCTCGCAGTGTGCTGGGTGCAGCAGCACGGGCCTGGGGCGCTGACTGCTGGTGCGCAACGGGGGCCGCAGGCGGCGGTGGGCGTCGTGCAGAAGGGCCTGCGGCCGACGATCCCGTCGAGCTGCCCGGGGCCGCTGGCCGGGGTCATGCGCGAGTGCTGGGCGCGCAACCCCAACGAGCGGCCATCCTTTGAGGCGCTCAAGGCGCGCCACCCTGGGCTCCCGCGCGCTTGGTAGGGTGGGGTAGGGCCGCAGCCACCGCTGGTGCATGCTTCCTTGTTCGCAACGGCGCTGGTTGTTGGTGACGGCAGAGTGCGGCAGAGTTAGCGCGCCGGGCGTGCGGAGCCCCAAGGGGTGCAGCGCCGCCGCTGTGGCGACAAGCACAAACCGGCATCCGCGGGCGCAGGGGCGCATGGAGGAGCAGTGGCGCGCGGCGCGCGTGGCGGAGGATGCGCGGCGCGTGTCGGGCGGCCCCGGGCTGCTCTCCAAGCTGCGCAAGAACATGGGCAAGGGCGGCGGCTGAGGTTCCCTCGCGGCGGTGGCGTCGCCGACGGCCGTGCGCCGGGGGCCGGGTGCTGGAGGGCTTCCCCCTGTCCCCAGCTGCGCTGGAGCTGCTGCCGGGCGTGTGATGCATGACCCGGGTTGGGGCGGGCAGTGGTAGGCAGGGCTGTGGAAGCCCTGCAGGCTGTGCTTTTTCGGGAGCGCTGCTGCGTCGGCCGCGAGCAGAGTGGGCCCCCCTGTGTGGGCGGCTCTTGGTTTATTTCGGAAACAGCCGGCAGACTGCTGCCGCCTGCATGCACGGCTGCCGGCCCGCAAGGAGCGGGCCCTGGGCCGGCAAGGGAGGGCTGGGCAGGCCGCAGCCTGGCAGGCTGCACCTGCGATTGCGGGCACCCGACGCCGATTCGAGCAGCAAGAACTTGGCACGTGGGGAAGCTTGGTCGAGGGCACCGTAGAAGGGGCGATCGTTCGCCAAGGGGTGATCATTCGCCTCTTAGAGCCGGGGCCGCGCACGAAGGAGAGCCTGAAAGCTCCCCCCACTCGGGGGGGCTCGATTCCGTACACGGCGGCGCGGGGAAGGTTGCGCGGCGCTGTGCATGCGTGACCGACGTGGGCCGCCTGTCAGGGCAATTGTGCGTGCCGATCACTGCTGCTTTTCAGAAGCTGGGCTGAAGCGGGTGCTGGCGCGCGTGCCCCGTGCGGGGAGCGTGCAGGTGGCGGCGCCTGCGGCCAGCGGTCACCCATGCAGGGTCGCTGCACACACACCACCTAGCAAGTATGTTTTGGCTGCGCGGGGCGCGGCAGAATCAAACCAAACAAATGCCGAACGTGTGGTAGGGGGTGCGTGTGTCCGTGTCTGCGTCGGCGCGCTGCCTGAGGAGAGGGCGTGCTGCCGTCTGCTGCCCCGCAGGCGCTCTGCCCGCGCGGCGGAGCCAACAATTTTGGGTCACTGAGCGAATTGTGAGTCGGGCTCTTATGGATTTCAGCCGCCGTCACGGGTCCCGGCCGCCCTGGCCGCCTGGCCTCCCCGGGTGCCCTGCGCAGCCGGGGTTCCGGAGGGCACCTTGGGCCGGAAGCTCGCCTGAAGCGGGGTCGTGGTGGACATGCGAGGCTGGTGTTGTGGGGGGCGGAGGGGCGGCGCTGGCGGGCGGCGGGCGCTGGAGGCGGCCTGCGCGTGTATGTTTTTGGAGAGCGTGTGTCACCCAGTCCGGTTCCCGCAGGGAGTGTAGCCTGTAGAGGCGTATTCTGGCGCGGCTGCTGTGCGCGGGGAGGGCGACCAGCGCCCGCGATGTCTGACATTGTGAGGGGTAGTGCACTTGCGGGTCTCTGCTGCAAGCAGGAGGAGATAGCGAGGCGGAGGCCTTGTAGCCAAGTGGTGCTGCTAGGGGCCCCCCCACTGTGCTGCTGGGGCCCCCGCCCCGGTGGCAGCCCATGCGTGCTTTCTTGCTACGTAAGGTGCGGTACCCCCAAGAGCCTGCCTTAGCTAGCTTCACCGCCCTTAATTATTGTAACCTGTGTGGTCGACCGGACAGTGGGCTCGTTCCAATTGCACATCGCGGCGGGTGAGATGGCAGGGTATCCTGGGGCGCGCACCTCGACGGCGTCGCTTGTATTGGGGCGGGTCCGCTGTAGTGACATGCGCGCGGTGCAACAGGGCACGATCGCAAGGTCGGACCCCTTTCACGTGTCACACATGGAGCCGTTTCGGTAAGGCAGGAGAGCACAGCACAGCAAAGGTGGAGAGCGCCGCGCGCGGCATCAGGGCGGCCGCCTGAACATGTGCTTACGGTAGTACCGCAGCTGCTCCAGGCTAGCGCGGATGTCTGCCCCCGCCGTATGCGCAACCTGCGGCGCGGTAACAGATAGCACGTCGGCACATGCCCGTGCTCTGAATTCACACTGCGTGCTACATGGCCCTTGTTTGCATGGCGCGCGAGTACCAGACACTCGGGCTTTGAGGGCGGCTGCGGGGCCAGCAGGACCAGGCACTGCCTGTGCACGACGCACGCGAAAGCAGCTTACCTGCAGACGCACGGTAGGGCACATGCGTGTCCGCCTGCGGGTGGTCGCCAGGGCAGCGCAGACCTGCGTCTTAGGGGCGCGGTAGAATGCGCGCGGGTACCAGCGCCGGCACAGCTCCATGACGGTGGACACGTCCACGATGCGGTGGTGCATGTGCGCGGCCAGGCGCGGCATGCGGCGGCGCAGGAAGGCCGCATCCACGTGCACGCTGTTGCCCGCCAGCACGGCCGCGCCGGCCGCCGTGTGCGCCGCCACGAACGCCAGCACCTGGCGGCCCACGGCGCGCCTCGCCGCCGGCCCGACGGGCAGGGCCCCGCGGCCGGGCGGGCCTCCCCGGTGCAGCTATTAATGCACAGCTCGGCCGTGGGCCACAGCATGCGTCGGCATGCATGCTCTCCTCTACGACCGGGGTGCATCACAGAGCGCATTCAGGAGTGACAAATTATTGTTCTTTCCTCTGTCGACACTTGAAAAATGAAAATGAATAGCGCGCGCCTGGTCCTCCGCGTCGCGCATGCTGACGGCGGACTCGCGGCAGCGCTGCGTGAGCCCGCTGCCGCCGTGCTGCCGCTCGCTCCACTCATTCATGGCCGCCAGCACTGCGTCGCTGTGGTGGATCGCCACCTCGGGGCCCTGCGCGGGGACGGGGCGCTGCGCTGCGCATGCACGGCCGGCAGCCCAGGTGCTTCGCAGGCCATGAGGCACGGCAGGTCAGGCGCTTGCATGCGGCGCAAGCCCACACCGGTGCATGCGGGTGCATGCGGAGCTGCAGAGCTGCTTCCGCCTTAGCGACGCATGCCTCCGCGGCGGCGGCGCGCCTGCGGTGCTCGTGTGCGGGCGGCTGCAGCTGCGCGCTCCTCTCAGAGCGGGTGGCGGGCGAATACAGGCGAGAGAGGCCAGGCGAGGGGGGCGACAGGGGCGCGGGGAGCGCGCCTCAATGACGTGCTCCAGCTCGCCGTCCGTGATGAGGCAGGCCACCTCGATGATGGTGTCGCTGTCCGGGTCCAGCCCTGTCGGCTGCATTGCCTGGTGAGCGGATGCGGGCGGGTCGGGCCAGGCAAGCTAGGACCTGGCTGCTAGATCCGCAACCTATACTATCAGCTTCAGCAATAACTTCGGCAATCACGTAGCGTTCGGCGATGACCTTTGGCTCAAAACAACTCGAACTCAACTGCGCATGCAGGACGCAGCTCGGCCACGCGACCACAAACTGATCACCAATCCGTCTTGGATGCGGCGGCGGGTTGAGAGTGAAAAAGAGCGCATGATGAGGTGAGAAAGGTGGGTAGGGTGGGGTCAGGCCACGCACCCGTCATCTCCAGGTCCAGCCAGACCAGCGGGTTGGCGAGCGCAGGCGAGCGCGCGCCGGAGTCCGCGCCGCGCGCGGCGCCGGCCTGCGCCTGCGGCCGCGCCGGCGGCGCCGCCGCATCCCCGCCATCGCCGGACAGCCTGAGGGCGCGCGACGCCGCGAGCGGCGCTGAGAGGATGCGCTGCTGGGCGGCAGGCAGGCGCTCACAAAGCCGGGCAGCTTCTTGTGTCGGAGCGGCTCAAAGCAGGGCAGCCAAATCACATAGCATAACGCGTGCGTGCCTGGCGCTGCGCTGCAGGGCGCCGGGCAGGCACTCGGGCTGCGCGGCGCCGTTGGCAGCGGCGCCGGCGTCAGCGCCGTTGCTGCCGGCGCGCGCCGGCGCGACACCGCTCGGCAAGCCCGTCGGCGCTGCGGCGGACACAGAGGCCGCCCGGGGTCCTCCTGATGGCGCCGGCGCTTTCCGCGTGCTCTGTGGGCTCCGCAGCGCGTCCCTCGAGGAGGAGCTCCTCCTGCTGCCCGGCCCCCGCACGGTCTCCCACTCGGGCTGCGGCTGGCTCGCTGCCGATCCTCTGCCTGCATCCCTGCGGCAGCAACAGCCAAGAGCGTTTTGGTTTACGCTGGAACACACTGGCCGTCGCGCTGAGACAGCTGGAGCGCCGTGCCGGCCACGCACACTTTCTTCCCGGCGGGATGGTGACGCACCGTGCGCGGTTGGCAGCAGCGCCTGCGCCGCTGGCGGCCTCGCGCTCGCCAGGCGCGGACTCCGGGTCGCTGCCGACGCCCGCCAGCGCCTCAAAGTAGTTTTTGGTGGTCCGGCTCGCGGCCATCGCACACCAGCAGCACGAGAGCAGCCAATCGAGGATCAGTCAGGCACTGTTTAGCAACATTGATCGTGAGACAGCCAGCAGACCTCTGTCTGTCTTTCTGCAGGGCATACGCATCCAGCAACCTGAGAGGGCTTATATGTAAAAAGCCAAGGCGCACGTGCCTGCTTTTCTGCTTGGACTGGAAAAGTACACCTGCGACGCCGCGCACGGGTCACTGCGCTGCGCACTGGTGGGCAGTGATGGAGATCCAGCCGCATGAGTTCGACTTAATTGTGGTCGGCACTGGCCTGCAGGAAGCCCTGCTTGCAGCGTACGCCTTTCAAGCACCGCTAGCAAAGTCTAGTTGCAAGTTTCTGCTTGGATGGACTGGCTGGCTGGACGATGACTCACGCATGCACCTGTCTGCAGCAGTCTGGCATGGGCTTGTACTGCCACACTCTTCTTAGCTGTTGCCTGACACGTGATGCTGCAGCGTGAAAGCTCACTTGTGTGCTTGCTTGCAGCGGCGCTGCCAAAACGGGCAAGCGCGTGCTGCACCTGGACCCCGCCGACCACTACGGCTCGCACTGGGCCAGCCTGGCGCTGGATGCCTTTCTGGCATGGGCCAGCAGCGCAGCACGCGGCGCCCCCGACGCCGCGGGCGCCGAACACGGCGCCTCCGCCGCTGGCGCACCAGCCGGCGACGGCGGCGCGCCGCGCCCGGACGCCGGCGCGCCGGGCGCCTCTGCGCCCGCAGCCGCGGCGCCGCAGGCAGCAGACGGCGCAGTGGCGGACCCCGAGCAGCCGCAGGCCGCTCGCGGCGGCGCGCCAGCGCCCGCCGGGGAGGCGCCTGGCCCAGCGGCCGCACCTGGCGAGCCCGCAGCGGGCGGGGGCACAGCAAGCAGCCCCGCCGCCGCGCGGCCGCCCGCCCTCTCAGCGGCTGCCCCGGCCGACGCACCGAGCGACGAGGAGGAGCTGCCGGCGGGCGGCTGCAGCATCTACACGCATGTGGAAGTGGAGCGCTGCCCAGGTGCTGACCTGGGCCCGCCGCGCGCCTACAGCGTCGACCTGGCGCCCAAGGCGCGGCCCCGGTCCCACGCCTGCTCAGGCGCCGGCTTGCGCCCAGCCCGCGTCTGCGGCGTTGGCCTGGCGCCCGGCGCGCGGCCCTGCCCGCGTGCCTGATCAGGCGCCAGGCCTCCTGGTTTGCTGTCACCATGAGGACCCGCTACTGGCTCATGCATACCCATGGCCTTGCTTCGTGAGGCAGGCGGTCTCGTATGCAGCCATGCGCGGCACGCACCAGAGCCAGCTGAGCAGCCCGCGGCCGCGCTGCTCTCGGCAGCTCACCCTGAGCGGCGCCTCGGGGCGGCGCGGGGCCGCCGCGGCGCGCGAGCACTGATGCTGCTGCGCAGTGCCTGCAAGCTCGTGACGCAAAACATGCCCATGAGCAGCTCCAGGAGACGGGCTTGGTGGCAGCCCCAGAGAGTGAGCCTGAGCCTGGTAAGTTCAGGGTTGGGTGTGGCGGCGGCGCAGGTACTGTACTGCGCGGACCCGCTCATCGCGGCGCTGCTGGCCAGCGGCGCGCAGCACTACCTGGAGTTCAAGCTGGTGCAGGCCAGGCGCGCGGCGGCGCCCGCGACCGTCCCCCCTCCCCGGGTGCGGTGGTTGCACGGCCAGGACAAGGCGCAAGGAGCTGGCGGGTGGTGGCCGCGGCTGCGACACACCCCTGCGGCATCCTTATCAAGCGAATAGGTGCAGACGGAGCAGCCGGCAATGTGCAGCAAGTCCGTGTTGAGTGGGCGATTCGACTCACAGCAGTCCGGGGTGCATGGCTGCGCTCTGGTCGGGAGGCCGGCTTGGCGCGACGGCGCGTGCAGCGCCTGGTGCGGAGGCACCGACGGCACGCCGGTCCTGGGGAAGAGCTCTGCGCGACCTCCGTGTCAGGCAGGGGCACCTCCAGCCACGAGCGCACTGCACCCGAGTCGGTGCAGGCCCTGCCACTACAGAACTACAGACCCTGCCACTGCAGACCGCGTAACCCTACCATAACCCTACCCTGGGCCGCGCAGCTACGCGTGGCGGGAGGGGCGCCTGGCGCGCGTGCCGGCCGCGCGCGCGGACATCTTCCGCGACCGCAGCCTCGGCCCGGCCGACAAGCGCGCGCTGATGCGCTTCCTGGGCGCCGCCGCAGACGCGCTGCGCGGCGCCGGGCCCCTGCAGGCGCGCCGGGCGCTTCGACGGCCCCGCTCAGGGCTTGCAAGTCCTCCTGAGGCCGGCCGCCTGCTGTTGCCGCGCTGCTGGCGCGGCCAGGGCCTTGCACTCGCTCGGGTGGAGCGGTCGTCGTGGCGACACCGTCGTGCCAGCAGGCCTACGCCACGCGGCCGCAATACCAGGCGCGCGCCCGCGCGCAGGGCGAGTTTGGCAGCCAGCCGCTGGCGGCGCTGCTGGCGGCGCAGGGGCTGTCGGCGCGCCTGCGCGAGTTTGTGCTGTACGCGCTCGCCATGGCGGACGCCGAGCAGGAGGCCCCTGGCGCCGCGCCTTTGGACGCGTCTCCTACCCCCGCAGACGCGGCCGCGGGCGCCGCGCCGCCCGCGCGGGAGCCCGACGGAGGGTCTTTCGCAGATAGCGGCGGCCACGGCGGCCCTGCAGGCGGCGATGCTGCGAGCGGCGGCCGGGCCGGCGGGCCGGGCAGGGCAGCGCCGGGCTCGGCGCGACCGGTGTCAGCCGCGGAGGCTGGGAATGGCGCTGCCGCGCACGCGCCCGCGCCAGCGAGGGGGTCGCAGGGCAGCGGGGCCAGCAGCGCCGGGGGCGGCGGCGGCGGCGCCGGGGACGGCGGCGGCGTGCTCAGCGCGGCGCAGGGCCGCGACGCGCTGGCGCTGTACCTGGAGTCGGCGGGCCGGTGCGCGCCGGACGCGCCAGGCCCGCTGATCCTTCTTTCGAGTTGCCACAGATTCCGAGATGCCACAGAGCGGCAAGCGGGGCAGGAGCACCCTTGCTGCCTCGCCTGCTCTGATTTCCCCGGGCCGTCGGCGCGCCAGCATGGTGAGTTTCGGTGCAGGGACGGTAGTGCACGTTGGCCAGGCCCGTGCACACGGTCGCTCGCGGTGTAACACAACCTCTTCCAATACTTGAACACTAGAAATGCTGAAATTAGGACTGCACGGCTCAATTGTGATTGGTTTCAACATAGGCGTAAACAGTGTCAAAATGTCCCTTTCTGACTGCGGCGAGGCGCTGACGCGCACCGCGCGGCAGGTACGGCGCCGGCACGAGCGCGCTGCTGGCGCCGCTGTTCGGCGCGGGCGAGCTGGCGCAGGCGTTCTGCCGCGTGGCCGCGGTCGCCGGCGCGCTGTACGTGCTGCGGCGGCCGCTGGCGGCGCTGCGGCTGGCGCGCGCCGGCGGGCGCTGCTGCGGCGTGCGCACCGCCGACGGCCAGGTGAGCGCGCGGGCGCCCTGGGCGCGCGGCGTGCATCCGGGAACTAGAGCTGTGCTGCGCCTGTGGCGGCGCGCGCGCACTGCAAGTCCTGGGCGCGAGGCGGCGGCCAACGGTTGCGCTGCCGGCCTCGCGCGGGCCGCTGCCCTGAGGCCTGACTAGTACCGCGCGCGCGCAGGTGCTGGCCTGCGCGGCGCTGGCGGGCGGCTGCGGCGCGCTGCCGCGCGCGTGGGCGCCGCGCGCGGCGCCGCGCCTGGCGCGCGCAGTCTGCGTCCTCGACGGCCCGCTGCAGGAGGGCGAGTCGCAGGCGCGCGCCTGCCGGGCGCTACAGTCAGGGTTAGGGTAGACGCGCGCCTGCCTGACGCGTGTGCGTCAGGTCAAGTACAGGAGTGGCGCCTCTTAAACCCATGCAGCTGGGTGCCGTCCCAAAGCATTGGTCAGAACCACGGCATCGGCTGGGGGCGGCAGGCCGACCGCCCGAGCCATGCGTCTGCTCGCCGGGCTGATGTGCAGGCGGGTGGAGGCGGTCTGCAGGTCTGGCTCACCTGCGTCGCCCGATTTGCTCCTGGGCGGCGCCAGGCGAGGGAAGTCAGCGGAGCGCACCGCTCGCATGCAGGCGCCTGGAAAGGCGCTCCAGTGAGGCATCGCGGGCGCGCGCGCGGCAGGTGACGGTCGTTGTCCCGCCGCGCGCGCTGGGCGGCGCCAATGCGGCGGCGGTGCGCGCGCTGCAGGTCGGCGCCGCCGCCAGCGCGTGCCCGGCCGGCAGGCGCGCGGCCGGCCTCCCCTGCCGCCCTGACTGCTTGTTTAGGCGACGCTGCGTGGGTGAGAGTGGCCGAGCACGCTGTCGAGCTGCCAGCTGGCCGATGGGCACGCGCACACAGGCACCTCTGGGCTGCGCCAGCGGCACTCTCTGGTCTGTTATTGTCGAGCGTGACCCCACGCTGCACTGGGCGGACGGCTGTGCTGCTCCCATTGGCGTGGACAGCCGCGCGCTCAGGTCCTTTTGCATGCATGCGCAACTCACCTTGCCTGCATCACAGCGCACACGGAGGTTGACTGGCTCATGTCGTGCACCACTCTTTCCTGAACGCCATCGTGCCAAGTGTCGGTCCAGAGTGTGTTCCCTGGCAGGGCGGGTGGCCAACTGCGCGCCCGCACACGCTGCCGCGTTCCTTGGAGAGTTCTCGCAGCGGACAGATCATGCTGCGCAGAGCGCAGCGGGTCACCAGCCGTCCATGCAAGTCAGCTTCCAGGCTGGCCAAATGCTGTGTCTGGGCGGCACGTGCAGCAACAGTGCGGGTGGCTCCGGGCCAGGTACCTGCTGTACCTGTCGACGCTCAGCAGCGGCGCCAGCGCCGCGCACGACCTGCGCCCCGCCGTGGCGGCGCTGACGCGGCCGGCGCCGCCGCCCGGCGGCGCTGGACCCTGCCCGGCGCCCTACGACCCCCGCCCCGCGGCGCTCCTGAGCGTGTTCTACTGTCAGGACGGGCCAGCGGCCGACGCCGGCACGCCCCGCCGCCGCTCATGCTTCCATGCAGCATGGTGTGCGAAGAGGTCATGCATACCACGCGGTTGTGCTACGCACGAGCGCGCGTTTTCAGCAATACCATGGGAGACCTGACCCAAGCTTGCTGCCTCGCAGCGAGCTCCGCCGCGCCCGCCAACGTCGCGGTGTGCGGCCCGCCGGACGGGCACATCGGCTGTGCGGCAGCCGTCGCGGGTGCAGACCGCCAGTTCAGGCGCCTGTACCCCGACCAGGGCGGCCTGCTGGCCGCGCTGGCCGGCGGCGCAGCGGCGAACGGCCGGCCGGAGCCTGACGACGAGGACTCTGACAGCGAGGCGGTTGGCGCGATGGCGAGCGCGCTGAGGCGCCTCGCGGCGGACGAGCCCTAGCGCTGCGCTGCCTGTAGAGTTCTGCTGCTCCTCGACTTTGTACTCGACTGCCTTATTGTCCCGTCCGGGGCAGGATGCGGGCGGAGGGTGAAGTGAGGTGGCGTGCATGATGCTGCCGCCAGTCGCGACCATGCTTTGCGCGCTCACGTGCCTGCTGGCTGTGCAACCGAGCACAGCATGCGCGGCCAACTTGCATGCCCAGCAGACCGCGTCGGTGCATCTGCCAGCTTACATCGCCCATGCTTGGTTACTTCTCACTCACACAGCATCCTGACCGCAGGAGGCATCCACTGAAGCTTACATGGCACTTGACAGTCCCTGGCTAACGCACTCTCACCTACACTTGACGTTTGCAGTGCTGCCAAGCAAAACTCACTTCCAAATGCTTGCATGTCACGCTGCATGTGTTGACGGCCTGAAGGCGCAGCAGCAGACCTTGCCAGCGCCGCTCAGGCGCCAGGCGCGGCCCGCTGCGCCGCGCAGCAGGGCTTGAACTAGGGTGAAGGCTAGGATATAGTAAGTGACGCCGGCGCACAAGCTGGCGCCGGCGCGCGTAACTAGTAGCTAGGCCCCGCAGCGGCGGCCGCGGCGCGGCGCTATGCGGACGAAAACGCGGCCAGGGTGGGATCCTGGAGACAGCGAGCAATGTTGAACGCGGGTGCCGAGCCGAGCGTGAAGCTACCGCCGAGCGCCGCAAAAAAGTCGCCCGCGACGGCCTGCGCGCGGCACGCCAGCTGTTTCCTCTCGGCTGCCCCAGGTCCCCCCCCTGACATGCTCAGGCCAGTCTCGCCATGTGCTTCGCCCACGGAGGGTTTCCAGCATGGCGGATGCAGCAGCGCTGATTGTAGGCGAGGCGGGGCAGGCCGGGGCGCGCCTGGTCGGTCAGGCTCTGCATGATGATGCTCATGTAGCGCAGCGGCGCCGCAATCGTGGGGCAGCACGTCGTCGCGTAATACCTGCAGCCCGGCGCGCCGCTCTAGGATCGGTGTTGCTATACACATGCATGCGCTCGCACGGTGGACTTGGCGCGACCTGTTTATACCCGCCACTATCCTCCTGCTGCACCCGCCACCATTCTGCTGTACGCAGCAAACACCGTATGCACCCTTGTAATCTGCACACGCACACACAATAAAAAGTTGCCCAGGGGGCATGGACAGCCGCTCTGCCATTGCACAGGCCAGCATGGCTTCGCGAGAGACATGTCACGCCTACCAAGCACGGGCGCCCATGCGCACTGACGCGAGCACCTCGCAAACTTGGCAGACAAGCACTGCAGTCCGACAGCCGGGCACATGCTAGTAATCGTGACAACCTTGGGGAAAGAAACCTCCCATCATCCACAACAATTCAAAAGGCGCTGGGGACGCACGCGAAATACGCCTCAGACCCCCTGGACGCAGTCGGGCGGTGCGCCTCGATGCAGGGGAGCGCAGCATCCTGGAGGCCGGCTACGAAGACGTCCGCAACCGCGGACGCGTTGGCCGCGCCGGCGCCGGCCACCGTCGCATTTTGCGCAGTCAGCATCGCTGTCGCGAACGCCTCCGCGAGGCCGAGCGCCGCCTGCGCGCTCGCCGCAGCGTGTCACCATCTGGGTTGGGTTTAGGATGTGGGTAGGAGGGGTGAGGTAGGCGGCAGGCTTACCAGCCGCGCCACGTGAGGCTCGCGGCCTTTGCTGCTGTGGCGCACCTGTCAAGCGCAACCCGCCAGGCTACCCACGCACAATGTCCAGCACTCCAGCAGGTGGGTGACGGGTCGCTGCGCCTGCGCAGGAAGCAGGCCTGCAGGCCACGCTCAGGCGGGGCGCTGCAGCCCGGGCAGCGCGCTGCAGCCCGGGCAGCGCGGCGCATCCCGGGCGGCCCGGGCGCGCACGTCGTCGGTCGCGTTGGCGTTGGTCTCGTTGCTCAGCAGGAAGGCCATGGCCTCCGACACGGCGCCGCCGGCGCCGTGCGCGGTCGCCACCAGGATGCTGTCGGACGCGCCCGCGAAGTCACGCGGCGACGACTCGAGCGCCTCCGTCAGCGAGAAGGGGTCCGTGGCGTCCACGCCCACCTGCGCGCGCCGCTGTAAACCCTAAGTTACATGTACTTTGAGGTACGTTTAACCTACCTCGGCGGATGCGCTGAGAGGCTTTTGCATGCACTCAAGCGGCGGAGCGCGGCAACATGAATTTGCGATGCTGGCCTAGCAGGTGTCACGCTGAGTCCAAGCAAGCCGCAGGGAGCGCCACCGCGAGCACGGCTCTGGCCGGGGGCTGGCTCCGCCCGTCGCCGGCCCTCAACGCGCACCCTGAGAGGTCGCAGCTTCAAGGCAAGGCTGCACGACGCGGCAGAGCCACACATGCCGTCATCACCAGAAGTAAAGAACGTCGACGCTACGAGCTCAGCGCTGTACGCTCCCGGGCGATTGCAGACACCACAGAGGCACCAAGGCGCGGGGTGCAAAGACGCAGGCGCAGCAGCAACTGTGGGCGCGAGCGTGGGTGTTCACGGGAATACCAGGGGCCGCACGGCGCACCTTGGGTGCGAAGGACGCGGGCGCGGCGGCGTATCTGGGCGCGGGCGCAGGCGCCGCTCCGCCGTAGCTCACGGCGCCCTCCACGCCGGGCGACGCCACATCTACGGTGCCGGCCGCGCGCTTGGCCGTGCTCTGAAGGGCGACGGCGCGCGATGTCAGAACCGGCCGCAATGCCCCGCTCGCCGGACACAATGCCAAGTGCTGCAGTACTATTAGTGATGATGGACTACTGAGGGGGGAAGCTGGGCAACAGCATGCTTGTCACCTTCTGAAATCAAAGCGGTAGGCAGGCCTCTGGCGCGATGGGCGCGCCTGCACGTCGCGGACGCTGCCGTCCAGCGAGTGCAGCGCGGAGTCCTTGAACTCGACCAGGGTCTGGGAGGTCGCGTCGGCCGCGCCCTGGCGCCCCAGCCAGCGCTCGGATGTTTTGAGAGCCAATGCTGTGCATCTGCGGACGGCTGTGCAAGGGCCAGATCCTGAATCAGCGTACCAGAACGCTCCTGGGCATCCTGTCTGCTGCTGGCTGGGCCTGTGCGGCATGCTAGCGCTGATCATAGGGGCTGCAGTTGATCTGAGTCACACGCGCTGTTGTCTGCACCCGCTTCCTCGCCCAAGCAGCAGGTCACCGACAAAGGGCGGGATTAGCGATGTGCCAGCTCACCTGGCCCATGTGCCGGCCTGGATGCGCAGACACCGGCCATCGACCCGGGCCACCAGCCAGTGCTGAGCAAGAGGCGTGCCAGCTCACTAAGGAACTTGCATGTTCCACGGTCTGGATGCGCCTGCTCGCCCCACCCACCGGGCCACCCGCCGGGCCCAGTGACGCGCGGGCCGGCTCGCCTGGACCGTGTGCTCCACGGTCTGCACGCGCCGGCTCGCCCGGTCCACCAGGTCGCCAGCCTTGTGCGCCACCGCGCTCAGCGCCTGGCCTGCGCGCACGCAGCGGGCTGACTTGCCTCTGCCCCCTCAAGTGGACACGGTGCAGCGCTCGCAAGCCCGCTCGCAGTCCTGCACCGCGGTCGACGGTGTGCCTTGTGCCGCATGGCGGCGCCGCGGCGTTCCCCAAGTCTCTGCTGCTTTGGAGCTCTCTTATTGCGTATACGCAGACAGTGTGCCGCCGCTGCCCAAGAAAATCCAGACACAAGCCACCCACACAGCCCGGACGGCTTCCCTCGCAACAACAGAGTGGCGCACTGGTTGTCTGCAGAGCCTGGATGGTGCCGTTGGCGGCAACGTCCGCGATAGTGGCTATCTCGCTCCCCAGGTCGCTGAAGGACGACCTGATATCATCTCCAAGACCGGCGGAAGCGCTGCCCGCGAGCAGCGCGACCGCCAGCGCCAGCAGGGGCAGCTGCATGCCTGCGCGCCTACCCCGCACTGCTGACGCGAGAGCGGCTGTTGTGCTGCAGCGCACCTGTCCCAATTTACCGCAGTGCGTGCAGGGGGAAGAGTGCGAAGCTGCTATGCAGCGCTTCAAGTACAAGCATGCCTGCTTGCCTTGAGCACGTAAGTAAGGACCCCTCGCAGTCTCAACAAACGACCTGCACCCTACAGTGAGCTAGTCCGCGCCTGAAATGCGCAAGGCCTGCTCCACAGGCCTGCAGTGAATGCTGAAGCGAAAGACAGGCGCGCAGTGTTAAAACGGCAGCGTATAAAACCAGGCAACAGTACTCAGATGGCACTGTAAAAGGAGGTGTTGAGCGCTCTCAATTCCCACTGCAGCTGAAGTTGCATTAGTAGGGTCGCTGTTGCAACCCTACAGTTTGAATCTTGCACCAGGTGGCCATTGAGCACGCGGGGCATAAGGCAGCATCTGTCAACACAAGATAGCAGCACGGCTTGCATGCATACCTGTAGAAGAGCAGCATGCAAACCCGGCACATTTTCGTAACGGGTGTACATAGTTGAGGCCTGTTGAGAGCGCATATGAATTTGGTCGCTGGTCTTCGCAAGAGTGTATATGACTTCGGTCGCTGGTCTTAGCAAGTTTATGCGAAGGCAGGCAAGCAAACCCAGTTTCGAGCGTGGGAGCTTCATCCCAAAGATCGTTGAATAAATTTGGCCAGATGAGCTCGCAATGCCTATCTATCAGCCTAGGACTGCATGGCAACTTGCAAGCAAGCGTGCAGGTATGAGCACATGATATCAAAAGCAAAGGATGAGCGCATGCAGGGGTGCATGTATGTACGCATGCAAGACCTGCCGCGCCAGGCAGGCGTGCAGCGAGCTCAGACACGCAACAGCTGATGCACACAAGAAGGGTGCTTCGCAGCTTGACAACGACAACAGCGCGGCCAACCCCGGGTTCACGGACACGCCGCTCGCACTCGCGGGCGCAGCGCCCCTGCTCACAGAGAAAGGTACCCGTACCAGTCAGTCAACGTGTTCCACTGATCCACCCTGCCCCCGCAAGAGCGCACCACGCCCTCGCGCTGGTCGGCCTTCAGCTGCCGGTGCAGCGCCAGCACCGCCTCCGCGCCACGCCCTGGCAGGGCTCCGCGAAAGCAAAGTACACGCGCCGCAGGCGCGCGTGGCGGCGCGCCCCCAAGTACATCGTTGTTCTGAGGCGGCAGCGGTAGAAGTACATATACCCCATGCAGGGGAACGCGGACAGGTCGCCCAGCGCTTCGACATTCAGCACCCGCAGGTCGTTGAAACCGAACACTTCTGGGTCGTGCGGGAAGCCGAGCGACAGGCTCTGCAGCTTTGACAGCGCCGTCACCGCCGCGGGCAGCGCGGCAAAGCAGTTGTCCTCCAGGCGCAGGCTCACCAGCCCGCCCATGGCCAGGGCCTGCCCCGGGAACGCCTGCAGCCGCCCGCACACATGCAGGGCAGCCAGCGTGTCGGGCAGCGCTGGCACGCCCGCCAGGCCCTGCTCGCCTTCGGCACACAGGCTGAACGTGCGCAGCAGGCGCCAGGCCGTCAGGCTGGCCGGCAGCGACACGCGGTCATTCATGCGGAGCTCGGTCAGGCCAGGCAGCGCCAGAAGGGCGGGCAGCTGCACGGGGGCCTCTGCGCGCTGCGGGAGAAGCACCAGCTTCTGCAGCCCCGGCAGCGCCAGACCCTCCTCAAACCCGAGCCCCTTCCGGGTCTCAATGTGCAGCTCGGTCAGGCGCGACAGCCCGGCCGGCACGGAGCACGCCAGCGGCAGGTGCGGCCCCAGGCGCACGTGCGCGAGGTGCGGCAGGCCGCGCAGCGGGGCCAGGTCCAGGACCTTGCCCCCGCTCGCGCCAGCACCGCAATAATCAAAGCCACCATCAAAGTCCCACCCTGGGTCGAACGACAGCTGCAGCCGCTGCAGGGACTGTGGCAGGGCGGCCAAGTCCAGCGCGCGCAGGCTGTACTTTTCGAGGAACACGGTGGACAGGTGCGCCAGCGCCTGGCACCGGCTGACAGCCCTGGAAAAGGCCAGCACGCTGGCCGCCGGCACAAAGAGCTGCATGTACGGCCAGTCCCATCTCATCTGGAAGCATACGTTGATGGTCCTCAGCGAGGCGTGCGCGGCCTCCACCAGCGCTATCAGCACCTTGGCCCAGTTCTGCGAGCAGGCCCTCGAGGTCGCGTATTGCGTGGTGAAGTGCAGCTCCTTTGGTGCGGCAGCGCGGTCCCAGCCACTTCTCCAGCTTGGCCAGGCGCGTCTTGAAGTTCATGCCCCTGCCTCTGCCTGTGGGGCGCGCGTGTCAGTAACACTTTAAACGCACCAAGATCAGAGTGAGGGACCAAAAAACCAAGTTGCAGACCTTTTGGGCGCCAGAACGCCGCAGCAAAGCCGTTGTCCAAGCGCTCCCAGACCTTGGAGGGCTGCAACAGGACGTCGCGGAACCGCCTGCGTCTCTGGAAACTTCATCAGCTGCTGGCCTGAGGTGAGCACAAGGAAAGGCCACACGCCAGCACAACCTGCAGCACCAGCCCACCTGCACACGCGCGGTAGGCTGACCAGCGTCTGCTTTTGTGGCACGCGGCTCAGGATGTCCACGAGCAGCTCGTCTGACAAGCTGTCCAGGCTCGCCATGCGAACAGGTTGCCGTCCCACGGGCTGAGCTGGCGCACCGCGAGGTCTGCGCTGTACGCTCAGGACCTCTGTGTCACCGTCTGTACAGTGCGCAAGCACCGGGACCCTGGCATGCTGGTTGGGGTTACACAGTGCAGCCTCTGCCAGACTGGAAGCAGAATGAAGTGAATGAACTGACAGCCAACTTAGTAGCTAGTCATGAAACAGCTTAAGCTTTTGAATGTGCAGGGCTGCTACCCTGGGTGGACCACTTGGTCGCCCTTGGTGCCATGTAGTACATGGCATGTACAGCGAGGCCGTGCGCCTCCGACCGCAGCAAGCAGCCATGTGACCTGTTCACGAGCCAGCGTATTTCCTGAGACTTATCTGCATGCACATGCTCCAGAGCAGCGCCGCAGCAGTGCAGGCCGCAACATGCAACCTGTATATGCATGCGCTCTCATTGCATACCTACCATGCGGCTTGACAGGAGGCAGCTCGAGCGCTTGAGAGGATGGATTGAGCAATCAATGGGTCGGTGACATTCATTAGCAGTATGACGCCGTGGCAGCTGCGACCTATAGAATAGTACTACTGCATTATACTACTATGATGGTAGTATCCTCTGCATCACCTCAGCATGCCATAAAAAATGTGGACAGGCCGCACTGGCACATCAGCGCAGAGTCTCTAGCAGAAGTGCCCGGCCCTCCTGCAATGACATGCATGCAGCGTGCAGTGGATGTCAGGCACTATTGCGCAGGGCGTGCAGCCTCTATGGAAAAAAAGTCTTACACCAGATAATTCCAGTGGATGGCTCCAACACAAAACACACAAGCACAAAAGAGGGATAGATGTGCAAGCTGTAAATGTGTGCTTGCTACATGGCACCTGGGAGTCTTGCAGAAGGGCATGTGGCGTACTCATGCATGCAGGAGCATACCCTCAAAAGGGATGCTTCACAGGCATGACAGCAGCACAGCAGCACAGCATGAACGCACTGCCCCTGTCTGCATCGCTCTCACCAACAGCTCAGCGCTGCTGCTCACATTCATAATCAGGCATACTCCTCGTCAACCAACCTGATCCACTCCTCATTGCTGCACAGAAACCTGCGTACCACACCCCTGTGCCCTGACCCTACCAGCTGCTGGTGCAATGCCAGGAGAGCCGAAGCACTCGGCCCCCGACACGGCTGCGCGCAGTCAAACAACACTTTGTCCAGGCGCGCATGGTGGCGCACACCAAAGTCATGCGAAAATTCGACTTGGCAGTCAGAGAAGCTGAGCGTCGTCATGCAGGGAAAGGCTGACAGGTCGCCAAGGGCGACAGCATCCAGTACGCGTAGAGTGCGCGGGTTATGCTCATAAGCAAAGTTCTTCGGGAAGCCTAGCGCCAGGTACTGCAGCTTTGACAGCGCAGTCATCCCCGCAGGCAGCGCAGTAAAGCAGTTGTCATCAAGCCGCAGGTATGCCAACTGCCGAAGCGCCAGGGCTTGCTCAGGGAATGCCTGCAGCCTCCCGGTCGCCTGCAGATGTGTCAGCGACTCGGGCAGCACAGGCGTCCATGGCAGTGCCCGCGCGCCCCAGGCAAAGTGTCAGAATGTGCGCAGGAGGCGCAAAGGTATCAAGTCTCTTGGCACCAGCACGCGTTCATTCACGCTGAGTTCAGTGAGGCCCGACAGCCCCTGCAGAGCTGGAAGCCATACATGAGTCTGTTTGCTGGAGTGGCACCAGCGCCAGCCTCTGCAGCCCGGGCAACCACAGCCCATCCTCAAACACCATGCCTCTGTAGGAATTGATGTCCAGCTCGGTCAAGCACGACAAGCCCGCTGGCACGAAGCACGTGAGCGGGATGCGCGGCCCCAGCACCACACTCGTGAGTTGCGGCAGGCCGCGCAGCACCGCTAGGTCCAGGACTCTGACCTCATCGAGACCACTTTGACCAGGAGAGTACCCTCGTGCAAATGAGAGCTCCAGCCGTTGCAGTGACTGCGGCAGGGCCGCCAGGCCCAGTACGAGCAAGCACCTGGACCCTGGTGTGCTGGCTGGGACTGGATGATATCTGTACCAGCGCAGCCAGACTGCAGGAGCAGGCGTCAGCATAAGCGTTGAATGCATAGGGCTACTGTTACCCTGCTTCTGGTGGGCCCCCAAAGTGCGGGCGCCTCTGAACCGACCGTAGCTATGTGGCCTGCATGTGCATGCGCTCTCAGTGCAAACAACCATGCGGCTTGACAGAAGGCAGCTAGAGCAATCGAGCGGGCAGCTTGGGCAGTCAACATGTCGATGACAATTCGCATGGTTTGACGCAGCAGCTACGACCCATGGTAATAATATCTCCTGCATCTTCATAGCATGCCATTAAAAATGTGGACAGGCCGCGATGGCACACCAGCGCAAAGTCTCTGGCAAGGTGTCTGCTCCTCCTAAATAACATGCATGCAGCGTGCAGTGGATGCCAGGCTCTGCAGGGCAGGGCGTGCAACCTCATTCCAAAAGCCTTCACAGCAGATGGTCCAGGGGGTGGCACCAACTCAAACACACAGGCATGAAAGACACATACAGCGGCAAGCTGCAAGTCTGTGCTTGCTACAAAGCGCGTGGACGTCTTGCATGCGGGCATGTGGCATGCTCATGCATGCAACAGCATACACCTCACAAAGGCGTGCTTCACAGCACGACAGCAGCGCTGCAGAACCGCGTTGCCCCTGTTTGCATCGCTCACACCACCAGCTCAGCGCTGCCGCTCACATGCGCAATCAGGCATACTCGTCAGTCGACCTGATGCAGTCCTCCGCGCAGCCCTCAGTGCCCACATCCTCAGCGCCCTGACCCCACCAGCGGCCGGTGCAGTGCCAGGAGAGCCAAGACTCAACCCCCGGCACGGCTGCGCGCAGTCAAACAACACTTTCTCCAGGCGCGCATGGCGCCGCACACCAAAATCGCGAGGAAGTGCGACTTGGCAGTTGGAGAACCTGAGGATCGTCATGCAGGGGAAGGCTGACAGGTCCCCAAGGGCGACAGCATCCAGAATGCGCATGCGCGTGTCACCATCATCAGGGTGTGAGTCCTCCGGGAAGCCTAGCGCCAGGTACTGCAGCTTTGACAGCGCAGTGATCCCCGCAGGCAGTGCAGTGAAGCAGTTTTCATCGAGATGCAGAAATGCCAACTGCTGAAGCGCCAGGGCTTGCTCCGGGAATGCCTGCAGCCTCCCAGTTGCCTGCAGAACTGTCAGCGACTCGGGCAGCAGAGGCGTCCGTGTCTGTGCCTGCTCGCCCCAGGCAAAGTGGCAAAATTCGCGCAGGAAGCGCAAGGGTGTCAAGTCCCTTGGCACCAGCACGCATTCGTTCACGCAGAGCTCAGTAAGGCCAGGGAGCCCCTGCAGAGCGGGAAGCTGCACATGGTTCCGTAAGCTGTGTGGCACCAGCATCAGCCTCTGCAGCCGCGGCATCCCCAGCCCCTCCTCAAACACCACGCCTCTCCAGGAATTGACGTCCAGCTCGGTCAAGCACGACAAGCCCGCTGGCACGGAGCACGTTAGCGGGAAGCGCGGCCCCAGCACCACACTCGTGAGACGCGGCAGACCGCGCAGCACCGCTAGGTCCAGGACTCTGACCTCATCGGTTCCAAAATGACGGGCGCCAGGCAAGTGTCCTGGGGCACATGAGAGCTCCAGCCGTTGCAGGGACTGCGGCAGGGCCGCCAGGTCCAGTGCGTACAGGCTGTGCCCTTCCAAGAAGCATATTTAAGGTGTGTCAGCGACTAGCACTGGTCAATAGCGTGTGAGAACGCCAGCATGCTGCCCTTGTGCATAGCCACTTGGGTGCATTCCCGCTGTCCTAGGTACACGTAAATGGTGCGCAGGGAGGCATGCGTGGCCTCTATCACCACCACAAGCACGTTCACCCAGGTCTGCGAGCTATACAAATTATCCATCAACGTGAACTCCAGTTTCTTCACTGCGCGGCATCGACGGGCCAGCCAATTTTCCAGCTTCGCGAGGCGCGTCTTGAAGTTCATACCTCTGCCTTTGCCTGTGGAGCGCGCATATCAGTGAGTGGATGAACGCACCAGAGACAAGGACACGGACACGGCTCCACAACAGGTTGTTGGACCTTCAGGGCGCCAAAACGCCGCTGCAAAACCGTTGTCCAAGCGCTCCCAGACCTTGGTGGGCTCCAACAAAACGTCGCGGAACCGCCTGCGCCTCTGAGATTTTGTTAGCTGCTGGTCTGAATTGAGCACAAGTACAGGCTTACGCGTCAGTACAACCTGCAGCACTCACCCACCTGCATACGAGCGGCAGGCTGGTCAGCGTCTGCTTCTGCGGCACGCGGCTCAGGACCTCTGCGAGCAGCTCGTCCGACAGGCTGTCCAGGCTCGCCATGCGACCAGGTTGTCAATCGACAGGCTGAGCTGGCGCGACTTCTGCGCTGTGCAGTCAGGCACTCTGTGTCACCGACTGCACAGTGCGCAAGCACCGTGGACCCCTGTGTCTTGGCTGGGATTAGATGAGATCTGTATAAGCGCAGCCAGACTGGAGCCAGGACGCAGCTTGAGCTTTGAATGTGCAGGGTAACCGTGCACCCACCAAGTGCCATGTTCAGAAGCCTGGAGTGCTGGTTTGCATGCGCATCCAACCGCAGCAAGCAGCTATGTGACCTGTTCAAGTGCCAGCGTACTTTCCTGAGACTTGTCTGCATGCATATGCTCCAGAGGCAGCGCCGCAGCAGTGCAGGCTGTAACCTGCAGCCTTGTCCAATATCTGCACATGTGTATGCATGCGCTCTCAGTGCATACCTACCATGCGGCTTGACAGAAGGCAGCTAGAGCGCTCGAGAGGATGGGTTGAGCAGTCACTGGCTTGACAACACTTTTTTGCAGTATGACACCGTGGCAGCTGCGACCCATAGCATAGTATCCTCTGCACCACCTCAGCGTGCCAACAGTAGAGTGGACAGGCCGCGCTGGTACACGAGCACAAGGCCTCTGGCAGGTAAGAGTCTGCTCCTCCTAATACAACATGCATGCAGCGTGCAGCGTGCAGATCCAGGCTCTGCAGGGCAGGATGTGCACAAAGCGTCACAGCAGATGGTCCAGGTGATGGCAGCAATAAAAAACTCACAGGCATGAAGAGAGATGTAGCGGCAAGCTGCAAGTGTGTGCTTGCTACAAAACACATGAATGTCTTGCATGCGGCATGCATGCAACAGTGTTCACCGCATAAGGGGATGCTTCACTGCACAACAGCAGCGCTGCATAAACGCATTGCCCTTGGCTGCATCGCTCACACCACCAGCTCAGCGCTGCCGCGCACTTGCGCAATCAGGCATACTCGTCAGTTGACTGAATGCAGTCCTCCGCGCGGCCTTCAGTGCCCACATCCTCAGCGCCCTGACCCTACCAGCGGCCGGTGCAGTGCCAGGAGCGCCGCAAGACTCAACCCCCGGCACGGCTGCGCGCAGTCAAACAACACTTTCTCCAGGCGCGCATGGCGCCGCACACCAAAGTCGCGAGGAAGTGCGACTTGGCAGTTGGAGAACCTGAGGATCGTCATGCAGGGGAAGGCTGACAGGTCCCCAAGGGCGACTGCATCCAGAATGCGCGAGTCATCATCGTCAGATTGTAAAAACTTTGGAAAGCCTAGCGTCAGGTCCTGCAGCTTAGACAGCGCAGTCACCCCCGCAGGCAGCGCAGTGAAGCAGTTGTCAGAGATGTCCAGGTATGTCAACTGCTGAAGTGCCAGGGCTTGCTCCGGAAATGCCTGCAGCCTCCCGGTCGCCTGCAGTTGTGTCAGCGACTCGGGCAACACAGGCGTCCATGGCAGTGCCTGCTCGCCCCTGGCAAGCTGGCAGAATTTGCGCAGGAGGCGCAAAGGTGACAAATCCCTTGGCACCAGCACGCGATCATTCACGCAAAGCTCAGTGAGGCCAGGGAGCCCCTGCAGAGCTGGAAGCTGCACATGGAACCGTAAGCTGTGTAGCACCAGCACCAGCCTCTGCAGCCCCGGCATCCCCAGCCCCTCCTCAAACACCACGCCCTTCCAGGAAACAATGTCCAGCTCAGTCAAGCGCGACAAGCCCGCTGGCACGGAGCACGTGAGCGGGAAGTGCGGCCCCAGCACCACACTTGTGAGATGCGGCAGGCCGCGCAGCACCCCTAGGTCCAGGACTCTGACCTCATGGGCACCAAAATGACGGGCGCCAGGCAAGTGTCCTGGTGCACATGAGAGCTCCAGCCGTCGCAGGGACTGCGGCAGGGCCGCCAGGTCCAGTGCGTACAGGCTGTGCTCTTCCAAGAAGCATATTTTCAGGTGCGTCAGTGATTGGCACTGGTCGATAGCGTGTGAGAACGCCAGCACGCTGCCCTTCTGCATAGCCACCTGGGTGCATTCGCGCTGTCCTACGTACACGTCAATGGTGCGCAGGGAGGCACGGGCGGCCTCAACTACCACCACAAGCACGTTCACCCAGGTCTGAGAGCTGTACACGTTACGCGTCGAGGTGAGTTGCAGCGCTCTCACTGCGGGGCAGCGACGTGCCAGCCACTTCTCCAGCTTCGCCAAGCGCGTCCTGAAGTTCATACCCCTGCCAGTGCCTGTGGAGCGCGCACATCGGTGACTGATTGAACGCACCAAGACAAGGACAAGGACGCGGATCCATCACGGGTACCAGACCTTCAGGGCGCCAGAACGCCGCTGCAAAACCGTTGTCCAAGCGCTCCCAGACCTTGGTCGGCTCCAACAAGACATCGCGGAACCGCCTGCGCCTCTGGAGATCCATCAACTGCTGGTCTGAGTTGAGTATTACAACAGGCCTGTTACAAGGCAGTGCAACCTGCAGCGTTGACCCACCTGCATACGCGCGGCAGGCTGATCAGCGTCTGCTGCTGTGGCACGCGGCTCAGGACGTCTGCAAGCAGCTCGTCAGACAGGCTGTCCAGGCTCGCCATACGCCAGGATCCAGCCTGTTAGTGGCAGAGCAGTGTGAGGTGAGGTGCACAGCAACCAGGCACTCTGTGCACCTAGCAGAGTGCGCAAGCGAAGTTGCTGGCTGGGACTGAAGGAATTCAGCCTCAGATTGTATCACAAGACGCCGCAGCCGCATCTAGTCACTCCAAGTGGTTTTAGTGAAAAAAGGACCAGGCATTTTGATTGTCCAAGGCTACAGCCTTGTGCCTGCCGGTAACCCCTACTCAGCTGGCGGGGACAATAATTGCATCCGATCTTGTTATTGAGTTTGCGCCGACGCGCATGCCATGCGGCAGGCTGGCTGCGAGCCTGATTGAAATGTGTGCTGAAGGCGCCCTGCCCATGCGCATACAATGCAGCCACTTGCCCAAGCGCGGTGGTAAGCAAGCAGGTCAACAGGCTCCTGCATGTACCAAAAATAATTATAATTCGAAGCCATCAGCCAGGCCGAGAGTGCCGAAACTGTCAAGCGCGCCATGAACTGCTCTAGCTTCTCATACTGCACTAAGCGCGCCAAAGAAGACAAGTGCGCAAAGCCGTTCTACAGACAGGCAGTGGTGCATGTGCGCGCACAAACATGGACGTCAATTCAGGCGCTCCGTGCAAAGATATGCAGGACTGCTGCCCACACCGGCTGTGCTCCAACTCACAGGCAACGCGCCCAGCGAGCATCACCTGACCAGCCCTGAATGTCTAGGCAAACACACGCACGAGAGGGAGGCGCCCCATGTATGAGAGCCGCCCCAGTGTTCACTCCAAGCCCTGAAGCTCTCCAAGCTGACTGCGCTCCAGCGCGCCGCCCATGGCCGCAGCACGCTGCCAGCGTCATCACTG
>JAABUY010001904.1_pt1 | contig 26359 bp, 52 predicted proteins | sample 5560271 | NCBI WGS metagenome assembly JAABUY01 (sample SAMN10711886, study PRJNA513374) | rock metagenome | isolation source: Antarctica rocks | place: Antarctica: Victoria Land, University Valley | reverse complement strand
ACTACTTTGTTCGGCGGAGAGCCCGCAGGTCCCCCCTTATCAACAGAGGCAGGCCCCGCACAGCGCGTCCTTGCATTCAGCCCCAATGCAACAAGGTGCACATCCGTGTTCACCAATCACAGCACGACCACAGGCCCCTTTTGCCGCTCGCCCACTGCCAGGGCTGCTCACCAGCTGTGCTAGGTGCGCAGGCTACTTTTCGCGCTACTTGGCCCTGCGCCAGCTGCTGTTGCAGTTCCTGGGACGCGCTGGCGCGCCGCCTGCCCCCCCGCTGCAGCTGCTGTCGCTCGGCGCCGGCTTTGACACAACATACTTCCAGCTCCAGGTCGCCACCTCTGCTCCATCCTCCCACTGTTGACCACACTAGCTGATGGCAAGCCGTCGAGCAAAGTCTTGGTGTACTCGTGCACCGAGCAGAGGTCTTTACGGCTGCGTCAGCCCGTCTATGACTTGGTGGCTGCATGTGTGCTGAAGCCCAACTGCGCGAACCCCCTGCGCACTGTGGCGAAAAGGCAGGCGCACATGCAGAGCTGCTGTGTGGGCAGGCAGAGGGCCTGCCGCCGGTGCGCTTCTACGACGTGGACTTCAGGCCGGTCACCCAGCAGAAGGCCGCCACGATCGCAGCGGTGCCGGACCTGCGCGACCGCCTGGGCGCGGGCGCTGAGGTCGCGCCTGAGGCAGGTGCGCGGGCCCCGTCTGGGGGCCAGCTGTCAGCACATGCGCGCAGCGGCTCCGTGCAGGACCATGGGGGCGGTGGGCACCGTGGTCCACCATGTGGGCACAGCTGCCAGCCTGAGCCCCAGGTCGGACAGAGGATCTGCCTAGGTCAACGCTCGGCAGTCGAGCAGTCTATGACGCAAATGTGGGGCGGCCGCCGCCGCTGCAAGCAGGGCTGCGCGGGGTGCACTCTGGGGAGCAATTGCTTGGACAGTGCCTCAGATGTCCCGCAGCGCCTGAGGCATACTCTTTGGCGGATGTGATCACAACCCCAGCCGCCATTGGCGCCCGCGCTTGGCCGTCAGGCTGGCGCATGCGTTCATGGCACCGATACAGACCAGATGCAACCCATGCGCAACAGGCACCGTGTCGTCCGAGCACTACCACCTGCTGCCTGCCGACCTGCGTGAACCCGATGCCCTCGTAGCCACGCTCCGCGCCGCGGGGCTGGACCCTGCCGTACCGACCTACATCCTGGCCGAGTGCGCCCGCACTGCACCGTGACCCAACAATTCCTGGTAGATGATCGTGCACAGCTTGTCTGGCCCAGGCGCGGGCGCCAGCGCACAGCGACGCGTGAGCCTCCTTGCACCCTTTGCACCCTGGACATATGCAGGCCTGGCCAGCAGCAAGGACGGAGTTCGCACGGGCGCGCCGCACGGGACAGCTCATGGTTAGGGTAGGGTTAGGGTTAGGCCATGTTTCCCATCTCTCGCAGGCTGTCGCGCTGAATGCCGCTTCTCATGGTGATCGTTTCACTTACCCTAACCCTGCCCTACTCCTGGCCACGCCTGGGCAGGTGCGTGCTGGTGTACCTGGCGCCGGAGGCGAGCGAGGCGCTGGTTCGGCGACTGGGCGCGCTGCTTCCCTGCGCGGCGTGCGTGGTGTATGAGCAGATCCGCCCGGACGACGCTTTTGGACGCCAGATGGTGATCAACCTTGAGGCGCGCCCCAGACTCAGCCGCATGATATGGTGATTGATCTCGAGGCGCGCCCCAGACCCGGCCGCATGAATAGCAGTCTGCTTCCAACAGAGCGCCCGGTGTATGGGCCCATGGGTTGCCAGATTGCCTTGTGGGCATTCGCCGTTAGAAACTTGATATGCACACATGCATAAGTAAGAGCAAGCAGAGCAGCAGCCACCAAGTGCCGCATGCGGGGCGATGCAGAGCCGCGGCTGCCCGCTCAAGGGCCTGGCCGGGACGCCCGACCTGGCGGCCCACCGGCAGCGCTTCACCGCCAACGGCTGGCAACGCGCCGAGGCGCTGGACATGGACACCATCCACCGCTGCCACCTGGACCCGCTCGAGCGCCACCGGCGCGCCCCGGCCGCAGCGCAGGCTGCTGCCCCGTCCGCCGTCGCTGGCCTGGCATGCGTTCGTCCGCATGCCGTGCCTCCTGCTCAGCTTGCATGATGCCATGCGAGAGTCCTTGATGACATGCGCCTGCAGACACGTAAGGCAGCACTGTGAAATGAATGGTAACATGTGCATGCAGGGCTGAGCGGCTGGAGATCCTGGACGAGTTTGAGGAGTGGCATCTCATCCAGGTGCTGCTCCCAGCCATGGTGCTGGCTAGTGCGCTTCGTGGGCTCCACGCGCATGGCAGGCCTGCCATGCCTGTCAGCTAATTACATTAGCAGCCCGCGTTGCTTGCCAGACAACCTTGTGCATCAGGCACAATGTCTAGACAGTGCTAGAGGGCGTTTCCGAAACGGTATGCGCGCCCCCATTACGTATACAGGATTTGTGGTACCTGACGAGATATTCACAAGTGCCCGGTGTGCAAACGCAGGAGCACTATTGTATCGCCATAGGCATAAACGACAATCGGGGCTTCTTTCAGGGCTTCAGCTTCCCCACTTTCGAAGGCCGGCGGCCACCAGGGCACACTCTGCCAGATGCTGGCTGAGAGTCATTATGAGGTTGCCTAGGACAAAGTTATGTGCTGACCGGCCGGGACCATGCTGACGTGTCATGCTTGTGCTCGTGTGGTCTCCCACGTCTGCTGTCAGTGTGTTTGAAACACGTGTGTTGCATGCACAACATGCCCTGAGCTGCAGAGATGCAGAGGCGACCTGAAGGCAAGAGGCAAGATGCAGTGCGCATTGAGTGGTGACAGACTGAGTCCGACTTCCAGCTGCACCCTCAGATGCTGTTCATGTGAGATAGGAAATACGTCACTCCACCCAAGTTCTGAGCAAAACATTCCCCAAAATCTGCCACGGACACGTCTGAGCGGCACGCTGCCTTTCCTCTGCTAAAGGGTGTTAAAGACATCTTTCCAGTCTCCTCCCCCCATGCAGCCCTCGCGTGCGTACTCAACCCCCGTACCCGGCCGCGCACATGCCCATGCCGGTGCCCGGGAACATGCGCTTGAGCAGGTTTCTCAACTTCCCGAAGAAGCCGCGCGCCGGCGGCGCTGCGGCGCCCAGCTCCACCCACACGCACCTTCACGCCAGGCACACCCATCTCAGCTGGTTCAGAGTCGATTTACCTTGCCGGGGAAACCCATGCGGACATATGTACGCTCAAGCCACCGCCACGCACGCGCAAAATGTGGATGTGCTACCCCTCCTGCAGCCTTTGCATGCGTGCTGGCAGAAACACCATCCGACAAGCACGGATATTCTGCAGCCAGATGCCGCCCTTGGTTAGCCATGCAAGCCATGCAGTAAATATGAACAATGGCGGTGTCACGCAGCTTCGGCGCCATCCAGAGCCGCCGTCCGCACCCTGGGTTTGGCCGCCCTGGAACGTACTCCAGGCCCTGCTCGCCCAGGAATGCCTCCACCGCGGGCTTCAGCCGCTGCACGCCGCCCGCACTGTGGTGCCCCTGGCCGTACACCACGACCAGGTGCTCCAGGCCCTACGGCGCGCGCGCACAAACCTGAAGCATCCCCAGCACGTCCATGCTGCGCTACGAAGCTGGCTGGTGGATTCCACAGAACGTGCAGGGAGGCATCGCCGTTCCATGTGACCACTCGGCGCCTTCCTGACGCCGTGCAAGGACTTAGGTGCAGGCCGGCTGGCAGTAATCCGTGCAGTAGCTTGGCGCAAGCGCGTCGCATCACACACAACGCCAAGCTGCGCGTGCGGCAGCCAAGCGCCACCTTGACACGATATAGCGTTGCATCAACCTTGCCACACGGCAGGTCCAGCAGGCTTGCTTGTGCCTCGTGTGCGCAAAGTTGCTGGACGGTTGCACAGCGCCCTGCAAGCAGAAGTGCAGGAAGGCCTGCAAGCAGGCGCGCCTCCTGCCGTGCTTCGCCGAGCCGCGTGCGCAGGCAGCCGAGCGCCTCCTCGACGTAGAGGTCGTGCAGGTCGACCGTGTCAGAGTCGCGCACGCCGGCGCGGTTGTTTGCCTGGAAGGCCGCCGCTGCCGCGCGTTTGTTGGCTTCTCGCATAGCCTGGTCCGCTCTCTGAGCCGCAAGCAAGAGCTATCAGGCGCTGTAGCTGCTGCGTCGCAACCGCTCCTGCAGTGCTGCGGGGCCGCTTGGGAAATGCGGAACATTGAACTTGGCTCCCGTTGCACCTTGCCCTGTATGGACAGCTGCTTGGCCTCTGCGCCATGGCGCCGCTTGTAGGCGTCCTGCGGCGCAGCTACAGCCCAGCGGTCTTATGAGAGCAGGCGGCGGCGCGCATGCGCGTCGCACCATGCGGGCGGGGCTGGCATGCACTCTGTGAAGACGCAAGTCGCACCTGCGAGCGCTGGTAGAAGCTATTCCGCTCCTTGGCATGCCTGTCTGCCTCCGCCCGCCAGTGCTGCCTCTCATCAACGGGGGTAGCGCCCACGGGCGGGGCCGGCAGCGAGATCCGGTTCCCCATGCCCGCAGGTTGCTCGTGCCCGGGCGATCAGGCCAGGCCGGCTCAACCGCTTGTGATCGATGCACCAATCTGTCAGCATTTTCAAACCTTCAGAAATCAGGTCATTCCATCAAGCAGCCTGATACGAGCAGCTGTGCATCACATCACACTGCTACAGTGGTACACTCAGACATGCCAGGCATGATCAGCATATAAGCGTCAGGCAGCATTATACCATGCATATGGCCTGGAACAGATCTACGCACCGTCCACGTGCGGGGGGGATGCAACCTGGTACCCCAATGCAAGTCTTCTGCAAAGTGCGCTCAATGTCCGCAACACTTCTCGCAGATGACAACAAGAGTACAGGCAGTCTGGCTGACATGACCGCTACAGCCGGCACTTGCCCAGGTTTGGTAAGGGCGACACTGACTTGGGAAAGGCAGTGCTTCAGCATCTACTCAGGGTCTCAAGTTCTGGCCTGATGGCCTTATGGCACCCGCTGCGGCACATGTACCATGCATGCCAGTGTGCCCACAAGACCAAAGCTGCTTCTGTGTTGCTGACAGAAAAGCGCAGCCCAGCTGTCAGAGCCTCCAAGCCAGCTCAGTCAGAGTCGCTGTCGCGACCATAGCCCTTGACAGGTGTCTCTAGGTGGGCCGATGCGCTGGCGCTGGAGTAGCCGACAGTGACCGCCGCAACAGCTATGACCATCTCGTCAGAGGTGTCACCTGCACAGTTGCACGACCCCTGTACACTGTCTTTTCCTTGCAACATGGAAGGGTCTGCATGCAGCCAGGGAACAGGGCGCAGCACTGGACATCAAACGGCACTGCAACCTGGTAACTCCTCGAAACCTCAAGAGAAAACATTCACAGCACATCCGTCATGCTGCAGCACATTGTCCAAATATGCAGCATGGTGTGCGCATTCCCGCACCAAGGTCTGGAATGACGACGCCGCCGCTGCACGCTAGGCCGCCCTCAACTACCTGCATTGCCACATGGAGCACAGTCTTGCACAGCTCCCGCTGTACATGTCGGTGCGTCCTAAGCTGGGGCAACATTGCACCCATTATGTCTGCCTGCAGCAAAATCTTCTGCCAGCACTGGCATGCACAGCCTGTGCGCAGCTTGCAAATTCAGACCGGAGCATGCGCGCGCCTCAAAGGTGGCCTCTCCATATGGAAACACTTTGCGAAGCTCCTCCACATCCACGTCCGCCTGCAGGCGGCGCATGTAATTTGCTGGTAAGTTGTTGTGGTGCTCTAAGCACAGAAACACGTCGGATCCATACGAGCACTTTATCGAGCAAAAGCACGAGGCTGGAGGCAGGACATCACGCCCAAGGCGCGTGCACAACTTTGCTGTGCAACACAGTAAGCCTCGCAGACGTGTGACTGTGAAATGCACCGTCAAGAGCTGTAAAATGGAGGGGCGATAACAGGTGCGAGGTGCACACATCACGCACCGGGCGGGGTGAGCCGAGCTTGACGTGCAGGCGGAGGTTGTCATAGCCACCGGGAACAATCCTTTTTACAGCCGGCAGCGAGTTGAACTCGATGGCGTTCCGGCAAGCGCGGACTGCGGCCTTCTGCGCGGGCCTAGGCGTATCAGCAGGCGTGTGCAGTTGAGTCGCAGGTAACTTTCAGGCAGTGAGGCTGCCAGGCAAGGGCGCACTGTGACGTTTTGGCCGTGCTGGTCGCACCCCCACCCGGCCTCGACAAAAAGGACCTGCACTTTTGGGCAGCTTGCTTTTTAGCACAGCTTGATTGCAATGCAGCACGCACAATTGTTGCGTCAAAGTGGCAAGCCAAGCCACGATAGCAGCTGGCAGGTAAGAACAGCGTCGCGTCCTGCAGAAGAGCCTGTACCTGGTCCAGGTGTGCTCGCGCGCCGCTGGGTGCTGGTGGCTTTGCTTCTGGGCAGGCCTCTGCTGAGGTGTCCTCGTCCGTCATACTTGCAAACAGGCGCAGCCCGCAGGAGATCGTGCGGCTTTGAGTTGCTAGTCTGCAAGCACTTGGCAGGCACAGACCTGGCGTTGCGCAACCTGTCACCCGCTGCGGCTGTGCTGATGAAGAAGCAAGCCGCGTAGCACACCGACCCAGGCTGCGCATTGCTCGTCTAATGTGAAGAGAGAGTGGCACCTGAAGCAGGCCCGGGCCCCTTGGCAAGTTGAATCCTGCAGGTCATTTGGCAGCGATGGAGGGGCGGATGGCCCCTCAGCGAGAAGGAGGACTCCCGTGCATTGCGCTGTTGTCCTGGCACCAGAGTGCTCTCAAGCCTCCTGCCCGCCTGAGCTGCAAGCACGTCCTTGGTTGAACATGTGCGGCAGCATCCGCGCCTGCAGCACAGACTCTGCACCACTGCAACTGGACTATGGAGCAGAGCACAGCGCAGCATGCGCGGAGGTTGAAGCCGCGCGCCTGGTGCCTCTACTTTGGCGACACAGGATACAGCTCGGACGATAGACGGGCCTTGCTGATACGTGACCTCGTGTCGTACTTTGAAGAGGATAGCACGGGGTGGCGCCTGCTGCTGCAACTGCAGAGTCAGGAGGAGAGGTGCGCTTCCGGCCATCTTAATATATAGCCTGGACCTACATTGCGCTGCTCTGTGGCTCGGACGTCAAGCTTGTAGCTGGTGCACAGGCTGGTACTGGAGATGAGCTATGAAGCCTTGAGGCAGCACTGCCGTAGCGCTGATTTGGCGCCTGCGCTGGAGATGCAGCCTGCTGAGGGGCTTGCCTGCCTGGGTGCAGCAGTCGCAGAGGTGTGCAAGTGTTGCGCTTGAGCCTGCAAGGTGTTTGTGGCGGTGCACTGTGAACAAGGTGTTTGCATGTGGCTTGTTCACCTGCTGAAGCCGCATGGGCTTGGTGACGCTGCCCATACCCCTGCCTGCTGTGCTGCAGGTCCTTTTCCATTCTTTCCGCAGCAAGGCACTGCGCGCTGGGCTGCTGGAAGCTGACACGGCACCGTGCAAGGTAGCCGTCCGCCTCACAGAGGTCGCACATGCCGCGGTGTGCATCCGCCAGCTGCGCAGCAGCTCAATAGGTGCGGCCCTGCGCCGCGCTGTTCACAGACACTCTGCTGCATTTGGCCGGAGCGCGGCCTGCAGTCACAGCCACGATGAAGCCTAATGTGCTCACGCGCCTGCTTGCAGGGCGGCTGGTTTCTGTTCGTGGGACCGTTGTGCGCGTGTCTGGCATCCGGCCGCTGGTGGTGCAGATGGACTTTGCCTGCAGCAAGTGCGGCACTGCGACTGCCTGCTCGTTTCCAGACGGCAAATTCACACCGCCGCAGGCACGCTGCCGCGCCCGTGTTGTCGTCCTGCAGCCAGTATCTGGCTGCATACTTCCTGGTGCTTGACTTGTATGACTTGCGAGTAAGCAATGGGACCTGGTATGCTGGAAGTGATCACGAACAACTTCGTGAGCTTCTGCGAACGTGCTTTGCTTCAAAGTGGATGCTACTTCCCCTGGGGCAAGCATTCAAGGATTGCATATATCCCATGGCTTGTACGGTCAAGTCTGAGTGCATGTGCATTACACTCAAGACGTTTGTTCATCGCCCAACTATGCAGGGTTGTGACGGAGACGGCTGCCGCAGCCGCAGCTTCGAGCCGCTGCGCTCCACAGCAGTGGCGGTCGACTTCCAGAAGCTGCGCGTTCAGGCAGAGCGCCCCCTCTGTCCCTCAGAATGCTGCCATTGCGGCAGTGTCTGGTTGGGAATGCTGTACAGGGACAAGGCCGTAGCTGAGCAGCAAGCTGATCACCTGGCGAAAGCTGCTGGACAGCGCCTGCGATACTCTGCATTTCGCCTTGGGCACCCGCATGCATCAACAGTCACCCAGCGCATGCGCTGCGCCAGCCAGCGGCGCGCACCCGCACCATGCGCGCAAGCATGCCATGCCAGGCTGCGGCGCCGATGCGCCTGCACAGCGGCGCGCGAATTGCGACGCGCCGCCGGGCGTCAAGCAAGCCTCGCGCGCGGGCGTCCGCCCACCCGCGCCGGCCGGCCACGCAGGAGCTGGCGGGCGCGGACGCGGGCGACGAGGGGCGCGTGCCGCGCACGCTGGAGGTGGAGCTGCGGGAAGACCTGGTCGACTGCTGCGCCGCCGGCGATGTCGTGACCGTCGTCGGCCTCGTGCGCGTGCTGGAGGCCAGCGCGGACGCGGGTGCGCGGCGGAGGACTGTAGCTAGGCCGTAGCTGGGCTCCGCCAATCCCTCCTTTTATTTGGACAAGCATGGCGCGCGGACCTTGTTCAGGAGTCGCGTGAAGGCGCTCGCGCTGATCGTAGGGGGCAGCAAGGGCAAGAACGCCAAGGCGCTCTTCCTGCTGTACGTGGAGGCTGTCTCGGTCGTGGCCGGCCGGCGGCCGGCCTGCCGCGCGGGGGACCGCAGCAGCGCCGCTGACATGTGCGCGCCCTGGGTGTGCGGGCGCGTGCGCGCCGGCGCAGTCTAACGGCGCTGCCTGTGATGTGACCCGTTGACACCTCTCATCATTGTGCACCCACATCTCGCCTATGTGAGGTTTAGCAAGCCAGCTGCAGCGTCTTGTCCGCATGCGGACTGTTAGAGATTAAGCACAGCAGTCCAGACTCATGAAGATGAGCTGAAGAGTTGGTGACGGTGCAGAGCACAGTGAGGAATGGTGTGGGTGTCTTCACACGCATGCCTCACAAAAAACCAGGTGGACCGCAGTCACTGAGGTTGAAAATGTGTGTCGGGCGCGCAGGGTGGCAGCGGCAGACAGCTCCGCCGACGAGCGGGCGCAGGAGGCGCCGTCGCTGCTGGACCTGCAGTTTGTCATCAAGCTGACCGAGGACTGCGCGCCCGAGCAGCTGCGCTACCTCGTGCACTCCTTCTGCCCGGCCATCTACGGCCACGAGATCGTCAAGGTGAGGCAGCCATGCGCGGGTGTGACAGCGACGCGCGTGCGCTGACTGTTGCTGCTGATACCGCAACCAGTCTGATGTTAGAGTACTGGGTGCCGTGCAGACCCAGGTACTTGCTAGGCGTGTCATGTTGAGTTTTGCAGGGTGGCGCCTGGGTGCATGCTCGAACAAATGTAAATGACTGCCAAGCAGCTGAGCTGGGGGCGCAGGCAGGCCTGCTGCTGGCGCTGCTGGGCGGCGTGCGCAAGGGCGTCGCGGAGCGCGACAGCGTGCCCGTGCGCGGCGACATCCACGTCCTCGTCTGCGGCGACCCCGGCCTTGGCAAGAGCCAGCTGCTGCAGGCGCCGCGCAGCGCGCTCTTGCATGTGCCTCGCATGCACACGGACAGGGGGATGCCGCGGCGTGACAGTCAACACGGTGACGTCAGCTACAGAAAGCACATTAGTGCGGCCGTCCACATGTCAAGCTCCGGCGCTCGGGGCTCCCAGGAAGCGCGTGTGGGATGCCGCAGGCGGCCGCCGCGGCTGCGCCGCGCGGGCTGTACGTGTGCGGCACGGCGGCCAGCGCGGCGGGGCTCACGGTGGCGGTGGTGCGCGACGCGCTGACCGGCGACCACGCGCTGGAGGCCGGCGCGCTGGTGCTGGCCGACCGCGGCGTCTGCTGCATTGACGAATTTGACAAGATGCCCGCGGAGCACCAGGCGCGCGGGGCTGCCACGCACCCCTGGCAGGGGCCGGTGGCGAGCTGCACATGCCCTCTACGTGACGCCGACGCGGCGCGTGCCTCACGGGCCCAGGGTCAGGGCTGGTAAGCTTTAAGGGGCGCATGGTGGCAGGAGAGGCAGCTCTGTAGTTGACACAGACTGTTTCTTCCCCTGTTCAATAATGTATCCCAAGGAGAGGACCTGTGGCTCGCAGCGCTGCAGGAACACATGCATCTGCACGGGTGTGCCAGCTGCACGCAGGCGCGTGCTGTGCGTCATGCGGAGAGTCAGGTCGGGCCATGTGCAGGTCAGGGTCTCACCAGGGAATGCAGGGAATGAATGCTGAACATGCCAACCGCGTCATGCACTACGCAGGCTGTGCGGCCTGCGCGCGATCCCGCCCACACGGAGCTCAACTGAGCCCCTGTGAGGCGGCGGCTGCGGGCGCGCAGGCGCTGCTGTGCGCGATGGAGCAGCAGGAGGTGGCGGTCTCCAAGGCGGGCCTGTGCGCGTGCCTGCCCGCGCGCACGACCGTGCTCGCGGCCGCCAACCCGGCCGGCGGCGTGTACAGGCGCGCGCGGGTGAGCGCGCCTCATGCTGCCTCCCGGGGCCTGACGCACAGGCGCCGTCCATCCCGCATGCAAGCCGCGGTGCCATCACCCGCATGCACTCCAGCAGCCCAGCGCTGCATCAAAGGTGCACCGTATCAGAAGACAGTGTGCACGGCGGCTTGCCGCGCGCCTTTCGTCCTGCCCCGCGCACTGACACGCGCGCCCAGCCAGCCTGCGAAGCGTTGAGCAGCCGACGCGCGCGCGGCCGGCGCAGGCGGTGCACGAGAACCTGCGCATGAGCGGCGCGATGCTGTCGCGCTTCGACCTGGTATTCCTGCTCGTGGACCAGCCTGATGAGGCGCTGGACCACAGCCTCTCGGAGCACGTGCTGGCGCTGCACTCAGGTCGCCCGCCCGCGTGTCCTGCTGCCGCCATGTTGCTGGGACACACGCCCTCCCCCACGGATGGCCGCTGTCCATGTCCTGGGACAGGGTTTGCAGGTCAGCCATGCAGGGCGGCACGGCGCCGCTGCAGAGCAGCCCCTGCTGACCACAAGCAGCAAATGAACGGCAGACGGCATATTCCGCCGTCCGGACTTGTGGTGCCCGGCGAGCAGTGAACTCTGCTTCGCTTGATGCCCTGCACGCCACGCAGCTCGTGTCGCTGCGCTGGCGCGCCGCGCATGCGAGGCAGCCAGGCAGCCAGCCGCTGCGCCAGCTGCCGCCTCGAAACAGGCGGCCTGACGTGTGTCTGGTGCGGCGTGTAGGCCAGCCGAGCCGTTCGGCGGCAGCGCGCCTGCGGCTGCTGGGCAGCCGCTCGACCGCGCCCGCGCTGATCACGGACGGGCGCGCGGGCGCGCACCGGCAGCCGCTGCAGGATCGGCTCAAGGTGTGCCACATAAGTGTCATCATGTTCAGGCATGCAGCCTTCGCCAACCGCGTCTGCACATGCTGCATGTGACGCACACATGCGAGTGCGCTGGAAGAGCGTAGCAGGCAGTGGCGTCTTACGGGAGTGTACGCACCTCCGCGCACGCTTTCCGTATGGCTGCGGAGCATCCCGCTTGCCGCCGGATGCACTCGCGGCGGTACGTGACAAGCACGGCACGGGCGCTCAGGTGTACACGGAGCTGGACCAGGACCCTCTGCCGCTGCCGCTGCTGAAGAAGTACATCGCTTACGCGCGCGCGCACGTGCACCCCGTCCTGTCCGACGAGGCGAAGCAGGCGTGGGCCTCCACGCTCACGTGCTCTGCTGTGCCCCCTCTCAAAATGCGCCTGAGCAGACCCTTACCCGCACCAAATACACACACGTACGCATGCTTAAATGGCGCCCTACAGCACATGGGCGGCAGCATGCTTGGAGCTGCGCGCCACTGGCGCTTGCGGCGGGACGGCGGCCCTTTCACGACGCGGCCGATTAGAGTAGTACTCGCAACTGAGATAGTCCTGCTCAAGCGCGTCACCCAGCACCACGTCATGCATGCACCAGTGCCGCGACGCAGCGCACAGGTGCTGCGCGCATTCTACCTGGAGCTGCGCGCCAACGCGCCCGCGGCGGACGGCGCGCCCATCACCACGCGGCAGCTGGAGTCGCTGGTGCGCCTGACCGAGGCGCGCGCGCGCGCCGATCTGCGCGCGACGGCCACCCGGCGCGCCCTGCTCGCCCTCCGCCCGGCCCCCACCATGCGGTCAGGCCAGGGCCGGGCAGTGCACGCAAGCTGTCCGCCCGAAACCGCCTGAAGGCCCACACCACCTCCACAATCTGACCATACAAATAAAGGTGCTGAGGGTCGGAGCACATTCCTGCACCCCAGAGAGGGGCGGGGCACTGGGTCGCGCACCGAGCTCTGCTCCGCGCCGTGCATGTGGCAGAAGGAGGGGGGGTGGCAGTCGCGCGTGCTGACGCGCGCATGGACTTGCGCGCCATCACGCTGCCCATGGCTCCTGACGCTGCGCTGAATCAAACGCGCCGACCCAAACGCCGCGCTGACCCAGGCGCTGCGCTGACCCAAGCGCTGCGCTGACTGCGCCGACCCCAACGCGCTGACCTGAACGCTGCATTGACTGTGCTGACCCACATGCGCTGACCCGAACGCTGCACTGACTGCGCTGACCCACACGCGCTGACCTAATTGCTCCGTCTACCCAAATGCGCTGACCAAAACCCTACGCTGACCCAAACGCGCCGCGCGCCAGGGAGGACGCCGAGGACGTGGTGGACCTGATGAGCGCCTGCCTGCTGGGCGGGCGCCTGGACGGCGCGGCGGGCGCGCCCGGCGCCCCACGCGCGGGCGGCTGGGGCAAGCAGGCGCGCGCGCACGCGCCCCCCCTCCTGCCTGCTCCGCGCAGGCGGCGCCCCGCGTCTGGCGCTTCGCTGACCGGGTTCGGCTGTCTGACGTGCCCTCAGCCGGCGTCAAGCCATGCGGAGGCATCAGGTGTTGGGGGGGGTCTGGCACACGCGGGGTACGCGTGCGCCCCTCGAGAAGGCTGAAGCGAGGTGCCCTTGGCCACTCGCCGGCACAGGAGGCGCCGCGAGCTTCCCCACCAGCCGGCACAGGGCCAGCAGGCGCGCCGCGCGCGCAGGCTGAGGCCCGGCGCTTCCTGGGCGCGCTGGCGCAGCGGTGCCAGGCCGGCGGCGGCGCGCTCGTGAGCGCGGCGCAGCTGTACGCGCTGGCCGACGCGCTGGAGCTGGCCGTGCCGGACACGCCCGCCTTCATCGCCGAGCTCAACGATGCGGGCGCGCCCCAAGACGCCGCTGCCTGCGCATGTTACAGCCCTGCCTGCCCGCGCTCATCGTGGGTACGCAGCCAAGCAGGGCAAGCAGGCGGCGGCTGCGCACCAGTGACTTCCAGTGACTTCCCAAGTCCTGCTTTCCAAAGTCCAGTCCATGGGAGTGTGGACACTGACTGGGTCAGGGCGGTGGATCATGGTGCTGGATTGTCTATACACAGCTGGCTCGGCCTCCAATGCATGCTCTGGCTTCAGCGGCCAGGTTGAGCCCAGAGCCTGCCTCCCGGCAACCGCCCGCGCCACGGCGGCGCCGCGCAGGCGAGCTGCTCAAGAAGGGCAACGGCATGTACCAGGTGCAGTGCGCGACTGGCAGCGCGGCGCAGGCATCGCAGGCCATGCCGCAGCGCAAGCGCCGCGCCCCGTGACGTGCGCGAGGCCGTGTCCGACGTCTGCGCAGTGGATAACGGAACGCGGCATGTCATAGGCTATTCAGGCCAGGCCATACAATGGGCGCATGGTCGCATGGAGCGTCTCCTTGCTTACTACATGGGTGATCCGCTTTCCGCGCTCGCTCACTCCTCACCTGCTTGTGCTGGACACACTTGCCGATGATTTGATTAGCTGCAAGCAATTCTGAATGTTGTGCTAGTGTGTAGACTCGTGCCTGTTGCTCTGCTGCCCTGCGGGTCGAAGGTGGTGCGGCACAACTGGCGCGCTCCCCGATGGCTGCCGCCGTGCGACCAGTCTGCCATGCATCGCTCATACGCTGTTCCGGTCTTCTAGTCTGTTTGTCTCACCTCTGCCAGCTTCATTGCTGTACTGTATTCAGGTCCTGAGTGAGCTGACCACTGTATGCCATTTGCATTGAGGTGAATGTTATAGCCATGGAATCCATATGTGTTAACATCGTGCGGCGTATGAGGAGCACGCCCTGCCTCCTGCGCTTGCATCTGCGCAGAGAACATGGCGAGTTCGGCTTGCTCATTGCAAGCAAATACCTCCTTGCCTGCTGCAGTACACGCCATACGCCTGACAACATGCATGTATGAGCATGACGAGCAAAGCAGACCAGCTGGGCTCATCCCGCTGGGTAAGTTCTCCTTCAACGCGTTGGAGCAACAACTGCCTCATCAAGCATCATCTGGCTATGCACCTCAGCTCGGCAGCAGCTGGCCCATGCATCAGTCCAGGTGGTTCGCCCCTTGTCACAGCCCCCAGCCGCGCAGCAGCGCCGGTCACTCTTTCCTGCTCGCAGCCTCTTGCACTGCCGTGGCTGCCGCGGCCAACAGCTCCCCCAGGCTCCCGGTGAACGCATGCGCGCCGCCCGCGCGCAGCTCCGCCAGCACCGCAGCGAGCGCCCCCGCTGGCATTCCCGCCCCGCCCTCGGCAGCACCCTGAGGTTCTGCACCCTGGCTGGCATCGGCGCGCAGCGAGCGCAGGGCCTCCAGGGACAGCGTCTGGCCGGGCCCAGGCCAGCCAGTCGGGACGCGCACATCGGCGGCGACGGCGGCGCCGGCGCCCGCCTGAGCGCGCGGCAGCTCTGCCGCGACCAGCGTGCCGTCCGCGCCGGCGGGCGCGGGCAGCAGCGGGTAGCTGGCGGATACGCCTGCATGGCACGGACCCTTCACTACAGGGTGTTATGGGGTTACCAGCGCCCCGCATGCCTGCAAAGCAGCGCATGCCGGCCTGTGTTGAGCTGTTTGCAGGTCGTCACGGCAGTGACGCTGCGCGTGCATGCACCGCGCTGCCTGGCGCTGAATATAGCATATGCGAGCATGTGTCTGTTTGCAAGTGCATGCTCAGGGCATGCTGCGGCGACACACCCTCGATGAGCAGCCTGCGCCGCAGCCGCTGCGCCAGCCGCACGCGAAGTTCGCGCACGACGAAGCCGGGCGCCTGCGTGCGGTGCGCGGCCGCCGCCACGATGTCGGCGCTGTCGACGTCGGGCGGGGTCAGCGCCGCGGCTGCCACGCCGTCGCCGCCTGGCTGCAGCCGCAGCACCAGCCCGTACTCCGCGGTGGCCATGCTCGCGCCTGGACGCATGGACCATGCACACTCGTGGCGGCGCCGCCACGCGGCGGCCGTGCAACAGGATGAGTGCATGGTTCCAGTCCAGTTTGACAGGATCGCGCACGGCCCTTAGAAGCATCAAACTGGTGCGCATGACGCATCGCATTGCGGGGTCTCGCTTGCGCATTGCAGTGCGGGGTGCCTTTTGTGTGCATCCCTCAACCGAGCCGCTGATCTCACTTGCTGCGCGCACCCGACTCGGGAGCCCAGGCGGCGTCGGCGTGCACCACGAGCCGCAGCTGCAGCCTTGCATGTGCACCCCTCAACCGAGCCTCTGATCTCACGGGCTGCACGCACCCGGCTCGGGGGCCCAGGCGGCATCGGCGTGCACGGCGAGCCGCAGCCGCAGCTCGCCCGCGGGCGCGGCCTCCAGCGCCACGCCGCCCAGGCCCGCCAACAGCGCATCCAGGCCCGCGCACCAGTCCAGCGCGCCCGCGAAGCGCGGCGGCGCAGCCTCCCTCGCGGCGGCGCCGTCCGACGCGGCCGCCGCCGCGGCCTCCGCATGCCCGATCTGCGCATCGCCCCGCCGGCACGGCCCGCTATCACTGGCGTCATGTTTATCACGAGCAGGCCCGCTCGGCGATGCTTCCTGGCCGGTGCAGCGCGCCAGCGCTTAGCACCGCCCGCAAAGCGCACAGCGCGCTCGCGGCGGCTATGGCATGGTGCTGGGAGGCGGCGGCGGGGGGGGCGCGCCTGGGCCTGCAGCGCCTGCAGCTCGTCCTCCTCCGACCTGATCGCGGCCTGCAGCTCCGCCGCCTCTGCCTGCAGCGCGGGCGCGCGTGCGGTTACCAGGCGCCGGCGCGACACTATCCTGGTGCATAGACACCACCATGTGGGGCGAATATGCTTGGGGAGTGATTGTTCGTCACGGCTGCATCATTGACTTCCAACTCGGCCATGTTCCCAAGCAGTCTTTGGCGGACTGCACGCCCCTGCAGCACACGTGGCGGCGGCGCATGGGCGCCAGCTGAGGAGGGGTGGCACACGGGTGGTAGGCTTCAGGCGTGCGCGCGCCTCCTGCGCAGCGATTGCCGCCTCATGCATGCGCGCCTCGGCGGCGGCCGCCGCCATGCGCGCTTGGACAGCAGCCTCATCCAGGCCCTGAGGCGCTGACCCTGCCTGCGCGGCCGCCGCGGCCGCCGCCGCGTCAGCCGCCGCCGTCTCGCGCGCCGCCGCACCCAGCTGTGAGACCAGGGACGCGTGCTCAGCGGCGTACTCGTCGTGCGCGGCCGCGATGCGCTCCAGCAGCTGCGCCGCGCCCGCCTCCGCCTGCGCGCCAGGCCCCAACCCTAAGCACTCCTGACACGCGATCGCCTGACGGTATCTGTGACAGCTGTGTGCGCTGCCTGGCAACACGCGCGTGCTGTGTGGCTACGTGGTGAAGCGCCATGGACACGCGAACAGATGATCGTCTTCGGTGGCAGCTGTGCGCGCTGCGCAGCAACACGCGCGAGCTGTGCAGCTTATACCGCAGAGCGCCAGGGCCGGGCCTCGGCTGCTGGAGGCCCAGCCCATGGCATATGCAGCGCCAGGTGCAGGCCGCTCAGCGAGGCATGCGGCCCGGCTGGAAGGCAGGCCTTCAGATGCTCGAGCAGGGCTGCCGAGCCGCGTGCGCGCCTGGCGGTTCTGCGCCTTGACCTGCTTAAGCGCGGCGGCCTGCCGGTCGAGCTCCGCCTCCAGCTCCTGCAGCCGCGCCTCCTCGCTACCGTCGGGCAGCCCCTGCATCAGGCCTGCCGGGCGCCATGCACGAGTCAGCTGGTGTGCCTGTGACATGCACTACGTCCTGCGCAGCTCGCAAACAACACCATCAAGGTCTGCTCCCAGCCTCCTTTGTTGCACACTCTTGCACCGCATCCTCATGCTGTCCGTGCTATGCACTCTCCAAGCAACAATACAAGCAGCAGTTCACGGCATTTCGAGCTGCACAACAGGCTTCCCCCCCCCGGACAGCGCACCGTCGATGAAGTTCTCCTTGGTGTCGTAGAGGCAGAAGGTGTTCTTCAGGCTGGAGAACTGGCGGCGCAGGCGCCGCAGGTCGCTCGCGCCGCAGCCGGCCGCGTGCTCCTTGGCGGCCGCCTGCAGAGCTGCCGCGCGCGCCTCGTGCGACGCATGCACCGTCTCCAGCGCCCTGAATTGCAGCAGCGGGTGTGAGCGTTGCGCACAGTAAGCGCCCTGACTGGTGTCTAAGAACTTTGCAGTGTGTAGCTAAATGTGCAGAGGCGCCTGCGAGTGTGCGCACTGCTGCAGGTTGGCGAGGCTGGGCTCCGCCAGCGCCTGCAGGACGGTGTCGCGCTGCGGCGCACGCGGCAGCGCACCAGACAAGTCAGCGGCAAAGTCCAAGCGCTTGGCAACGTCCACCTCTGTTGCCATGTTGTAATATACAGCAAGCAAAGTGTGCTCTGCTCCGTGTCTGGAACCTCTTTAAGTCTGGTTGGGATCAGCAGAGTGACTGAGAGCCTTGACTGGAGCAGGTGATGCGTCGTGCACGGAGTGAAGCGCCAGCTCAGTTCGAAAGCAGGGCAAGGAGCCAAATCGGGCGTGCTGCGTTTCCTCTCCTCTGTGCAGGCGAGCAAGGCTGCCTGTTCCACGGAAACACAGATTACGGCTCGGCGCCATTGTATGCGATGTGGGCGAGCCATGCATACTGCTCCCTGCTGGTAGACTTGCATGACCTGGCGCTCTGACAACATATGCCGCTCAGAGGAAGGATGTCCAGCGCGCCAGCAGCCCCGCGGGGCCTGCACCACGCTTCGACCTCACGAGCACCCCCCGCGCAGCATGCCTGCCTCGTCATGCGGGTCGCATTGTCCCTTCCGGCGCTGCGGGGCAAGCGGCGTCAGCGGCAGCACAGCATCGCACGTGCCAGCGCAGACTGGGACGCAGAGATGAGCCTGTTCAGGAAGCGGCTGAGCAGTCCCAACCAATTGGCAACCATGCGGCTGCTCGAGGCGCAGGTGGATGTTGGGCGGGTGCGTCCTCGCTCGTCCTCGCTGCCTGTGCTCATGCAGGGAGGGGAAACGAAGGACCGCCATGTCGCACCTACTGCTCCGCTGCCTTACCACAGGCCCAAGCAGACACTGCGCGCTTGTCCTCACAACTCCGTGCTTGCAAACGCCTCGATACACAACCTTCCACCCCCATGTGAAACACTGCGCATGGCGTGTACGGTGGCACCAGGCAATTGACAATCCTGTTACCTGGCTATGTGAGACCACCCGCCGACCGCGCAGGTGCTGTTCGTAGAGGAGGGCCTGGCCATCATTGAGGGCCTGAACAATGACGCGCCGGTGGGCTGCGCGCTCGCCTTTGTCAGCGGCGCGGCCGGCGCGCTGCTGTGGCGCCGCAGCGACAACATCTGCTTCGCGCTGCTGCTGGGCGGCGGCGCCGGCGTGGAGGTCGGCGAGGGCGTGGAGTGCAAGGTGAAGGCCATCCTGCAGGCGCGCGCCGGCGCCGCGCGGCGTGCTGCCGCCCCGTCCGGCAGCTCTCGCGCCTGCTGCTTGGCCAGGGCGTCGCTCGGCAGCAGGGGCCATGCATGACCCGACACGCACAGAGGTGTGCTCAGCAGCAGAGCCATACAGTATCGGACAGGCACAGCGGTGTGCTTGCCAGAGAGAGTCATCGCGTGTGGCAGGACGCCAAGCGACAGCAGGGCCGCTCGCTCGGCGCACCTTATCTTCCCGGCCTGCTGGACCGACCAGCCCGCCGGCGCGCGGCAGGTCGTGGACGATGAGCAGGGCCCGCGCACGCGCAAGGAGTACACGATCGCGCGCGTGCCGGTCGGCGACGGGCTGACTGGCCAGGTCGTGGACTTCCTGCTGCGGCCGCTGCGCGGCAGCCCGGGCGCGGGCAGCGGCGGCGCTGGATTAGGCGCACCCGCGACCGCGCCGCTGCTGGGCGTCGCGCCAGATATGGACGCGCGCGAGCAGATCTGCGAAGCGCTCGTCACCGGCGTGAAGGTGTGCGGCTGCGGCTCGGGTGTGCTCTAGGTCCGCGTCACCTTGATACAGACATGCAGTGCTGCGAGGTGCCGGCAACGGGCTTGAAGGCGGTGCGGCCATCATGACGGACCCGAACGTTGCGCTGACTGTGGCGCTGGCTGAGCCGCAGGTGTGACCCTGCTTCAACCCTGTTCATGAGTGCCGGCGGGCGCGCGCAGGCGGTGGACGCGCTGACGCCGCTGGGCCGCGGCCAGGCGCTGCTGGTGACCGGCGGCCGCCGCGCCGGCAAGACGGCGCTCGTGCTGGACGCTGTGCTGGCGCAGGCGCGCTCCGACGTGCGCTGCGTCTACGCCGCCGTCGGCCAAGGGTGCGCGGGCCGCGCTGGTTGCCGCTGCTGATGCGGCGACCGGGCGCAGCGAGGGTGTATAAGGGCATGCGCTGGGCAGCATGGGCGTGTGCTGTCCCTCGTGTTCGGGGCTGCTGCTGTTGGCAGACTCGCCTGTTTCACAATGCTAGGCACACAGGCTGCTGCATGTCAAGTACGCATATCCTGACGGCTTGGCACATGCTTTGGCGTGCAGGGCGGAAGAGTTGGATGCAAACGTGGCCGTGCTGCGGGGCGGAGGCGCGATGAGCCACACGGCGGTAGTCGCGGCGGGTGCCGGCGCGCCGCTGGGCGAGCGCTTTTCGGCGCTGTCGGCGGCGCTGGCGCTGGGCGAGCGCACGCGCGACGCGGGCGGGCATGCGCTGGTCGTGCTGGACGACATCTCCTGTATGGTGCGGCTGCTCGGGCCTCTCTGCGCCGCCCGGCCGGCGCTCTGCCATGGCGCCGAATCTGCTCGTGGTGTTGATGTGGTTGGCACTGACCACAAGAGCCTGCTGCGGACCTCCCATGGCTGTCGCTGCCTTCCAGCAAAAGATCTGCCAGTCTGGGCATGGCAGTCAGCAGTGCATGAGTGGCCTGGCCACACAAGCCTGTACGCGCCGTCCCTGATGCACTTTAAATAGGCACACCAGGCGTGACAGGGTTGATGATCAAGCAAACTACCCTAAACTTAGCTAACCGCAATCTATGGCTGGCGACCAGCACAATCGCCTGAGTCGTGCAGGTGGCGATGTGGGAGCGCATAACGGCCGCGCTGGCCACGCTGGGCCCGGCCGCGCTGGCGCTGGAGGCAGACAGCTTGACCGGCGCGTCGGCGGCCGAGCTGGAGCCCGAGCAGCTGGTCGAGTACGAGGGCATGCTCGTCTCCGCCAACGCCGCGCAGCGCCGCCGGCGCGGCCCCCCCGCCCGCTAATGCGCAGCGCCTGCTCTGCGCCAGCCTGCTGCGCGCTGCGCCTCCTTGCCAAAGGCACACATGGTAGTGAAGTGCATTTGTTGGTGGGGCAGAGCGAGCCCGACACGCCGCGTGTGGGTGCGCGAGTGGTGTGCGCCTCACAAAGTGGAAAGAGTGCGCCGCCCCCCTGCCAGCTCCCGGGATACGGTGGTATCTTTTCATAGAGACAGCAGGCAGTAACAGCCACCTCTCCCCATGCAGGTTCTTCGGCTCGGTTCTGCAGCGCGGCGCCAAGCTGCACCGGCGCAAGGGCGGGGGCAGCCTGACGCTGCTGCTCGTGCTGCCGGGGCTGCCGGCGCGCGGCGAGGCGGCCGGCGACAGGGCCCGCATCCTGATCCTGGGCCCCAACTCGCCTGCGTACCGCCACCTGTCCGCCGCGCAGCGCGCCAAGCTGGCCGCGGCGCTCGCGGGCGACGCCGCCAGCGCCGCGGCGCCCGGCGGCGCCGCGTCGCAGGAGGGCTGCATGCGGACGGAGGTGCGGCCTGCTGGCGCGCTTGCAGAGTCTTCGAGTATTTATGTCTCGACAGAGGGGCTTCCAGTCCCAGCTTGTGTCCTACAAATGTTGCAAAGTAGAGTTGATATGGGCGGGCGGGTGGCAGAGGCGGCGTGCGTGCTCTGTGCGTGGCATCCCGGCGACCTTGAACAGAAAGGAGCGGCGAGGGGGGGGCGGCGGCGCGCGCGCAGGTGGTGGAGGAGGTCATGTCGATCGCGGACGGCCAGGTGGTGCTGGTGCCCGGGCGCGGCGGCGCGCCCGCGGTGGACCCCGCGGCCAGCATCAGCCGCATCGGTGGGCGCGCGTACCCGCCCGCGCTCGCCGCGCTGGCGCCGCAGCTGCGCTTCGAGCTTGCGCAGGCGCGAGACGCGCCCAGTGCTTCCATGTCTCACACTTATCAATTCCCATTAGGGTCCAAACAGTACAACACCGTATGCATCCATGGCGCAGCATCACGGTGTGATGCTGGCCTGAGGCAGCATAATTTTTTATGTACGGGACGTCACGGCTGCTTCTTACTGCCTGCCGGCGCTGCGGCCCGGCGCGCGCAGGCCGCGGACGCGCTGCGCTTCGCCAGCGACCCGGGCGCGCCGGGCGTGCGCCGGCAGGCCGCGTTCATGGCGGTAGCCTGGGCCGCGCTCGCGCAGGAGCCTGGGCAGCCGGTGCCGCTGGAGGAGCAGGCGCGCCTGCCTCTGACTAGGCCTGCCGGGCTGAGCGAGCGCACCGCAGCTCTGTTGTTTGGGCCTCGAACAGTGCGTTGCGGCTGTATTGCTCGACGAGCATGTGCGGACGCTGGGCGCCACAGGCGACGCGCCAGAAGCAGGCGCTCTTATGGTTGGCTGACAGCTTCTGTCCGGTTCGACACAGTCGCTGGGCATGCTGTGCATCTTTGGTGCCCGGCGCGCATTGCCTAGCAGGCACGCATGCGGGTCTAACCTAGGGTCTCAGTAAGTTGCATGCTGAGCTCTGCAAGGTTGCGGCGTACGGGTCGGAGCTCTGCAAGGGCGTTGCATGCCTGATGCATGCCTGCAGGCGGCAGGCCCCAGAGAGCACGGCCGGCCTGTTGAAGGGCGCCGGCGGCGGCGCGCGCAGGCCGCGCTGCTGTTCGCGCTGCAGACGGGCCTGCTGGACGGCGCGGGCGCGGCCAGCGTGCAGCAGCGGCTGTCCATGTACCTGCAGGCGCTGCGCTGCGCGCACCCGGGCATGCTGCGGCAGGTCGCAGCGACGCAGGCGCTGCCGCCGGGGGCGGCCGACGCGATGCGCAGCACGCTGGAGGCTGCATGCGCGGCCTTCAGGGACGGCTAGGGCTCTAGAACTGGTAGGCGTGTGTTTTGCGGCCACGCTGCTGTGAGCGCGACGCGCGCCACTCTGCATGTTGCATGGGTGGCCTTCGGGGCCGAGCAGGGGCTGGAGCTGGGGCAGTCACTGTGCATGCATGCCATGCAAATGGGAGCGTTTGGCGTGCATGGAACGGTGCGCGTTGTCGGGGCACAGGCAGTCACACAGGGGTGATGGCAGGTATAAGCTGCATAGAGGTTGTCAGCGGCAAGTTGTCACTTGCCAGAGTATACATCTCGGTGCAGGGTTGGTATTGCGATGCGGAGCAACCCTGCTGTGTACGTTGCCAGCAGGCAGGAACGGTGCTCATGCCTGTTCTTAGCTACCCAGCTGTGTGCCCGGCCAGCATGGGAGTGCCTTCCAGCTCTGCTCGGCTCGCTGAGTGCACATGCGCTGCGAAGTCAGAGCGCCAATGGTTGCGTGTATTTGTAGGCGCCTTGTATCATCCCTCTGCTGACTCGTAGCTGAGCATGTTCCAGTCGAGCGTAGGTTGTTTGAGTCACTGGCGGGGTCCCCAGTTTGGGCTTGCAACTGAGAACTGGCAAGTGAATCAGCCTGAAAGAAGAGCTTTGCTTGCGATTGCTAGGACAACCACCTGTCTGCTGTTGCTGCTCCTTAGTGTGCCTGTATGGAATGGTGTCGTTCAGCCTGACACCGTCCCGGACAGGAAGAGTCAGCGCGGCAATCCCCGCTTTCAGAGAGCCAACTTCGGACGCAGTCCCAGAAAGTGTATTGCCACCCGCTGAGGCGCTTGCACAAGCGCAGGCCCTCCAGGTATGCCACTGTTGCAGTGCAACCGCTGTCATGCAACACTACTGCTCTGCAGCTGAGTATGTGGTGCCCTTGCCCTGCAGGAACAAGGCAGCCTAAGTGCCCAGGATGGCAAGTACGGTGCAGCGCTGCGTGCATGGGACCGCGCACTGGCACTGTCAACAGAAAATGCGGCGGTGTTGCACGAGTTGAAAGCACAGGTACTACGTCCTCCAGTCCTGTTGCTTCTATAACAAAGACACGGCTTGGCCGTGTCACCAAGACGTGTGCTGCAGGTGCTTTTGGAGCTCAACAGGGCTTGGGACAGTGTGCAGAGCGCTGCTGCTGCCGCGGCGGCAGCGCCGTCCTGGCCAGAGGCTCATGTTACTTTGGGACGCGCTCAACTGAACCTCGGGGAGGCGCGTTGCTCGGAAGGGCTTTTGCAGCTATTCCTACAGTGCCGGCAAGGCAGGCTGCTGAAGCTTGCGCGGCAGTGTGACTGGGGCCTGAAGAGAAAGACCAGCTTGCTTTCACAACCACATTAAAATTCACGTACAGTACCAACCTCTACCTTATGGCCTCAGCGCTGGCTTTGCCGCTATTCCTCGCAGAAGCTTGCCGCGCAGGGAACTGTCAAGTGAGTAACATCAGGTTAGTAGAGGAGTAGAACACCCACAAATGTGTGAGTGTGCGGGTGCAGCCCGAATTGGCGTTGGCGAGCCTGGAGCGCGCGCTGGCGCTGAGCCCGGGGCATGCAGAGGCCGCGGCCGAGGTGGCCGAGCTGCGCGTGCTCGTGCTCCGCCGGCGTGCGGACTGTGCCGCCGGCGGCCGCCGCCTTCAAGTCGGCGAGGCAGGCACCTAACGTGGACAGCGCAGTGCAATCCGTCTACACGCACTGTGCTGCTGATGCACTGCCACAATAGCTAGCCGTTACCTACTACGACGTTAGTGGCTACCACAAAATGCGCCCACGAATGGGCCAGCACTGCCTGTGCTTCAGCTGCGCGCATGAGGCTGTGGTGCCGCCGATGGTTGTTGGCCGGCAGCGCTGGCCCATTGATGTCAGTGGGAGCGCTCTGCTGCTCGCAGTCTGCACGTCACAGATGAGGCAGAAAGACAACTGCATGTACATGTCTCGCTGCACGCCTGCATGGCCAGTCCTTGGTGACAGCCAGGCTGAGAGGCAAGCGGGCGTGAGTTGACCTGCCCTCTGTACATTTGCGTTTGCACGCCTGCTGGTATAACTTTTTGGTGCATGCCCGTCACTGCCTGTCCAGATCAACACAGAGAATGTGGATCAAGAAAGTATTGAGGCACGCTGGCCGTCTCGCGGCTGTCATTTGCCACGAATGTGAGAGGCCTTGCATGGCAGAAGCATGCGGTTGTACTGTATGCAGCTCTGCTGCTATCTGGCTGGGCTGGCCCATTCTGGCCATTTCAACCAGCAGAATGACCATGTAATGTCCTGTGTGCAGAGGGCGAGCATGCTTAATTTCTGCCTTGTCCTGCAGCCTTGTACCTCCAGTCATGCAGGGACTGCCCCTGACACTGTTGATAAAGTCAGGCCACATGGAGCTTGATTGACATTTGCATGCACTCATGACCATATCAGGCTTATTGCATAGCGGATGCCGCAAGCGCCGCCTGCACAAGTGCGGCGTCGCTCTCCGGAGCGCTGACAAGTCTGCCAGCAATGAGCGCATGCCACTGGCCTTCCACGCGCTCAACATATGCCTCAAAGCTGGGGTCCTGCAGGATTGCCTGTACCTTGACAGCCATACCGCTGTCAAGCTCCTTGTGGCTGTCACCTAGTGCTCCTGCAGTGCACGCTGTCAACGCGGCTGTTGTGACTGCCTGGGCTGGCAGCTGTTGGTAGAACAGGTCTGCAGTTGCAGCGTTGCACTGCGCCTGGGACTCGTGTGCTGGCGCAACGTTGTCCGTTCCTTCTGGCAAAGGTGAGGCACTTGGTGCGTTTTGAAGTGCCTGCCACATGATTGTGTCAGGACTGTTGTGATCGCACAAGCGTTGCATGACAAGCACACTCTTGCTGTGCCTGCAGGCTTGCTTGAGCATCTGCAGAACTTACCTGCAGTGCTTGCAGGCACTGCTGGCCGCCGTCCCTGCTCTCAAACGTGAAGCAGAACGTCCGTGCCTGCTGTAGTGAAAGGCTTTAAAATTTCTGTTTTGTGTGTAGGCGCGAGGCTCTGCAATCATCCAACTACAAAGCTTGGGATAACCTTGCCGCGCACGCCTTCGGAGATGTAGCCCGCCAGCAGCCACCCCGAGCCGGTCTCCTGGGGAGACAGCAAGCTGCAGAGAGCAAGGCTGCACTGCAGCACAGGCCGGCCTTGCAAGCACACCTGCTGCACTGTTACAGTGAATGCAGCATCACGTATATACATCACTCGTAACAGATCAAGGAGAACCTGCAGAAGCGGTACGTCCGCTCTGGCGCTCAGCGTGAGGCTTGACAGCGTGCCGCTCCTAAGCCAGTGCGCCTGCGGCTGCTTCAGGCTCCTGAAACCGCAGTTGGCAGGCTGACACAGCGCAGCTGGCACAAAGAGCGCAAAGGAGCCGCAGAACGACCAGCACGCCATGCTGCACAAGTGTCTGGGATAGTGATGGCGAACGGACACTCCTCACACGATGCTACAAATAGGCGGCAGCGCTGGTGCCAGCAGCTAGCTCCATATTTGCAAGGAGCAAGAACAACAAGAGGAGTTCATCTCCAGGGCCTGGAGTCCAGGCAGGCCTCTAGGCTCTTAGGCAGTCGAGCGCTGCAGAGACGCTCGATGGCCACACAAGCTGTCTACGCTTGCCACCCCTCACTACACCATAACATGCGTGTGAGTTGTCCGTCGTACACAAGACTCTCAGTTTGTTCATACACTGACGGAGACCCAAAAAAGTGTACAAAATCATGCAGCGTACTCCGCTCGCTTTGCACTGCAGGCTATGCGCTGGCACTCGCGCGCTGAGGCGCAGTGCGCCTGGCAGCGCCTGGGACGCTGGCGACCTCGACCTTGCGCT
>JAABUY010001902.1_pt1 | contig 26421 bp, 30 predicted proteins | sample 5560271 | NCBI WGS metagenome assembly JAABUY01 (sample SAMN10711886, study PRJNA513374) | rock metagenome | isolation source: Antarctica rocks | place: Antarctica: Victoria Land, University Valley | reverse complement strand
GCAGTGCAGCGTGGCGCCTGCGACCGCTGTCTTGCCTGCCTGCTGCCCACGGAACGACTTGCTGTGAATGTAGATGTGCTCTGCTTGCTGTTGCTTGCCTCTCTGTACATACTGACTTGTTTGGGGTGGCTCCAGCCTGAAGAGTAGGCAGCTGTACTTGTGCTTGCCTGCTGACGTGTCTGTGCTTGCGAGTTATGATTAAGTATGATGGCTCCTGTTTGAACTTCTTTGGCTTGAATGAAGTGTTGACCAAGCATGTTGACTTGCATGGCCAGTGTAAAACGTGTTTTAGGATGTGCAGATGAGCATCCATGTTAGCACTGGCTGCGGTACAGCTGACATGGGCAGCAACAGGCTTTTGGATCTGAGCAGTTGCCAGCTTTAGCAACGCACCTAAGATGGTGGTCCAAGACACATGTGCAGCTGATCGCCGCATTGTGATTTTCACGACGTGGCTCATAAGCCCGTGGTGTATAGCATTCAGACATCAGCTCGTTAATGACATGTTGCCCATTTATCAAGCGGGTCACCCGGGTGAGTGCATGCTCAGACCCGCCTTGAGGGATCAGCATGAGACCTGCATGCAAATGCATCTCGACCCAAACAGAACAAGTAGTGCTCACCTACCCTCACTTTTGCATCCCATGCCCGCCGCCCTTTCATCTCCATAAAATAACTGCACCATGCTGATATCTACCAAAGCGCATCACTTCTCAGAGCTCAGGTACGCCCAGCAGAGCAGCAGGTGTCAGTGCATGGAGGGCAAAGCAGGCGGGCATGGTCATGCACCTTCCAGAGATGCATCCGACCCTACAGCCCTGGTCTGTGACAAGGTCGCAAGGGTGGGCACATGATCATTCCAGACGCACGCGGGATGCAGAGCACAAAAGCAAACACACACTTGCAGATGAGAGACCGTCCAAATCCCACAGCAAGCAACCTTGCCGCACACGAGATGTTGCCAGACAGGCTCAGGGACCTGCCCCATGGAGAGGTCTGCTGCTGGGCAGCACATCCACACCACGTGTAGAGTACGCAAAACGTCATTGACCTCTCACCTCACCATCTGCCTTCAAGCGTGCTGAGGAAACAGCCAGCTGTGGCCATTTCAATGCACCCAGGCGACTAAAACAAACCAAGACATTATTGCCTCGACCCCAGGCTTCATACATGCACTGCTGAAGACCAAATGGGTTGGACATCACTGCTGAAACGGGAGAGGTCACAGAAAGGAAGCGCACGGACCAGAGGCCTTCCTGGCTTCCCTCTCAAAATTTGGACTTCACCGCATGCAGAAACACGCCCCATCAGGAGCGCGCGCACACAGCAGATGAAGAAGCCCTGCTGTAAGCTTGTGGGCTTCACATGCTACCAGGCACCCATGAGCGCTGCGTATCATATGCCAGCTGGCTACCTGAAGCCTACACTATGAAGAGCACCTGTGCAGGCACGCCGGAGCACGCCGCGCGTTCGGCGGCGGCCAGGGGGCGCTGCGATCTGGGGTTACCACCCCTACCCTAGCCTACCGGATGCCAAGCACCTGATCCAGCCAGGCCTGACGGAACACGCCGCGCGGGTCGGCCGCCGCCACGGCCGGCCGGAATGCCGCGGCCTGGTCCGCGTACACGCGCTGCGCGTACAGATCGATAGCGCTGAGGCCCGTGTCGAAGCTCGGGCCCTTGGCGCCGTCCGTGATGTCGGTCCACTTGGCCCTGCGCGCTGACACCAGCCTGTCCTGGTACTGGTAGTGGGTCGTGGCAGTGGGAAGTGCACTCCGTCATGGCCTTCCCTCAACAGGCCAATTGCCTTTGCCCCCTGTGTGCCTGCGGTGGAGCTGCATCAGCGTGTAGGTCTGTGCTGCTCAGGCCCTTAGTATAACGCCCTTCAATATCAAGTCCCTGTGGCCCTAGCATGCGTTCTCTGCTTCTGTGATACGCTCATGTGGTATGTGTTTCTTGCTGTGCATGTTCGCCCCAGCCATGCTGTGCGACCTGCCGCCAGGCTGCTCAGCCATGTCAGAGGTCAGCATGCGCATCACAGCGCCCTTGCGCAAAGCAGGCATGCCTGCCGCAACTTGTGCGCATCGGGGGTAGACTGCCCCCGTGTGATGCAGAGCAGGTTGGTCATCCAGGTGTGCCCACAAGTCTGGGACTTCTTAGGTCCAAGGACGAGATCCACTGTGATCACATTACCCTGACCCTGAGCAGCAGCAGATGGTGGTGTTATGCGCACCAGTGGGGCTTGGGAGGCTCAAGCGTGCCGTTCAGTCCGCTCCACGCCTCAAAGACGCGCTGCTGGAGCTGGACCCAGCCCGGCGCACCCTCGGCTGCCAGGACCTGGCGCACGGCCGCTCGGGCGTGAGGGATGCGGCAGTTTACGATACCAGTTTTCCTCATTACTGGCTGCGGCTCTTCACGGCGCGCTTGCCTAAGCTGGCTGAGCATGCCGATGCACGCGCTCGCTACTTGTGTGCAAAAAAAACGCACATGACAGCGCCAGGTGAGCATTGGAGGGGGTCCCACATTGTGAATTGGCCATGAGCATGTGCTGTGCTTCACTACGCTATTCTTTTGCCAGGCAGGCGCGCTACCTTGGGGAATTTGCAATGTGGGAGATAGAGGCAGTGCTGTTGACGTCAGCACAGGACGTCGCGCGCATGCAGCACAGGGCAGCGCGTCACCTCGATTGAGAAGAACAGCGCCTCGCCCTCGTAGTAGGCGGGGTTCATGGTCGCCGCGCTCTGCCCGGTGAAGCGCGCCTCCATCGTCACGACGGCATTGCTGCAGCCAGCACAGGCAGCCCGCGGGTCAGGCGCGAGCGCGGTCGGCAGGCCCGGGGCCGCAGCCCCGCGCGCGTGTCAGACGTGCCTTCACATGAGCCAGCTGTTCTGTATGACAAGCGCGTGATGACTGTGGTCAGACGTTGAGGCAGACCAGCAGCGCGCGCCTTGCCATCTGCTTGCCACAAGGACAGCATAAATGGCGCTCGAGGCAAAGGCAAAGTTAGGGTCTGCTTGCCACAGGTGCTACCAGCGCTGGTCCGCTGCAGGCGTCGATGCTCAAAGCGCACGCCTGCCACGGGCCCGGACGGCCTCCTTCACGACAGCCACGCCATCAGCTTGCCATACCTAAAGCAGTTGCTTCACTGTGCTGGTCTGCTGCGGGCGCCGACGCTGAGAGCGCGCGCCTGCCATGGGCCACGAGTGCTTCCTTCACGACCGCCACGCCGGCGTTCCAGGCGTCAAAGGGCACGCGGAAGTCAGGGTCGACGCGGAACGTCATCTCGAAGTCGTACACGCGGAACTGGTCGATCGCGTGCCGGCCGTAGTGGATCGCGGCCGGCAGCGTCTTGAGGCCCGGCACGTTGAGCAGGCTCTGCTGCGTCTGCACGACCACGCGCTGCGCCGCGACCTGGCGCGCGCGCGGCCCGCGTGTGTCAAGGCGCCGTGCGCCTGTCATGCGGGGTGGCCCGAGTGGCCATCCTTACGGCGGCTCCGGTAGCCTGCATCTGCTGCCTCCAGGGCAAGGAAGGCCCAGCAGCTCGGGTCCGAGCCCACCGGCGGCCCCGATGGAGGCGGCCATGACAGCACCCTGGTGCATGTCATACGGACCTGTCGCTGCCACTGGTAGGCCGTTCGCGCTGCCGCCTGCAGCATGAGGGTACAGCTCAGGGGTCACCTGCACGGCCTGGCTGCCCGTCTGCTGGCCGACCTGCGTGCCGAGCGCGCCCAGCGCCGTCTCCAGGTTGGCCAGCAGGTTGGGCCGGTCGCTGTACTGCTGCGGGGAGGCGCCGCCGGCGCGCTGCATCATGTAGACCATGAGGCGGTCCGCGTACGGGTCCCAGGCGGCCGGTGAAAAGCCCTTGACGCTTGCCAGGTTGAGCGGGTACCAGAACAGCTCGATTCCGGAGTAGGACGTCACGAGCGCCTGCCACGCGGTGGCGCCTTGCATGATGCAGCGCATGAGCGGTGCGAGCCGATGAAGACCTGGTGCGGATGGGGGAGGACACGGCCCTGCATCTGGTGACATTTGCGCTTTTTATTTTGCATAAGACATTGGGTGACATATTGTGGATATTGCATGATCCTTTTGGAATGCGCGCACGGCTGACACGATAAAAAGGCGCGGAGGTGATCGCGCGCATGTGCGGATCGACATGCGAGCCTGCAATGGAAGCACGGAGAGAGCCGGGAGGCAGCACCTTGAGCTTTGCAGGCGAGCCAGCCGGCCCAAACAGGTCGCTCATGGCGTCGTAGCTGTACATCATGTCCACTGCTCGCGCAGCGCGCTCAGCACCATGCTTATGGCACATGCGGCCCGTGCTCGGGAGAGGCACACCCGGGGCGCGCGACGCCGCGCTGCACACCCTGGCAACACTCATGGAAAAGCAGCAACCTCGGGTGGCCCTCACTCTCTGACCCACAGACCATGTGACGCGCAGGGGCCGCGCCGAAGGGCTTGTCCGGCTCCTGCTCCAGGCTGGCGAGCCGGAACGTGAGCTCGGTGATGACGCCCATGAGCCCGAACGCCGTGCGCGCCTGCATGCCGGCGCGGCGGCAAAGTTCGGTCCCGGCACCTGGCAGGGTGTGCGTGAGCTTGCTGCTGCCAGGGCCTCCACCCACGGCAGCAGCACCAATGGAGCGGTGCTTGCTCACTCCCAGCTGGGCAGCAGATCAAGTGGCAGGTAAGAGCCTGGCGCGCCCGCAGCACGGCACCTGACCAGCAACACCACAAAGGACAACGGTACACGGAACGAAAGTGAAAATAAACAGGCCCCTGCTCTTTGGACCGTGCTGCTGGGATCCTTAACCACACGCCTGTCTGTGAACACACCGGGTGCTTGCTGAAGGCAGCGGCCCGCGGTGCTGCGCGCGCCTGGTTGAAGTACGGGTGCGAGGCGTTGTACACAACGGGCCGCCCGCCCCCGTCCACGATCGTGAGGCTGTCAACCAGGTCGGAGACGGCGCCCCAGCCGCGGCCCACGCCGTGCGAGCCTGTGGAGACCGAGCCGCTGAGCCGCGTGGTGTCAAGCACAGTGTTGGTCGGCAGCGCGGCGTTGCCGAGCTCCGCCTGCGCGCAGAGCGCTGTGGGGCATGGGCAGCTGATCGTCGCGTGTGAATAGGGTTTTGAGACCTCGCTGGCTCCGCCTGCGCGCGGAGTGCTGCGGCGCACCGGCAACTGGTCATGGCGTGCTTGTGGGCAACCACATGCTCAGGGGCTGGTTGACCTCTCTGAGACTGCCAGGCACGGGTGCAGAACCCATCGCACGTTCAACGCTGGTCAGTCCGGCTTCTGCGAGGCTGGCCACCTCTCAGGTCACGGGCGTCGACATGAAGGGCAGAGACCTGACGCATGCCACATGCAAGTCATGCAGCACGTGCAACTCGGCCGGCTCTGGAGTCAGTTTACCATGCACGCCGTCCTTGCTGGTCCTCCCTATTCCCCACGCCTGTGGGGAAGCGCCAGTTACCAACGGGGTGCTGCCACGCACCGCATGGTCAGTGATGTACTGCTCCAGCTCGCCCACCGCCACGCCAGCCGAGACGCGGACCAGGGGCGCGCCGCTTGCGCTATGCCTGCACACAGCATGCAGGGTGCGGGCCTCGCCGCAGTGGCATGGCCCCTGAGGCTGGCACGTGCAGGCGTTCCGCGTGAACCAGGCAGCCCTGCCCCCGACGCGTTGCTGGAAGGACTGCGCAACCAAGAGCTGCAGACAGCCGCCAGGGCGCACCCAGCATTCTCGATGCGCTGCCCACTTGGCAGCTTCAACATCCCGGTGAAGATGACGTCCGTGGCCTGCAACCATTCCAGTGCGCTGTGAGTGAGAGGGCAGATTTTTTTTATCACTTCGGGTCCCAAGCAATCACGCTTTGCTTGACTCAGAACTCTGCAAGGTGCATGTGCCCTTAACAGGACACCTTGTCATGTAACAATGTGTAACCATAAATGCAAAGCACTGCAAGCTTAAGATGGTAGCTAAGAGGCGAGCAAGCCTGCACAAAGAGTAGGACAGCATGGCAGACATCTTGCAGCATGTTGTTGTTGCCACAGGCGGTGCGCAAGCAGTACTCTGTTAGCATCGTGGAACATGGGCGTCTGTGTGTGGGTAGGGTAAGGTTAGGTCACCGTGTCGGCATCGTAGAACATGGGCGTCCAGGTGTGCCCGTGGCCGATCGCCCGCACGCGCCGCCCGGCCGCGGCCGCAGCCGCGACCGCAGCAGCCACCTCCTCGGGCGTCTGCGGCAGCAGCGGCCGGCCCAGCGGCGCGGGCGCCACGGTGCCGCCCCAGTTCTGCGCCGTGAGCAGTGCCACGCTGTTGAAGAAAAAAAACAGGAATGTTATCGTGCGCGTCAGGCGGCCATGCAAGGAGGCACCGCGCCTGCCACGCCAGCTGGTCGCCCAGCAGGCCCCAGGTGCCGTCCTTGGCCACGGAGAGCTGCGAGCTGAGGATGAAGTCCGATGCGAACGGCGGCAGCAGCGGCACCAGGTGCTGACCGCCCGGCTGCGCCGCCGGGCCCGCAGTGACGCCCGAGAACTTGATGCCGGCCGAGGCCGCGGCTGTTAGCCACACGGTCAGCAGGCCGCCCAGCAGCAGCTCCTGCACGCGGCGCGCCCTCGGCAACCTCAGCCACGGCCATAGCCACACTCTCAGCAGGCCGCCCAGCAGCAGCTCCTGCGCGCGGCGCGCCCATGGCAGCCTCAGCCGCGGCCGCAGTCACTCTGTCAACAGGCCGCCCAGCAGCAGCTCCTGCGCGCGGCGCGCCCACGGCAAACCTCAGCCGCGGCCATCAGCCATACCGTCAGCAGGCCGCCCAGCAGCAGCTCCTGCGCGCGGCACGCCCGCGGCGGCCTCAGCTCAGCAGGAGGCGAGCGCAGCGTAACAGCACAGGCCCAGCACCGCAGTAGCACAGGCCGCAGCAGCGCAGTAGCACCCCGGGCGTGCATGTGCCTGACCGTCGCCGCCCTTGCGCAGAGACCAGGCGGCAGTCAGAGGCCTTGTGCACCCGTGCCTCCGCTGCGCGGCACTACCAGCTGTGCTATGAGCTGTGCAGCAAGGTGTTGCGAGCAGACCGTGGTGGCGAGCGGCGGGCCTGCACAGATTGCCACAGGCCGGCACCAGCCCACCCGTGCAAGGGCGCGCCTGCTCGCGCTCCGTCGCGGGCGGCTGCGCGGCGAGCGAGTCCGTCCAGCGCTCGGTGTAGGCTGCGATCCTGTCCCAGCGCGGCTGTCCCAGCAGGTCGCCTGGGTTGAGGCCTCCTGCAGCAGGGCCACGACACGGTTACACTCTTGTAGTTGTGTGGTGCCTGGTAGGTTGCCTTAATCTACCAAAGTTCAGGAAGGCCACCACAGGCGCCTGCACTACAACTCCGGCCAGCCTCACTGTTCTTACACACGCAGGCAATGAGCCACACACAGCCTACTGGCAGTGCAGCAGCCACTGGCAGAACTGCCCGTGCAGACCACACTTAGACTCCCAAAGCCGCGTGCTGCGTCGCGCGCGGGGGCCGCGCACCAGTGCTGGGTGAGATGCCAAGGAAACTTGCGTTGCTGAGGGCGCCCGCGCTGGGCAGGCCGTAGCGGGCAAGATTGGTGTAGGGTTGTAGCAGCTCCAGGTCACCCCGGGCTGACTGCAGCGCACAAAGGCACGCTAGCGCCACCAGCGCGGCCTGCGGTCCCACCATGAGGCTTGGCCTGGCTTTCCAGGCTAACGACTCGTTGCGACGGAGTTGCGCTCTCTTGTGTTATGCACTTGTGCACCTAGTGCAGGTAGACATCAAGTAACAGGCGGGCACAGGTCTTGCTCAAAAGCAAATGCGCTGGGTCTAGGGTAGGGCTTGAGGCTCAGCATCGCTTACCTGTAGCTGAGGCAACGTGTGGCTTGCACATACATCCGTTCTACGCTTGCAGCTGGTGGTGTGACAGCGCAACTTGACATATAGCGCGGCGGTGCCTCATAGGTCGTCTGCCCTGCCGCGTCAAGCCTGCACGAGGCCTGTGGCAGCAAAGCAGCACAGCGGCACAGCGGTGAGGGGCATGCTTATCTGGTGTCCCTGCTTGCACGGCCTGTGTCGCGCATACATATTGTTCCCGCCTAGCAGTGGTATATTACGTTGGACTGGGGCCACTGCGTGGCGGTAAACGCCAGTCCTTGTGGCCATAAGAAGTTGCGGAGCGCGTTGCAGGCGTTTGCCGGGCTTGGCCTATGAGGAGCAGGGGCGGGCTTGCCCCAGTGCTAGCCTTGCTCCTTGTTGCTTCAGCGTGCCCAGGTGCGCACCATCTGTGCTGCGCCTGCACTGATGGGACTGCGACTCGCTGTACTGGTGGCGGAAGGCGTGTTTGTCGAGCTGCTGTGAGGCAGTTGCGCGTGTCCAGCTGTTGCACCGTTGCTTGCTCCTTGCTGTCTCGCGCTGGCGCGCTCAGCGCGTGCAGCTGTGTGTTCCTGTGCGCTGGGTCACGCGAGCGCTCTGCGCACCTGCGCAACCCTTCAACGTGGCTGTAAGGCTGGCAACACACAAGCAATCAGTCTGCTCCCGCCTGCGCAGGCTGCTCAGCAGGAGGGGAGCCCACCGGGCAGGCTTCTGTGCTCAGCCTGCGCGCACCCGGTAGTGCGGCCGAACAGTGCGCGCCGCACCGTGCCGCGGCGCGGCCGGCCTGCGCGCCAGGGGCGGCAGGCGCGGGCGCGCACGCTGCGCACGCCGGCCTCTGGCGCTGGCTGCGGCGCTGGTGGCGCGGCGCGCCGCGCACCCCCTGCAGCAGCGACACGCAGTCAGACCCGCCGGTCCGGACCTGGGCCGGCAGCAACGGGCGGGCGGAGGCGTGCGGCGGCGGCGATGACGCATGCGGCCAGGCCCTTGGCTCTGTGGCGGCGCAGCGCGGCGGGCGCTGGCTGCCCTTCCTGCCGCTGCGGGCCGCCGCGCCCGCGGCGGACCGCGCAGCCGAGGCCGCAGCCGTCCGAGCGGTGTCCGCAGGACGCGCAGCCGCAGCCGACCTGAGCAGGACGCGGAGGAGGGACGACGCCGCGCAGCCCGTGCAGGCAGCCGGCCTGCACCCAGTGAACCTCTCGCGTCCGGGGCGCCTGCACAGGGCGCCCTCAGGCGGAGAAGCCCCCGAGGGCTTGCCCCGCACGGCCAGCGCCGTTGCCTCGGCGATGAGGCAGGCGGCGGCCGCGCCGTGCGCGCGCGCGGCTGCGGGCCGCGCGCGGCCGGGCGCGCCCGGCGAAGCGCTGGGCAACGATAGCGCGCCGTGGGCGCCCTTCAACGAGTCCGAGCTCGTGCCGGAGCTGCCGCCGGCCATCATGTGGCTGCTGGAGGAGGCGGAGGTGCGCTCTACCCTAGCCCTGCTCTAAGCCCCGACTGCAGTCCGTCCGAGCTTGGTGTGCGGCTTCCGGACGGTTGAATGATGTGAAGGACATTGGGGGGACACGTGAGGAGCGTGGCATTAGCCTCGCCCTGCTGCCGCTGTGGCGCATGCGGTCAGGGTCCACTGCAGGTCGGGTTGCTCCGCGGCGGAAATGCGCCCACGCGGCGGGCGCGCACAGTCTCGGCGCGCCAAGTGAACAAAACATTATGACGGGCGGCGCCCCGGCCCGCGCCAGGCGCGCTTCGCCAACCACTCGGGCCTGGACCTGGACCTGGCGCTGCAGCTGGCGCAGCTCAACTCGGTCGCCTACTGCCACGCCGAGAACGTGGCCGCCTGGAACTGCACGCGGTGCGCCGGTTAGGGTAGCGCCCCTGACCCCACCTTTGCCACCCGCGTCTGCTCGTGCTTTCAGGGTGGGCGTCGCCGCATGGGCGCCCAGGCGCCCCAGCCATGCGCAGGGGCCTGCTTGTGGCCTCGGGGCGGTAAGCACCGCCGCGTGGGCGCCCCACGCCCATGCCCCTAGGTGCGCGCTTGTGGGCCCAGAGTGGGCGCCAGCGACATAGCTGCGCAGTGCACCCTATGGCCGCCAAGGCTGCGTTCAAACCAGTCGCCTGCGGGCGGATGTGCGGCCGAGCGCGCCGCCCGGCGCCCCAGCTGACAGGGCCGCTGTGCAGTGCTGGGAGGGAAGGGGGTTAGATTCAGACTCACGCAGGGGGCGCGCGCGCGCGGCAGGTGCCACCGGCGCGCCACGGGCTTCGTGCCGGAGGCGGTCGTGTTCGACCTGGGCTGGGACCTGTTCGGCTACGCGGGCTACTCGCCCGCGCTCGCAGCCATGGTCATCGCCTTCCGCGGCACCGACAGCCACAGCCTGTACAACTGGGCGGAGAACATGCGCTACTGGCGCACCGACCTGCACGTGCCCTACCCGGACGCCGAGGGCGCGCTCGTGCACACCGGTGCGCCCGCGCTCCCTCCCGCCCTCACTCCTTGGGTCGTTTCGGGCACCAGCCCGCTCGCAGCCGTGCTGACACCGGCACGACAGCCTCACCGCGTCGCCCTACCAGCCCCAGCTCTGCACATCCACATGGAATTCAGTTTGAAGAATACATGAGGTCGGTGCGCGGACGCTGGCCTTGCTGTGCTGCTGGGGCGTTGGGCAGGTTGTGGTGCTTGGAGCCCCAGGGGCACAGCAGCGGCGCGCATGGTGGGCGCTGACGCGGCCGTGACGCGCGCGCGCGCCGCAGGCTTCTTCGTCTCCTACAATAACAGCTCGCTGGAGCCAAACATCACGGCCGCGGTGCGCGCCATGGCCGCGCGCCACCCGGGCGCGCCGCTGTACGCGATTGGGCACTCTATGGGCGCTGCCATGGCCACTATCGCCGCGCTCGACCTCAAGTTCAAGGCCAACCTGAGCGACGTGCGCCTGGTCACGTTCGGGTCGCCGCGCGTGGGCAACGACGTTTTCGCGCGCTTCACACAGAGCCAGACCACGGTGCGGCGCGGCGCGCTGCTGCGCCGGACCTTGTTGCGCAGCCGTTCACGGTCCGAGCTTGTGCCAGGCCGCCAGCCGCGAACAGCTCGGTGTACACGGGATCCTCACCGCGGCAGCGCACACATGTCATGCGAGGTATCACAGGGCGTGTCATGAAATATCACACAGTGTGTTCACAATGTCCTCTTGCGACTGGTAGAAAAAAATGTAGACCTGCCTGCTGCAAGCCTGCACGGCGGACTCAGTCGGCTGGGCGAGAGAGCCAGAGCACGGCAGGCATGGCGCACCACATGTGCATGCACCCTGCGCGCATGGGCTGACCAGCGCGGGCGGCGCAGATGAGCGTGCGCTTCACGCACAACCGCGACATCGTGCCGGCGTGGCCGCCCACGTGGGTGGGCTTCCACCACGTGGCCACCGAGGTCTGGCAGGTCGACTTCGGCCTCGGCTCGGTGCGGCCGCGCCGCGCTCCGTGCTGACGCGGCGCGCTGGCTTGGGTGGCGCTCCATTGTGGGCGGCCCGGTGTCTATCTAGCCTTTACGTGTAGGGTGCGAGTGTTGGGTGTTCGTTTGGGTCCTGCGTCAAGAACCTCTTCACACCATTTGTAAGCCTTCCCAGCGCGTGCGAGTGTGCGAGAGAATGTGTGGCACAAGGCATTAATGGCGGTAACGAATGAACACTATAACTACTATTGCGGGTGTTGGACGCGCAGGTGCTGGGCGTGTGCGACGACAGCGGCGAGGACCCGCGCTGCCACAACAGCGTCTGCTTCCTGGGCCTGTGCACGTCGGTGTCGGACCACCTGCTGTACCTGGGCGCGCAGATGTACAACGACCGCCTGGCGCCCTGCTAATAACAAGCACAGTGACGCGCCGCATTGGACGCTCACGGTTGTGACCTGCCTGACCGGGGCGCCGGCGCCCTGCTGGCCAGGGCTTGGAAGCTGTGCCTGCTCGTGCTGGTGCCCCGGGCTGCCTGTCTGCGGTGCGCATAATTGCCGCGGCCGGCGCGCTGCTCTCCGTTCCAGAGCAGAGCTTGGGCCTGTGTACACTGAGCCCTGTTGTGGCGCGGTGGGCATCGGTCTGGCGTGTGTTTCTCACGCAATAGGGGGCCCCTGATGTCAGTGTCAGACAGGTCGCGACGCGGGAAGTGTGTCGTAGGACGGCAGCCCTGCTGGGAGTTGCTGGGATGACATCCTAGTGCCCCCATGCTGGCACGGGTGACGCGGGCAAGCTTGTGTGACTGGCTGGTTGGCTTCCCTGTTACAGCCCACTTTGTAAGCATCGCGAGTGTGTAGTACACCAGCTGCAAGCCTAGACTTGATCAAGTGTTGCTGTACCAGTAGCTTGCGTTTTTCGTTGGATCTCTGTACAGCAAGCTGTGTAAAAATGCAATGCTCTTGAGCTTTCAGGGGTGTCAAGGCCTGACATGTGTTGGACTGGCCATGCAATGCCAGCACGTAACTGCTGCAAGGGTAGGGGCCAGCTAGGCGGCATGGCCATGCGCAGGACGGCCTACTTCAAATCCTGGCGGCTTGCCCCCGTCTGGGGGCTGGGACGCCTGAGCAGCCTCACTCAGTTGCCAAAAGCCTTAGCTCTTGCACTGTTGACACAACATTGCGCCCATCACTGCAGTCATTGTACAGTCTGCAGTAGCACATTTGCGCAGCATTCTGTTGCAAAAGCTTAGCAACACTTCAGGGCTTAACTTTGTTCATGCAAGTTACGCTCGGCCCCTGGCAATTTTCGTGGTGCACTCAGTTGTATACATGACAACAGGCAGTGAGCTTTAAGCTGTAAGCGCCATGCCTGACACAACAATACCGAGCTCTGGCAGCAAGCCGTCGCCTGCGAGCATTGTGGAGGCGCTGTCCGCCACGCAGGATGTTGAAGTCCTACTGCAAGGTGAGTACTATGTAACTATGTCGACTGCCGCCACAGCTGAGTATGCTACTGTGAGTCACCGGTGAATTGCAGCATATTGCAAATGTTGCCACAAGCTTTGCAAGTCTTGCACTGCAAAACCGCACAGTGGCTTATGTGACTCAGAGGCGGGACTGCAAGCCCAAGTGCTACGCAGCAGCAGCACGCGCACACTGTGGCACACACATAGAAATTCACAGCAAGAGCTGTTGCCGTGACACGTGCAGTGGCTGCAGCTCTGACTCGAGCGACGTGCGCAGGCCTGGGCGAGCTGCGCAGCTCCCTGCAGGGCCCGCAAGCGCCGGCGTTCCTGCTCGCGTTCCTGGAGCGCTCGCCGGACGGGGCGGAGCTGCAGGCGCTGTGGGCAGCGCAGGCGGCGGTGCGCGCCGCGTCCCTGCCTGCAGCCTGCCTGGCTGTCGTCAAGTGTGTGTGCCTCCCGTGCTCATACATGAGGATTAAGGGGCTGGCACTTGTTCGGGGATTGCCGCGGGGCCTGCCCGGCTGCTGAGCGCGTGCGCGGTCCCTCGCTTGGGCATGCTGTGCGAGCCAGCTCGGCAGGGGGATGTGTGCATGCTTGCAGTGCTGCAGCTCCAGCTATGGCCAGATTGAGCAGGTGAGGCTGTTGGAAAATGTGTGTGTTTGAGCCAGCACTGCGCCATCGAAATGCACGAGGACCTTGAGTACAATGTCAGTGTCACTGCGGTTGCTGCGTGTGTGTACAGCCAGGGGCCACCCTGGAGGTGATGGAGCCTATGCGGCACCCAGCACGGCTCTGCCAACCCACCTGCCACGCATGCGGTCAGGCTCGGGACGACCGCGTGGCGATCGAGCTGCTGCGCACGCTGGCGGCGCTGCTGGCCGCGCCCGGGCCACCGCGCTCCGCCGCGGCGGCCGCGCTGGACCGCCTGGCGCTCGCGCTGCCCGGCCGGCGCACGCGCCTGCTCTACTCCTGCCTCGGCTCCGGCACACGATCAAAGGTGCCTTCTTGTTGTATTAGATTGCGAGCTTAGGGTATCCAACCCTGGCATCGTGCCCTGTGTCTGCGCTGTGAGCATGCGGTCGGTGGGCATCATCCTAGGGCCCCGTACTTACCTGGTCATGCTGAGCGTCTGGCCTCGGCAGCAGCGGTAAGGAAGCCGCATACCCCGGGGTGGCGCTGCCGCAGGTGAACGCGGCGCTGCTGCTGCTGGCCGCGGTGGCGGGGAGGGGACCGGCGGCGGCGCGCGCCCTGGCCGGCCGCCTGGACTTTGACCTGCCCGCGCTGGCCAAGGCTGCGCGCCCGCCCAGGCACGCGCCCGCCGCCGGGAGCGGGGCGTCTGACGCAGCGCTGCAAGTCTGCATTCTCTGAAGCTGAGTCACATGGAGCAGCGCCGTGACAGGGCGCCACCGCGCGCTTCCATTGCCGGCACGTCCCTGCACAGCTGTGCACCACGATTGCGCTCTGATGATGAGCTCGGTGGATGCTAGGTCTGCAACCCCGACCCTGCCCTGGCGGCTGCGCGCAGGGACAAGGCGGGCGCCGGCGAGGCCGGGCCGCAGGCCTGGCACCGCAGCTGGCGCGCGGCCGACCCGCTCAAGCGCCCGCAGGCCGCGCTCTTCGCCAACTTCGCGCTCGCCCTGGTGCGCGGCGCGGACGACGCGCTGCTGCCCCAGCTGCTGGCCGTGCGGTGCGCGCACGACACGCCGCCTCTCGCGCGCGCGGCCGCCCGGGCCGCTGTCCCTCTGGCACGGCCGGCAGCTGCTGCTGTACCTCTGCACGAGCGCCTGGCGACGCCGGCGCGTGCGGCGTCTGTTACGCTGGAGAGGCGGCTGATGTCATGGATTATGGTAGGGAATGACGAGCGAGCGCCCTGGCGTGCCTGCACTTGCCCGCGCCTGCCGTAATTGTATATATTGCATATAGCGGCTGCGGCCAAGAGGACACTCGCGTTGTTGCCCAATGCGAGGTGTGCGCAGGCCGCTGTGGGCAGGCCTGCTCGGGGCGCTGGCCGCGCTGCCGCCGGCGGCTGCGGCGGAGGCTGTTTCCGCAGTGCACGCGCGCCTGGCGCGCGCGGGCCCCGCCGTGGCGCCGCGGCTGCGCGCCGCGCCCTTCAGCGACGCTGTGCTGGGCGAGGTCGGGGCCCGCGCTGCTGGCAAACAGTCCTGAAGGTAACGCTGGACCCTTGCGCGCATGCTCAGCGGGCTTGGCAGGCGGCGGGCTGCCCCGCGGGGGGCTCTGCGAGGGCCTGCATCCGCGGTCCGCGCGCTCCCCGCGCCAGGCGGGCGCGTTCCGCACCTCCTTGTGTCAGGGTAGGGTTAGGGTAGCCTACCCCTGACTGACCCTGGCCACAGGGCGTTATGCTGCACCGCGCAGCTGGCGACGCTGGCCGCTACGGAGGGCGGCGCCGAGGCTGCGGGCGGGGCGCGCGCGGCCGCAGCGGCCGCCGCGCAGCGGCTGCTGCTCGCGCTGTGCTCGGACCCCGCGCTGGGGCTGGCGCCGGGCGCGGCCGGCGAGGCCGCCGGGGGCGAGGCTGCCGGCGGCGAGGCTGACGGCCATGCGCCCGGCCGCGGCGACGCCGGCCACTCGGGCACGCATGCCGATCATGCTGTGTTGCATGGGCCCTATCTCACGTCACAGTCGCATCCTGTCCAGCACCGTGTCTGTTCTAAATCTAGCCTCTCATGCAATCTCTGGCGCTCGCCACATGCCGCCATGGCCGGACGCGGTTCGCTCTGCGCGCCCCCGCCCGAGTGTGCGCCGCGCTGCAACCCACCGGGCGAGCCGGCCGCTGCGTGGCCCCAGCCCCGCAGCCACCAGGCCAGTGGCAGTGGCTGCACAGTGGGTCCACATTTGCAACGATGCTACCTGCTGCTCACAGGCTCTGCCTAACCCTACCCTATCACGGGGCGCAGGCCACCGCCAGCTGCTGCGCCTGCTGCCACACTGCAAAGATGCTTCCAGCTGTTCACAGGGTCTGCCTGACCCTACCCTATCACGCCGCGCAGGCCACCGCCAGCTGCTGCGCCTGCTGCTGCGCCTGCGCCCCGCCGAGCACGCGGCGCACTTCGACCTGCTGGGCGCCGCCGCCGTCGCCTCGCCCGGCCTGGCCGCCGCCTACCTGGCCGCCGCGCCCGGCGCGGAGCCGCGGCCGGGGCTGCACTGGCAGGCCGCGTCCGCGGCGCTGGGCCGCTGCGTGGCCGCGGCCGCCGCCGGGCAGGCGCCGCTGCTGCTGCGGGCTCAGAGGCGCGCCCCTGTGAGGCAACCCTAAACCTACACTGTGAAGTTGTATATCATGAGAAGGAGTTCTCCACCCGCCCCAGCTCGGCACAGCGCAAACGCACCCGACATTCGCGGCTGCCAGGGGTGCGAGCGCTCTTCATTCCTGCACCATGGGGCAGTCTAGAAGCTCGCATGGCAAGCAGCTTGGTGCCCAGGCGCGACGGGCGCGGCTGCCGTCCTGGCGCTGGCCCGGCCCTCCGCGTTGCGACGCATGCAGCCCGCTGCCGCGCCTGTGAGCTCGGGCTCGTGCGGGCGCAGGCGCCAAGGGCCGCCCGCCGTCGACGGCGGCCTGGTGCAGGCGCTGCTGCGGCGCATCTGCCCGGCCTGCCTCCCCAAGGTGCTCGCGCGCTGTTGCCCTGCTCCAGGCTATGGCGCGCGAGCGCGCCTGCTCGTGCGCGCTCACTCCACTCCAGCGCTCGCGCTCGGCGCTGGCCCCTGCTGCATGGCGTGTGGCGCAGCCATAGCAGCCGGTGTACATGCAGCTACCTCATGGCCTGTGCTTGTGTGCTGCAAGGGAGCAGGCAGGTATCATGTGCACGGGTCGACAGGGCGGCTTATATGCGATGTTGCCATGCGGTGGTCATGGCCGCGCTGCCGTGGTCCGCCGCTGCTTCGGCCAGGCCTGTGACTGGTGAGTGTGCCAGCAGGCGGCGCTGTCGCGCGGCGTGCAGCACAGCTCCGCGCTTGTGCGGCTAGCGACGCTTACGCTGCTGCAGCGCCAGCTGGCGGCGCTGCACACGGCGCTTGCCGACGCGGCCGCCGCCGCGGCCTTCGCGCACGGGCATGCCCCGCACCTCACCCAAGCGCCCGCCCCTGCGCCCGCCGCCGACCGGCACACGGGCGCAGGCGCGCTTGCCGGCCGCGCCCACGGCACCGATGACGACCCGCTCGCGGCTGCGGCACACCCGTTCCAGGGCTGGCGCGAGGCGGGCGGCGCGCCAGGCGACGCGCTCGCCGCGGACGGCCGTGGCGGCCCGAGCCCGCAGCCCCGGCCGGCGACGGGCGGCGGCGCGCCGTGGCGCGCGCTGACGGCGCGCGTGGCCGGCGCCGCGCGCGCGCGCCTGCCCGACCCGCAGGCGCTCGTGGCCGCGTTTGCCGTGCTGGACGCCGAGCTGCGGGCCGGGCGCCCCGCGCCGGACGCCGCGCGCGCCGCAGCGCAGGGCGCCGCAGCGGGCGGTGCGCCCGCGGAGGCGGCGCCCTCAGCGGATGGCTTCGAGCCTATTGCGGCTGACAATGCAGACGATGATGAGGGCGGCGGGGAGCGCGGGCGGCGGGAAGCGGGCGGGCGCGAGGACGGCGGGGGTGGGGATCAGGGGGTGAGGCCCGCGGCAGGCGGGCTGGGCGCGGCGGGCCTAGCCATGGCGCGCCTGCTGGCCGTGCAGGCCGCGTATGCGCGCTGCCTGCCCGAGGCCGTCGCGGATGCGCGTGTCACCCCCAGCCGCCTGCTGCCGCAGGCGCCGCCCCGCTCCCGATCTCTGATCTGACACTCCGGTTAGGTCAAACTTGTGGTTGGAGCGCGGGACGTATTGACCTACCCTGTGGTGAGGGGTACCTTGCCGCATAGTGTCATCCCGCCCTGCTTCGCAAAGCAGAGCAACCAGGTTTTCAGTTGAGCGCGACGTGTGCGCGGCTATCCGAGCGCGCCGCCGGCCTGCGCAGGGCCTCGCCCACTCCGCGGCGCAGGCCTGACAGCTGCCATGCGGCTCGCTGGCATGAGGCCCGGTGCTGTGTGGGAGGCGCAGTCGGCCCCCGATTCCCTTGCCCCACCCATGGCCTCGGCTGACCGGGAACCCCCGCAGGACCTGCTGGGCTGGCACCCGCTCCTGCAGCGCGGCGCGCTGGACTGGCTGGCGGCCGCGGAGGGTTTCTGGGACACTGCGGCGGAAGAGCCCGGCAGCGCCGCTACGGCAGGGCCCTGGCAGGCCCCGGACGGGGCGCCTGCCCCGGGCGCGCCGCGGGGCGCCCCCGCCAGCGCGGCCGCGCTGCTGCCCCTGCTGCGCCTGCTGGCGCGCGCGGCGGACGGCGGCGTGCGCGGCGCCGCGGCGTGGCTGGCGGCGCGGCGCCTGGAGGCCATGGTGGGGTTCGAGGACAACCCTGCTGAGGCCGGCCTCTGGCTCGGCCTGCTGCCGCGCGGCCCGCCAGCCGGCGGCGACGCGGCCAGGCGCGCACGTGGCAGTGACGCGCGCCTCGGCTGCTCGGCGCTGGTGCTTCTCAGTGCTGCTACTAGCTGCGCAGAAAGACCTTAAGATGATGCCATTGATGGGCCCAATCTTAGGGGGCGCCCGGCGCAGGTGCGACGCCGTGGCGGCCTTCCTTGCGGACACTGCGGCGCTGGTCGCGCGCCGGCCCGGCGAGCTGTTCGAGCTCACGCAGGCGCTGCTGGGCGACGTGCGGGCGCGCGCAGCCGCGCCTGCCTCCGGGGACCCGGCGCACGGGGATCAAAAGTTGGGCGCCCCCACGCGAACAAGCTCAGTGGCTGCTGAGCGGCCCGGCGGCCGCGCTGCGGCGAGAGGGCCGGGACCGGGCCCGGCGGTCAGCCTGCTGGCGGCCGCCGCGCTGCGCCAGGCGCTGCGCGTCGCGGTGGGCGGCAAGACGGAGCCCGCCACGCGCGGCGCCATCGCCGCGTACGTCGCAGGCGCGGCCGCTCGGCTCTCTGCTGTGCCGCATATGTACGAGTGCCTGGCGCTCATTATTTGACCCGCCATGCACTGGGCCAGCTAGCTAGTATTCTGATGCTCTCGTAGTCATTATGGCGCAAAGCTGGTGAGAGCCGCATGGCGGAGCTTGCAGCAACACTGCGTACTCGCCACGTGTTCATAGAATCAAACCTTGGCCAACCTCAAGGCCAGAAGGCCAGATGATAAGCAGGGTGTAAGATGTGCACCAGCGCGCGAGCTGCGCGCTGAGGCGCAGCGCGGCGCGCAGGCGTGCTGGGGCAGCTGCTGCGCCTGTTGGCTGACCCTGGGCCGCTCGCCTCCGCGATCCTCGGCCTGCTGCGCGCCGAGGCCCCCGCGCAGGGCCGCGCCGCGGGCGCCGCTGCGGAAGCCGCGCACGCTTCGGCCCCAGAGAGGGGCGACGAGGTGGGCGGCTCTGGCAGCGACGGCGGCGGCGAGCCCGGCGGCGCCGCGCCGCGCGGTGCGGCGCTGTGCCTGCCGGCCGAGGCGCAGCCGCTGGCGTCGCTGGCGGCGGCGGCGGCGCGGGTGCGGGCCGTAGCGCATGCCCTGCCTGAGGCTGCGCCGGGCGGCGCGCTCAGCGGGAGCAGCGGCGGCGGCGGCGGCGCGGGCGCGCGCAAGCGGCGCAGGGCCAGCGAGGGCGCGGCGAGCGGCATTGCTGACCCTGGGCCAGACCCTGCCGCCGGCAAGCGGCGGCGGCGCAGCGCGGCGGCGGCGAACGAGCCGCCCGGCAGGGCTGCAGCGGATGCGCGGGTGGGCTGCGCGGGCGCAGGGAGGCGGGGCGCCAGGGTGGGGCAGGCGGGCGCCGGCGACCCTGAACCTGACCCTGACACAGGCCCGGCCGTCACCGTGTGCGGCGGCGAGCGCAGCTCGGCGCGCCTGCGCAAGCTGCTGCGCCGCCTGCGGAAGGCGCGGCCGCCCGCGCTCGCCGGGGCCGATGGGCCGAGCAGCCCAGCAGGCGCGCCGGCCGGCGCGCCGGCCGGCGCCGAGCTCATGGACGCGTTGCTGGCCGCGCCGGCCGCCGTGGTGGCGTCCGAGCTGCCCGCCCTGGCCGCCGTCTGCTGGGCGGCCGCGCCCGTCGGCAGCGCGCCTCCGCGCGACCTGCAGCCCAACCCTAGCGCTGATGCTAGTGCCGACCAGGACCCTGGCGCAAGCGCGCCCGCGGCGGCCCCGTTCGCGCCGCTGTACGCGGCCTGCCGCGCGCACAGCCTGGGGCTCTGCGGCGGCGGCGCCGACGGCGCCGGGTTGCAATGCGAGAGCGCCGAGGGCACCGGTCCGCCGGAGCCCGCCGCGGCCGCCGCGCTCGACGGCTGCCCCTTCCTGCTGCTGCTGCACAGCGCCGCGCAGCGCCCCGGTGCGGACTGGGCGCGTAGCATTACGTCTGCACGACCTTCTGCAGCCTGACGAGCGCTCCCATGGGTGCTGCCCTAAAGACAGCATCCCAGGCACGTGCGTCTAGGGGTGGGCCACGCAGGCCCGCAGGCTCCTGGCAGTGCGAGCGTTCACGCAAGCCTGCTCGCTGCTAGCTGATCACCTGCTCCAGCTCGCCCTTGCGCACACTGACAGGGCAGGCCCGCGCATGCATCATGTGCGCCGGGGCTATTTGAGTGCTGCGGTGGCGGCCTTCGCGCCCCCCGTGGCCCCGCCCCGGCGCGACAGCACTTGGCCCAGTCGATAACCTGCCGGCCCCCGCTGTGGCCGCCCCGGTATGATCCCTGTGCGACACCATGCCATGCCTCAGCGGCCCTGCTGAAGCAGGCACGCCGACTCATGGTAGAGGAGGATTGAAGCTCAGCCAGCGCCGCGACGCCCTGCGTGCCCTGCCAGTACTTACGGCAGACCCTGCTGTCCAGCAACCAAAGCAAAGCCTGCGCACGCGCGGTCCGCCTGCCCTAAATGCGCATTTGGAAGGGGTGTTGTTGCTGCGTCACTGCGCCTGCTCGGGCTGAGGCAGGACTGCCGGCTGCCAGGCCTGCTCGCCGCGGCGCCGATGCAGGCGCGGCTGGCCGCGGCGCTCGCGCGCGTCCCGGACGGCGGGCGGCCCGCAGCCGCACTGGCCATCGCGGCGCTGCTGCAGCGCGACGCCGACGCCGACGCGGCCGCGGCAGCCGCGCTCTGTGCCCTGCTGCGGCTGGCTGTCGCGCAGCAGGCGCGCGCGTCCCGCGCTGCCGCTGGAGCAATGCTGCAGCAGGCTGTCATGCCAGATGGAGTGAGGGTTGCCAGAGGGCTGGGCATGTGACACCAGCGGCGCCGTTGTCAGGGATGCTTGCGCGCGCAAGCGGGCAGGCAGTGGTATGCGCAGGAACTCCTGATCTTACCCTAGGGAATGCAACCCATGTTTATTCCGATCAGGCGCGCCTGACGGAGGCGAGGGCGGCCTGCGCAGGCGGGCGGCGCAAGCCCGCAGGCGCGCCCGCTGCTGCCCGCCGCTGCCGTGGCGCTGCGCCACCCCGCCGTTCTGGCGCACTACCTGCGGCCCCCGGGCGCCGGCGCGGCCTTACCCAGCGCTGCGGCCGCCGCATGCGATGTGGCGACCACGCAGCTGCTCGTGTGGCTGCTGTCGGCGGGCGCGCCTCGCGGTGCCGCGGACGCTTGCTCTCTGGCCGCGAAGCCTGCTGCGCAGCACGCCGGTGTGGGCAGCGACCATGGCGCGGGCGCCACGCACGGCGCCGCTGGCTCTCTCTGCGAGCGCGCGTGCGCCAGAGCGGCGGCCGCCGCCGCCGCCACAGCTGCACTCTGCGCCCCACTGCTGCAGAGGTGCGCATGCAGAGCGGCCATGGCCAGCACGCTTTGGTTAGAGCAGGGCTTGAGGCCCCTGTCTGCTTTGCATGGGGATGGACGGCATGAAAGCGCAGGAAACGCTCGAGATTGATCAATGTGCAGTACATAAAATGAGTGCTCAGAAACAGCGCAGACTGTGACATCTCCTCAATCACTTAACTTGGCTGCATGTCAGAGTGGTTGTTTTGTCCTGCGCTGGGGCCGCCTGGGGCGTCCTACACATGCGGTGCCTGTTCAGGCTTGCAGTCGCGTTCGCCGCGCCCTGCCTGATCGGGCGCCGCATGCGTGGGCCGCCCCGGCAGCCGCACAGGGCTGCCGCGAGCCCCTGTGCTGGTGCGGCCCCAGCGCCAGATCAAGCGCTGTGGCTAAGCAGGCGCCGCGGTCCGCCCCCATGACACGCTGCCTTTTGCACCCACAGCACACTTTTCAGCCCCGGGTGGCCACCAAGGGGTTATTTGTACAGAATAAAAATAATCCCTAGGCCATGAGCGCAGCGCGCCGACGCCGCATCGGTGCAGGGTGCTGGACGCCCTGCGCGCCGCGCTGACCAACGGCGCGCCCCCCGCGCTGCCCGCCGCCGCGGCCGCCGCCGCCGCACTCGCGTCGCATCTGCCGGCGCCGGCGCTGGCGTCGCTGGCGGCCGCGCTGCTGCCGCATTACCCCGCTTGGCCTGGCGCCCACGACCCTGGCTGCAGCCCTGCTGCTGACAGCGCGCCCGCGCGCCCGGCGTGGGCCGCCGCGCTGGGCGTGCGGCTCGCCGAGGCGGTGCTCAGCGGCGCGCGCGCGTCCGGCACCGGTCAGGGCGCGGCAGAGGGCGCGCCGCTCGGCGCAGGGCTCGACGGCCCCGGCGCGGGGCCGGCGGAGCGGCACGAGGTCGTCGCCGGCGTGATCGGCGTGCTGTTGGCGGGCCCAGGGGCGACGCCGGGGGCGGACGGTGGGGACTCGTCGCGCCATGGCGGGGGCAGCCCGGGCCCCGTTGGGCGGGGCGGCAGCCAGCGGGCGGACCGGTCAACCCTGGGCCCTGCCCGCGGTCTCGGCCCTGAGCCGGACGCTGCGCCCGGCGCTTGGGGCGGCGATGCGGCCGCTCAGGCCGGGGCGGAGCGCTGCGTGCTGCTGGCGCTGCGCGGCGACTGGCGGCTGGCAACGTGCGGGCCCACGGCCGCCGCCCTCCCACTGCACTGCTGTGTCACTGTGTCACTGCATTGCGTCTCATTACAACCTGCTGTCGCCCATGGATTCCTGGCATGCATCAGGCCCTGGCTTGCTTCAACCGTGTCCTGACCCGCCTGCGGCACCGAAGCCGCCCCAGCAGCGACTACTCTCCTTCAGCCCCACCGAGCCCCCGCATTGCAGACCCGCGGCACAAACGCCGCGCAGGCACGCCGCGGGCTTTGCGCACGAGCTGTTGGCCGCATGCGTCGCGCGGCCCAGCGCGGGCCGCGCGCGCGTCGCCGCCGCCCTGCTCGCGCGGCTGCCGGATGCGCGCATGCGTCTGCCGCTGCTGCTACGGGCCGCCCTCCAGGCTGCTGGTACATTGACCACTCCCCGAGCCGGGGCTGTGTGGGAGATCTGCTGTGCCTGTGATTTAGTATACGTATACAAGCGTGCCGGCCTGAGAATGCTCGTTGTGGTGACTTGCCTGCGGCATGGCGCCGTGGTGCATTGTGTAGGCGCAGCAACGAGCGCTAGAGAGCGACAGCCCTGGCGTTCGGAAGTAGTGAACAAGGCGCTCGCCTCGCAACAGCGCACGATGCTGCCTCAGGCTCTCACGGTGCCACCTGCCGCCGGCAGATCGGCGGTCGCCGGCGCGCCGGCGCGAGGCCATCGCGCTGTTGCTGCCCGCCGCGCTCGCGCACCTGCGCCACGCCGCGCTCACTGCCGGCCAGGCCAATAATGGCCTGGGGGAGCCTGCGGCCCTCAGCTGCCAGGGACCAGCGGTGAAGCGCGGGGCGGACTCGGCCGCCGACGAAGTGGCGGCGGCGCTGCGCGACCCGCTGCTCGCGTTTGTGTGCGGCCGGCGCAAGCGCGCCGCGGGTTCGCGCGCATCCTGGGAGCTCGTCCTGCACTGTCTGGGCGCGCGCCGCAAGGGGCCGCGAGCGAGCCACTGTGGACTGCGGTGGTAGCGCAGCAGGAGCAGAGTGGGGCACCTGTCTGGGCGCGGCTGCACAGCGCCGCCGGCCGACCACCCCGCGCCCGACTCCGGTTGCCCTCTGTCGCGCCCCTGCCCTCTTGCACCTGCTCTGCTAGCACTCGCACTCACCCCGACACCAGGAGCGCCGCGCACGGCAGGCAATGCTGCGGAGGGCAGTGAGCCGGCGCTAAGCGCGGACGCGGTGGCGGCGCTGCATGTGTACGCCGCGCCAGTGCTGCAGCTGTGCCTGGCGCTGCACCCGCTGGACGCCGTGCGTGCGGCGCGCGCGCTGCCCTCCCTGGCGCCCGAGGCCGGCTGGAGCCTGCCGCCAGGATGCGGCACCTCCGCGGCTGGGCCTGACGGCCAGCGCGCCGGCCCCATCGACATAGACACTAGGCCCACCGCAGCGCAGCAGGCAGCGGCGGCCGTCTGCCTGCTGTCGCGGCTGCGGGGGCCGGCCGAGGAGTCTGTTGAAGACGGCGCGGACATACCCCTATCAGGGTCGTCGGCCGGCGGCGCGGGCAGCCCGCAGGGGCACGCGGCACTTGCTTATGCGGAGGCGCTGGGCCGCGTGGCGGCCGCCTGCATGGCCACGCTGGCCGGCCTGTACAGGCTCCGCGCCCTGTCCGCGCAGGCGCGCCGCCCCGCCTCGTCTACGCTCAGCTGTCAGCACATACGTGACACGTGAAAGAGTTCTTGATCGCGCAGCTATATTGCCTGCTGTCGCGCGCCAGGAGCGCGCGTTTCGGTACCCCAAGGCGCCGTAAGCCCTGGGTTCCTGTGCCGGCAAGGTCCTGTGGCGGCGCGCGCGCCTGGTGACAGGGTAGGTAACCCTATCCGGGCGCGCGGGCGCGGCAGGGCGCGGCGCTGGAGCGCCAGCTGGCCAGGTACCTGGACGACGGCCTCGGCGACGCGCTGGCCGCGCTGCCCGGCCGGGCGCGCGGCGGCGCGCTCGCCGCGCGCCTGGCCGCCGGCGCGCGCGCGCTGGGCGGCGCGACGCTGCGGCACAGGTGCGGAGCCGCCGCTTGCACAAGCCCTGACGCAGGCGTGGCCTCGCTCCGAAAATGAGCCGGGCAGCATCACGTGGTGCTTCATGCCAGTTGTTTACTGCGCGTGCGCGGCCACTGCTTTGGGCAGCTGTGGGGTGGCGCCTGCCAAAAAGGAGATGCGATCAGCCCCGCCTGCCTGGAGCCCTTCACAGTGAGTCTGTCTGCTGTGTCTGCTGGTGTCCCAGCTGACTAGGTCAGCACTTGTCAGCTGGGCGCCGAACATTCGCCGGGCACAAAAGTGTCGGACCAGCGCCATGGCTGCGAACCGGCGCCCGCGCGCGCCCGGCAGGTTCCGGGACGCCCGCGCGCTGCGCACGCTGCGCCGCCTGCTCGCCGCGCTGCTGCCGGCGGACGACGCGGGCGACGAGCAGGCGGGCGGAACGGGGCCGCCTGGTGCGCCGCGCGCGGCATGCTGCGCGCTCTTTGCCGCATGGGGGCCTCACGCCGCCTCATGCCGGCCCGGGTGCATGCACAGCACGAGGATGCACAAATGTGGCTGTGTGGCGGACATAATGTTTTGTGTGCACCTCGAGCGTGGAGACTCAAACCCAGAGAGAGGCTCCAAAGGCTGCGTCTGCGGCAGGGCCGAGCGAGCACCCTGATCTGGCGGCGACGGCCGAGGCCCTGCTGCTGCGCGTGCTCGGCCACTCGCGCTTCGCGGCGGCGCTGGCGGACCGCGCCGCCGGCGCCGCGCTGCCGCCGGCCGCCGTGCGGTTGCAGACGCCGCTGGAGTCGCTTCTGCCGATGGTCGAAGATGAGTGCTGGGCGCAGCAGGTGCAGCGCGGGGCTGCGCATGTCGCTCCGTCATGCGCTATTGCTGAGGTCAGCCTTGCACGGTTGACACAGCATAGGGTTAGGGTTATGCCTGCTGAACGCCTGTGGCCTCCTCTGGCACTGGTCTGCTCGCTGGCTGGCATGTCTGTGGCGCCGCCGCCGGAGGTCGGCAGCGTCGCTCGCTCGGGGCAACGAGTGCAGGCCTGGCGTGCGGGTCGCCTCCGCAAGCGGCATGACGTGGCAGGCCAGTGCGGCTGCCCTGTCGCCGGCGGCGCTCCGGTAACCTCGCCAAACAGCCCGCAGCCTGTGCAGCGCTCGTTGGCGCTCGAGGCGCCCTGCGCGCACACGCGGCCTGGACCGGCGCCGAGCGCGCGGGCGTGCCTGATCACGGCATGCTATGCGGTACCCTAACCCTAACCCTTTTCCGCAGGGCAGCGCGGCGCGCCACGAGCTCGCGGAGCTGCTGGACGTGCTGCTGGACCTGCAAGCGGGCCAACGCACACCCTGATCGCGGCACCCTATGCGGCACCCCAACCCTGAGCATAATCGACGCCCGCAGGGCTGCGCGGTGCGCCGCGAGCTGGCGGAGCTGCTGGACGTGCTGCTGGACCTGCAGCAGGCTAACGCGCCAGGCGCGCCCGGGGCGGCGCTGGCGGGCGCGCTGACGGGCGCGCTGCCCGCGCTGCTGGCCGGCTATGGGGCAACCCTGTCGACGGGCGACCGCGCGCTGCTGCGCGCGCTGCGCGCGGTTGACGCCCGGCTGCGCGTCGCGGGGGCCGGGCCCGCGGCGCAGCCTGCGGGCGAGGGGGGAGCCTTGGAGGGGGCTGGGGAGGACGGCGAGGGGTCGGCTGAGGTGGCGGACGAGGGCGCGCCGGCGGCGGAGGTGGCGGCGGTCTTCGGCGGCCCGCTGGCAGCCGCCGGGTGCGAACCTGCCTCATTACCACTGATGCGAACCTGCTGCATCTCGTCAATGGTTGTGCTG
>JAABUY010001901.1_pt1 | contig 26421 bp, 30 predicted proteins | sample 5560271 | NCBI WGS metagenome assembly JAABUY01 (sample SAMN10711886, study PRJNA513374) | rock metagenome | isolation source: Antarctica rocks | place: Antarctica: Victoria Land, University Valley | reverse complement strand
CCTTGTTGAGGTGCGAGTTGAACGCCTCCTGGTCCGCGTCGACCACCAGGCACTCGCACAGCTCGTGCTCGGCCAGGATCATGAAGCGCACGTGCTCCTCGGCCAGCGCCAGCGCCTCCGCGCTCTGCGCCCCCGGTTAAGGTAGGGTCAGGCCACACGGCTGTCAGCGCTGCGTGGCGTGCAGCGCGGGCGCCTGGCGAGCAGTTGGCCCCGCCGCGGCGCACCTCTGCTGCAACCTCAATACAGGCGCCCGTGCTGTCAAGACGGCATGCCGCGCTCCCCGGTGGCGCACGGCAGGCTCCACGAAGACGTCCCAGCGCGCATGGGCGCAGCACCCCTAAATTCAGTGTCTGTGCAGCGCTGCCCACAGCTACGGCTCGCAGGGGTGCGACGGCCTTGCCTTGCTGGCCCGCCGCGGGGCCCGCAGGGGCCTGGCGACGTTGCGGCGCCGGCCCCAGGGGGGGCGCGCACGTTGAAGCCCTGCATGAAGAGGTCCTGGCGCAGGCAGCGGTAGCGGTCCCACAGGAACTTGTGCAGCGTGGCGAGCGGCAGGTCGGATCGGTCCATGACGCGCCGCAGGTGCGCCTGCGTGCGCTGCAGCGCGGGCCAGGTGCGGAAGTCCGCTGGGTCCGCCACCACCTGCGGCCCGGCGCAGGGTTACTGGGTTTCCCAGAAGGGTCCGCCGCCGCCAGCGGCCTGGCGCAGGGCAGGGACATCAAGTTTTTTTTGTTAAGAATGCGCCACCGCCTGCGACCAGGCATACGGTGGGGTGACTGGTTCTCTAAAAAAGACCCGAGGCGCTCCCGCCCGGGCCGCAGCCTTTTATGAGAGCTCTGAGCCCGGTACAGCTCCTTCAGCGCTGACTAGGCGCCGCCGCGCTCTCCCCCAGGCGCCCGCGCGCTCGCGCTGCGCGCGCACCGTCCTCGCCGCCAGCGCCTCTGGGTCGCTGCCCGCTGCCGCGCGGCCCCTCGCCGCCGCCGTCGGGCCGCAGGCGCCTAGACGGTCGCGGCCCGACGCTGGCACCGCGGGAAGCGCACAGACCCGGGAGGGAGGGGCCGGCAGCTTGCGCGCCGCGGCTGGGCGCAGGGGCACACGTAAACAAATTACCTGCTGCTTGCTCTGTTAAAAGCGTGTGGCTGGGCGCGGGGGCGCACGTTGCGCGCAAACTTCTTGACCGCCAGCGTCTCGTCGGTGTCGGGGATGCCGGGGTCGCGGCGCTCGAGCAGCGCGATGTCCTGGATGCGCCGCCGCTTGGCCAGCTCGGATGGCGGGCACATCTGCTCGCACACGCCCACGAGGCTGCCATCGTAGAAGAGGCCTGGCGCGCGCGCGCCAAGTAAATTATGGTCAGCCATACAGAGCGCCACATCGGGCAGGGTTACCCGCGCGCTTACACCGCCGCTCGCGACACCAGGCGTCCGCGGCGCTCCCGCGTCGGGCGCCCCTGTCAGCCTACCATGCTCTGTGCATGCACATGCCGGCCGGCCGCCAGCTGCGCCGGGGCGGGGCGCGTCTGCCACACACGCAGACAACTGCTTGCAATGCACAACTGGCCCGACGCACGCTGAGCAATTCCATCTGACAAAGCGTAAGGCGGTGTCATGGGCTGCTGGACACTCCTCCCTTTATGCAGGGGGCAGCCCAGCATGAGCGTGTGACTTGTCAGCACACGCCGGCAGGTGCACCACCGCCTGTATGCGCAGCACAGGGACCGCGCGCAGGCCTCAAGCGGCGGCACTGCTGTCAGCAGTGACAAGGACCGGGCACTCACAGCACAAGTGGCCGGGGGCGCACTGTCGTCGGCGTCGCCCGCTTCCCCCGCGTCGCCCGCGCCCGGCCCCGGGCTACCCGCCCGGGCGGGCGGAGGCGACCCAGCGCGCGGCCCTCCCGCGCCGCCGCCGCCGCCGCCCAGCGGCGCGCTCGGACCAAAGCGCTGCGAGCGGCGCAGCTTGGCGGCCCCGTCCTGGCTCCGGTCTGGTGAGCTGGCCGAGGCGGTGAAGCCCTTTGTCGCCCCCCCGCCAAATACCGGCGTGGCCGCCAGCGCCGCCCGCCGCGCGGCGTCCCAGTCCACCGCCGCGCCCGCGTCACCGTCGCCGTCAGCCTGCGCCTGATCAGGCGCGGGGCCGCCGTCGCCGCGTGCCGCGCCTGCGGCCGGCGCACCCTGAGGCCTCATGCTGCCAAAGACGCCCGGCAGCGGCCCTGGCGCCTTCCCGCCGGGGCCGATGCGCGAGAAGACACTGCCAGGCTCCGCCGCAGGCGGGGCACAAAAGCCTGACCCTATCCTGAAGCCGCTGCTGGGCTCCGCCGGCCACACGCCGAAGGCCGCGCCGGCGCCGCTCCCGGCGCCGGCGGCCTGCCCAAAGGGCCTGGTCGGGCCGGCGGCCGGAGCCGCCGCAGTCGAGCTCGCAGGCGCCTGCCGCAGGCCCTGCCCCGCGCCGAGGCCGAACCCTGCCGCCCCGCCGCCGCCGGCCGCGCCGGCGGGCGCGGCGCCGAACGGGCTCGACCCGGGCTCGTGCAGCCGCGGCGACGAGGGCTTTGGGAACCCAAAGATGCTGGGCCCCGCGCCGGCGGCCAGCCCCTGCGAGGCGGAGCTGCTGATCGGCTGGCCGAACGCGCCGGCAGGCGCGCCAAACCCGCCCACCGCCGCCTGCCCAAACCCTGGCCCGGGCGCGCCCGCGGCACCCGCGGCCGCTGCATGCGCTGCCCCGAACAGGCCCGCGCCCAAGCCCGCCGCGCCGCCGCCGCCGCCGCCGCCGCTCGGCCCTGCCGTGGAGCCCCGGACCAGGCCCGGGGCGGCGCCTGTCGCGCTGGGCCAGGTGCTCGCCCCTGAGGTGCCTGCCGGGCTGCTTGCAAACGCCGGGGCGACGGGCGCGGGCGAGCCAAACGCGCCCCCAGGGGCGCCGGCCCCTGACGCGCCCCCGCTGCCAAAGCCAAGTGCGCCCGCCCCGCCGGACCCAAAAGCGCCCCCGAACGCGCCCCCGCCGCCGGACACAGCCGCGGCCCCGCCGCCAGAGCCGCCTAATAAGGCGCCCGTGCTGCCGGCGCCAAAGCTGAAGCTGGTCGCCGCAGCAGCAGCGCCGGGCGCAGACCCTCCAGGCAGCCCTGAGCCGGGGAACGTCGGGCTTGACGGGGCTGCGCCGCCTGCGACCCCGCTGCCAAACTGGCCGACGGCCGGGGCGGGCGTCCCGGCGCCCGCGGCTCCGCTGCCAAACAGGTTCAGGCTCTGCGCGCCCGGTCCGGCGCCCGCAGCACCTCCGCCAAACACGCCGGCGCCCCCAGCCGCCTGCCCCGCGGCACTGGCTCCGCCGCCGAACCAGCCACTGGCGGGCGCGGGCTGGCCCGCGCCCGCCGCCGCGCCGCCGGGCGCGCCTCCGCCCGCCGCCTGCCGGCCGCCGGCCGCCGCCGTGCCGCCAAAGAGGCCCGCGCCCTGCTGGCCGCCCTGGACCCCGCCCGCGGCTGCGCCGCTGAAGAGGCCCCCGCCCGCCGCTGCCTGCCCGCCGCCCGCGCCCAGCGCGGGCCACATCTGCATCGCGTATGGCGCCGGCTGCCCCGTCGACGCGAGCGGCCCATACGCCGTCACGCCTGCCGCCGCTGCCGCCGCCGCCGCCGACCCGCCGCCGCCCGCTGCGGCGCCAAAAAACCCCGGCCCGGGTTGCGGCGCTCCGCTGGCGCCGCCGCCGCCGGCCGCAGGGCCGCCTCTGGCGCTCGCGCCCCTGCCGCGCCCGGCGCGCGCGCCCGCCGCCGCCGCCGCGCCGCGCCGGCCGCCGCCGCCGACGCGGCCGCTGGGCGCCAGAGCGCGGCCGGCATATGCACCGGGTCCATAGCCGCCTGCGCGGCCGGCGGCGCGGGGCGCAAACCCTGGAGGAAGCCCTGGCTGGGGCTGCCCACTCCCCGGCCGCCCGCCCGCACCCTGGAACGCACCTGCAGGCGCCGCATCGAGCACGCTCTGTTCCTCATGCTGGCTGCGGCGCTTGTCTGCGTCTATGCCCATAAGAAAGCCACAAGGAGCCACTGTGTGCAGGGGCAGGGCCGAGTCCTTGCACAGGGGGCTCTCACTCAAGCGCGTCAGTGGCGCAGAGGGCTGCACATCCGCTGGCAGCCAAAGCGAGCGTGGTTCTAATTGCTGTGACACCGCCCGCAAGCTCTTTCAGCGGGGTCCTCGAGATACGCGCCTCTCCCGGGGCCGCTCATGGGTGGGCGGTCGCCCGTGCCGCGCCGCCCGGCAGCCATGCCGCGCCGCCCGCCCTGTGTGCGCCGCAGCACGCTGGCAGCTGCACGCTGCGCCGGCGAGCGCCCGGCCATGCCGCGCAGCACGCCGCCCCCGCGCGCAGCAAACGCCGAGGGCTGTGATGGCGGAGCCTGCGCAGCAGGCAATGCCGATGAGGCTGCCGCACTGCCCAGCATGCTTGGCCAAAGGACGGGTTGCTCTGCAAGGCATGCTCCTCTTGTGTTACAGGACTTATGTCGCTGGCACAATGCTGGACCGCTTGTCACTCGCGATTGCAGCCCGTTGAAAGCAGGAAGGCGCGGCGCGCACCTGCTCCGGCTCCATGGCCTGGCGCTGCACTACAGCGCAGCTGGGCGGAGCGTCCAGGACATCAGCCCCGCCTCGCCGGCTCCTTCTGCCCCACCACACCTGTGTGAAGCTCTGTGCTCGCCTTTTTTCACTAAAAGCAAAGCTCCTCAGGCCCCTCAGCTTTGTAATTGCGGGGCAACCCACGGCCTTGCCCAGGCCTGCTGGGCTGGCACTGGCCTCTGCATTGCACATGCAGAGTGGCTCTGCACAGAAACAACAAGCGGCTTGCAGTCCTACTGCTGTGTGCACTGTGCGGGTGAGCACATGTTCAGCCACGGCAGGCAAATGCATTGTATTCTGAATAGTGCAGACGATATATAGAGGATTGGAGAGCATGAGATGCACGTCCGCCCTGACAGCTATGAGTTTGTAAGGACTGGGCCGGCAGTTGAGCATGGCAGCCAATGTGGCGCAACGGGCCCCCGCGCCGGGCGGGCCCAAGGCGCAGAAGCCCGCGCTGACCGGCGCAGCGTCGCGGGGCTACAGCGTGGTGAGCCAAGCGGGCCTGCAGGCGCAAGGGATGCTGCTCCTGCCTGGCGGATCGCTTGATCGATCAGGGAGCAATCACACTTGCTGGCATGCAGCAGCCGTGCACAGCGTTGTCGGCGCACAGTGTAGTTATTACGAGCTCTTGCTTGACAGTGCAGGCCCATGCTGACCGCAGGAGGAGCTTTGCATGTGCACTGCACCGCAGATGGGCATGCCAATTGACTATGAAGCTGCAAGGGTGCTGCTTGGCTGCGCATGCTGTGGCGCAGGTCAGCACCTTTGGGCGTGTTGCGGTGATTGCAAGCACAGCGCGTCGGGCAGGGCCGCTAGGCTGAGCCGCGGCTGCCTGGCGCGGGCCAGGCCAGCGCCTGGGAGCAGACCGCGGTGCTCAGCGAGGGGCAGGAGCGCGCGATAGAGCTGCTCTCCGAGCACTGCGCGCAGCGGCCGGTCCCTGAGCACGTGGGCGCCCTGCCTCTCGCGACGACTTGGTTGCCAGCGACGTGTATCTGCCCCGGCCCGCAGCGTCTGCTTGTGCACAGACGCGTTCACGTCATTTGAACTTAGGCACCACTTTGGAGACCGTGGCAAAGGTGTGCTGTGGCAGTCATAGCGGGGTTGTCCACAGCACCGTGAGCAGGGCCACAGTCTGTATCGGGGGCTGATGTTTAGCTTGAGCGCTATCCCAGCGGCCCGCGCGCCAGGTGCTGCGCGAGGATGCGAGCGGCGCCGCGGCGCCAGCGGACGGGGGCCCCGCGGAGCCTTTCGCGGGCCAGGACTTTTCTGGCGGCGGCCTGGGGGGCGCCGAGAGCGCGGCGCTGCCAGAGAGCGGGCCCGCCGACGGCGGCGCTGCGGACGGCGGTGCGGCGGACGGCGGGGCCGCCGCGGCCGCGCTGGAGGAATGCGTTCTGCAGAATAGCCGGCAGGCGCGCACACGCGCGCACCCGAGCGCCTGTGGACCTCTCAGAGACCCGTAGGCTGACGATGCTGAGCTTCACGGCTCGCATGCCTTCCAACAACAGTGGTGCATATGTCTTCAGGGCACCACGCTGTGTCCCGGAGCGGCTCACATCGCGGGGCCGGCAGCCATGCCGCGGCACCAACGAGGCTTCACGGTGTCGTACTGCAGCGCACGCCTCGGCTCCCACGGGCAGACTGCTGACGCGTGTGCACGGGGCGACACTAAATGCGCGCAGTTCTACCGCTGGCACGGCGAGCTGGAGGCCGCGCGCACGGCCGAGGCGGAGGGCAAGTTCCGCGAGTACGCGGCCGCACTGGGCGGCCACCTGGCCACCTGCGACGCGCTGCTGGCGCTGGTGCGCTGGTATAGGGATAGGGTAGGGTGAGGGCAGGTGTTCACTCCAGCAACCCCTTCCACATCAGCCCATCAGTCTGCAGTGGGTGTGATCGTACGCTCGACACGGAAGGCCGCCGCGACCGCACACACTATGGCGGCGCTGCTCTCACGACGTGGCGCGCACGCACGCTGAACCGGCGTCGGCGCGCAAGAGCCTCAGTGCATGAGACGCAGCCCATGCCGTCGCGCAGCCGCGTCCGTCTGCGCGGCAGCCGCTGGCCCGCTACACTTATGCGCGGCCCGCGCTGGTGGTCTGTGCCTGAGACCTGGCGCCGAGCATGGCAGGCATTGAGCACGCGCGGCGCCGACCCTGCGCCGGGCCCGCCCATACGAGGGTGCGTGGCGCGCAGGTGGGCGCCTCGCAGGCACACTTCGAGGCGCTGAAGGCGGCGTACCGCGACGTGGCGGGCCGCACGCGCGCGCTCGCGGACGGCTGCGGCCGCCTGGTGGCCGAGGAGGAGGCGCTCGCGGAATTTGCAGGCGCGCTCGTGAGCGGGTGGTAGGGTTGAGGTAGGGTTTGGGCAGGGGTGCAGGCGCAACTGTGAACGGGCGCGTCTCCGGGCTCGGCGGCGCGCTGCCCGTGTCGTCGGCGCCCCTGGGCCCAGCTCCTTGTGCCTGCCAGGGCAGAGCTGCTCCCTTTCGGGCAGATCGCGCTGCCAGCGAGGCGGAGTCCCGTGCGCCGGCCCCGCGAGCCTGCCAGCGCGGAGCTGGCGAGCGCGTGGCACGAGGCTGCGTGCGGCGCGCGCGGCCGGCTGTGGCCGTGCGGGGGACCGCTGCATGGGTATGCTCGCGGGCAGCGCCGCGCGTGCCGGCACGCGCTCGGCCCTGGCGGCCGCCCGGCGCGCCGGGCAGCGAGCCAAAGCGCTGCCGTGGCGCAGGCGCGCTCGCGGCCAAGCTCGCCTACTTCGACGAGCTGGAGCGCATTGCGGCGCAGTTCCATGCGGCCGCGGCCGCGCCCGAGCCCGGCCGCCTGCTGCCGCTGCTGCAGCGCCTGGACGAGTGCCTCACGTGCGGCGCCCGTGGCCTCGTCCAGGCCCGCGCTCAGACCTGAGCACGCGGGCTTGCATGAAGGGCATGGCATGCCGTGGAGCTCCACATGTCTCCTCATGGATCGCTGGGCCCGACCCGAGCATATTTGATGATTTTCCGTTTGTGCCATCGCACGGGCAGCGGACACGGCGGCGTCAGTGAAAGGCAGGTAGAAGCATGCGGCGCGATGCGCACCGCGTTGCCCCTGGGCGGCAGCTGCTTTGCAGCACACCTCTCTGCGCGAGCGCACGCGCTGCATCTGCGCGCCTGCGTGCTTGCGCCATGCTCTGTGCTGTTGGATCATTTGGTTGCGTGACCAGCCCGATCTGCAGCGCGCGGCCGCCCCGCCCTGCTACCCCAGGGCTTCATGCGCGCGGCTAAGCCCCGGAGCCGCCGGCCGCGCAGGTACGTCAGCGGCAACCCGCAGTATGCGGACTCGGCGGCGTACGCCGGGCGCTTCCGCGCGCTGCAGGCGCGCGCGCTGGCGTCGCTGCGCTCGCGCGTGCAGGCCGTGCTGCGGCACGCGGCCGAGCAGGCGCGGCGCCCCGCGAGCGGGCAGGCGCCCTCAGGGTGCATCTGTGCATCGCCATCGTTGCGGCCCCTGTCAGCCCAACAGTCGAATTTAAGTATCCTGTCCGAACACACACTTCAACACGTGCGCAGTCTGCCTCGCGAGGTCTTGCGAGACAGGGGCGGTGCCCCAGTTTGTGCGGAAAGTTGCGCAGCCACGGGCAGCGCAAGCCTTACAGTCTGATCCTGTCTCGGTACTGAACCAAGCTGGTCGACGCACAGGTGCAGCAGGGGATGCGGGACGCGCGCGGCCACGGCATCTCGCGGCGCGCGTCCGGCGACCCGGGCGGCGCCCCGGCGGCCGCGGCGACGGCCAACGGCAGCGCCGGCGGCGGCGCGCCCGTCCTGGCCGAGGGCGCCGAGACAGCGCTGCTGTACGTGCGCTTCCGCGCGGCCGCAGAGCCAGGGCTCAAAGGCGCGGGCCCCGGGGGAGCGGAAGTGCGCCGCGAGCACTGAGCTGCTTGACGGCGCCCGCGTCTCTGCCTGCGTCTCATCCGCGCACCAGTTGCCACACTTCATGCACACTGCTGGCACGCCTTGTTCAAGCCAGCAACCTCGCGCAGCCGTCGCGCAAGCCCCGCCTCGCGACACCGCTTCCCCCCGGGAGCGCAGGGCTGCTGGCGGGCCTGGCCGCGCGCGCCGGCCGGCCCGAGTACGCGCAGCTGCTGGCCGACTGCCAGCGGCTGTACTGCGAGGTGCGGCTGGGCCTGGTGGCCGGCGTCACCGCGCAGCGCGTCGCCGCGTACGCGCGCGAGCCGCTGCCGCAGCGAACGCGCAGCGGCTGCGCCTACCTCATGCAGGCGCGCCCGCGGCCCCAGGCCGGCGCAGAGCCTGGCGCTCGCGTGAGGCGAGTGCGCTGTAGCCGTGGGTGCCGCAGCCGCATAGCGCGGTGCACAGCACCACGCTTTCCGAGAGACTCATCCTGCTGACGCTCCCGCTCTCCCCGTCCCGCGAGCAGCATGCCCGCGCCTCCCGCGCCTCGCTCAGCGCTTTCCAACGCGTGCGCGCACGCTCTGGCGCGGGCGTTGGCTCACTCTGGCTTGCCACCGGCGGGCCGCGCGCGGCTCAGCATGCGGCGGCGTGCGCGCCGGCGCTCACCCTGCCCCCCTCGTGCGCCAAATGCGCCGGCGCTAACCCAAAACCGCGTGCCGCCGGCGCTAACCCTACCCCGCGCACATGCCGGCGCCAACCCTACCCCACACCCTGCGCGCGCGCCAGGTCTGCCAGCTGGAGCACCAGCTGTTTGACGGCTTCTTCCCGGGCGCGGACGGCGACGGCGGCGGCGCGCTCGGCGCGCTCATGGACCCGCTCTGCACCGTGCTGTACGACGCGCTGCGGCCCGCGTTCATCCAGCTGGCCGACCTGGGCTCGCTGTGCGAGCTGGTGGACATCCTGCAGCACGAGGCGCGCCTCCGCGCCGCCGGCCGCGCCGCGCGCGTGCGCTGAGTGCCTGCTCGTGTTGCTCGTGCTTGTTCTGAGAGCGGTGGAGCGTCGGACCGTGTGGGCTTTGAGCTGCGCCGCGCAGCCCTGCAAGCGCGTCAGCGGCCTGCCTGCGGCGCTGCATGCGCGCGCACATCAGCGGCGCTCGGTGCATGACAGCCGCCGCCCGGCGCCCCAGTCCCTGGGGCACCTGAGCTGGCTGCTGCTCTGCGGCGCATGCGGCGCACGCCCCTGGGGTCAATGCTCCAAGTGAAAGAAACAATTAGAGAGTTTTTCTCAAAAATTTGATGTGCTGAACACACAGCTGCATACCTAGTTGGTGTTCCTCTGCTGCAGGCCCCTGGCAAGCCCCTGCCGCCCGCTGCCAGTCTGTGAAGCCATGCGCCGTCATGACCCGGCAGGCCCAAATGCGTGGGGTCGGCCGCAGGTGCTGGAGGAGCAGCTGGGGCGGCGCGGCGACGCGTCGCGCCGCTGCGGCCCGTGCTGCTGCGCACGCTGGCGGACGTGCAGCAGCGGCTGACGTTCCGCGTGCAGGCGTTCATCAAGGCGCGCGGGCCTGCGTGCGAGGAGGGCTTTGCCGTGTTTGCGCGCGGGGCTTCTATCGCATGACGTGTCCGCGCTAGCCTGTGACCGCTCCCGCTCGCGAGGACTTTGCGCTGACGGCCTGCACAGAGCATGCGCTATGGGAAGCTGGTGAGGAGGCTGGGGTGATGGCGGCGTGATGGGTAGGACAGGCTTGCCCGATCGGGACAGCGCGGCCGCAAACCACAAGCGCCGCGCATGTGCCCTGCTCGCCGCGCGGTGTGCATGTCGTGTGGGTTACACAGTTCAGCACGGCTTGATGATGACTCAAGCTATGTGGTTAAATTGACGGAGAAATAAACCCCTGAAGAGATCGCGCAGCGCAGGAGGAGGTGGCGGGCTTTCAGCCGAGCGCGGCCGACCTGGACTACCCCGGCAAGCTGCAGCGCCTGGCCCAGGCGGCGGCGCCGGGCGGCGCCGCGGCAGCCGCCGGCCGCGAGGGCGCCGACGCGGCGCAGCAGCCCGACGAGCGCGCGCCGCTGGCGCAGGACGGCGGCGCGTCCGAAGATGCGCAGGTGAGCGTCTGGCGCCCGACCCTCCGATGTACAGCCAGATGGTGCACACAGAGCGCACCAGCACATCCGAGGACAGGAGCGGCAGACCAACAGGTAGAGCGGCGCATCCGTCGAGGCGCTGGTGCGCAGCGTGGCGCGCGCGCGAGCGCCCGCCGGCGCAGTGCCTCACTCAGTCAGGCCTGCCTGTCACGGCTGCCCTGCCGGAAGGTAGGGCAGCCTCGCCCGACCGGTGGGGCCTCGCCCGAGCGGCGCGCACGTGCGCGCGCAGCGCGAGAGCGCGCCGGACGCGCGCGCGGCCTGGTACCCGCCGGTGCAGCGCACGCTGGGCTGCCTGTCGCGGCTGTACCGCTGCGTGGAGCACCGCGTGTTTGCCGGGCTGGCGCAGGACGCGGTGGCCTCCTGCGCCGCCGCCGTGCAGGCGCGCACGCCGACACCCCCGCATACGGGATGGCGGAAGTAGAACCCCCGTGCCCCGGTCCCGCCTCGAGCAGTCCTTGTCCCAGTATGGGGTGCATGCAAGACCGCTGATCCTTTGTGCCCATGCATTGTATTACTCCCGCTGCATATGTCGCACACTGTCTTAACAGAGCACCCGAGGAAGTGCCCGTTCGCGCTGGGCTGAAAAGTCATTGCTGTGTTACTGAGGGCAGCTCTCTCTGAAAGTCCTTGGTGGCCAGGCCTGCTGCGCAGCGCCACTGCTCCGCACCGCCCTGCAGCCCTCGCACCCAAGCCCTCGCCTGGAGGCCGTCAGCATGCGTGGCAGACACTGGCCATGGATGCCAGACACTGGCCATGCTGAGGATGGCCGTGCAAGGAAACACTAGGGTTCTGACAAGGGCGGGCGGGCGCTGCTGCGCAGGTGGCGGCGCGCGCGGTGGCCAAGCGGGCGAGCGCCATGGACGGCCAGCTGTTCCTCATCAAGCAGCTGCTCATCCTGCGCGAGCAGATCGCGCCCTTCGAGGCCGACTTCTACGTGGTCGAGACCGAGCTGGACTTCTCGCACATGCGCGACCACCTGCGGCGCATCCTGTCCGGCGCGCTCCCCCAACCCTACCCCAACCCTGACTTTGACCTGCACTTATCTGCGGGTGGACGCGGCCTGCGTCCACCCACAGGCCGCAACCAGCGCCAGGGAAAGCCCGTCTCGCCTGCAGAGCATGCGGGCCCGCTCCCACCGGGCTGCGCCCGGGTAGGCGCGCTTCCTCCGCAACAGCTATGCCGACGCTCTGCATGCGGCAAGCCCGCCTGTGTTGACACTGCAGGGAAACATGTCAGGCAGGCTGGTAGTGTCTAACTTGCCTGACGTGTGCGTGGCGCTGAACAAGCGGTGGGGCAAACAGGGCAGTCATCGCTGTTCACGCTCTCGTCCGACAATGCGGTGGTGCAGCTGCTCAACCGCGGCGGCCCCAGGGTCCTGGAGAGCCAGGTCCGCAGGCACACCCGGCCGCCCGCCCCCGCACCCTTGCGGCCCTGCTCAGCGCCCGGCTTGCATGCGTCGTCCCTGTGCGCTTGCGCTCTTACTTTGATGTACTGGATATCAGCGGGCGTGCCCGGCTCTCTGCAACCTGCTCCGCCTGCTGCTTCCGGGCGCGGGCAAGACGCGCTGGCGCGCTCGCATGTGGACAGCAAGCTACCGCATTGCAGCGGGCATGCCCGGCGCGCATGCTGCCCCGCCTGTTGCTAGGGCAGGGCAGGGTGGGGTGAGGGTCCGCCGGCGCGGCGCGCAGGTGGACAGCAAGAAGGAGCTGGAGAAGCTGCTCAAGGCGACGTGCGAGGCGTTCATCATGGCGGCGACCAAGCTGGCGGTGGAGCCGATGCTGTCGTTCATCACCAAGGTCACCGCCGTGCGCGTGGCCGCGTCCGCGCCCGGCGCCGCCGCCGGCCGCCCGCTGCGCGAGCAGGCGCGCGCCGGCGCCCGCCGCGCCGCGCTATGCGTGTGGCAGGCCTGTTGCAAGCCCGGCGCTGACGCGCATGCAAACCAGGTCCGCGAGCGGGAGGGCGCCCGCGCCCCTCGCCTGTGCCTCGCCGCGCTTCGGCAGCACGCTCGCAACCTGGGGCCTGTGCGCAGAGGAGTAACACTGACGTCGAAACTGACGCGCGCTGAGCGCCTGGCCGGCAGGCGTTTGCGGCGCCGGAGCGGCTGGCGGAGATGGCGGCGCGCGTGCGCGAGGCGCTGGGCGGCGCGCTGCCGGCCGCGGCCGCCCGCATGCGCCTGTACCTGGCCAACCCGGCCACGCACGCCATCCTGTTCAAGCCCATCAAGTCCAACATCGCCGAGGCGCACGGCCAGGCGTGCCCAGCCGCAGCCTGACGTTCTGCTGACAGGGCGCACGCGCGACGCCACGCTGCCCAGTGCGAGGCTGACAGCCTGCGTGGCGCTTTTCTGCGGACAACTCATTTTGAAAGAAAACCTGGCCATTTGCCCAGAGCGGTCGATGGCCCTGCCAGTGCATGCTCCACACACACGCGGTATACTGAGGGGCCTGAGATGCATGCGGGTGGATGGCCCTTCCACTGCATGCTCCATAGCTGTTCAGTGTAGCAGGGTGCCGGAGACGCGTGCGGCGCGCGCGGCCTGCAGGTGGCGGCCCTGCTGGAGGCGGAGTACCCGCCCGGCGAGGCCGCGCGCGCCGGCCTGACGCCGCCGGGCGAGCTGGCCGCGCTGCTGGACGCGCTCTGCTAGCGGTGCGCCGCGCGCTCTGCTACCCGCGTGTCACGCGCTCTGCTAGCGGTATGTCCTGCACTCGGCTAGGGGTGTCATGCGCTCTGCTAGCGGCGCGCCGTCCGCGCAACTGTTCCCCAGTGCACCTGGTCCTGGCATGGTCCCATGTACATAGCCTCCTCCTTAGGAGGCAGACATGCGTTGTGTCACATTAGGTCTGTCTGCTCAAGGCTGCGGACCTGAACGCTGGGCATGCATCGCAGAGGGGCCATTCAGTCCAGAGTCCAGGTGCCTGTGACTCCGCGACGAAGGGCTGGGGTCACTGACGCAGCGCGAGGGCGGCGCAGGTGAGTGCGAGCGGCATCGCGCAACCCTTTGCTCCTTAGGAGTGCTGGCTGACATGCTGGCTGCTCACGTGCTATCATGCATTGCCAGTAGCTTTACTTGACAATAGGTTTGTAGAAGAGGACACGTGCTGTCGCTCCCCAACATACTGTGCTCAGGACGACTACAGTGGTGGGGTAAGGGGTGGGCAAGGGCGGGTATGGGTGATTTGAGAGTTGCTAGTCAAGCATAGGTACGTGAAGGCCCCCACCAAGAAAGCGGTAGCGTAAGAAGTCCTGCACTCTGGAGGCGCAGTGCTTGAGCAAGTCCACCAACGCCTCAGAGCGCGCGTATAAATACGTTTGCAGCCACCGCTGCCAGGGCAACGATTGAAACCGAGATCTGTATCAACACTCCTGCGGTGTCGTGGTCGCACACTCTGCAGTCCAGCACACGCTTGCGAGGTTCCGCAATGTTGCGTAGGAGCCCTTGATGACTTTCTGAGCAGCCAGGGGCTGTGGTGCCAGCGCCAGGCGTCCCGCGCAAGGCCACAGAGCGCGTGGAAGGCTGGCCAGCAGATGCGAGGCGTGAGCGCAGCCGTGACCACCGACGACAAGTTCTTACACCGGGCGTGTCACCGAATACAACAGGGACGGTGGAGTCGCCACTGCGAGCTGCTGGGACAGCCCTGCCAGCAGCGCCAGACGCCCTGCTGTCCTATCACGCCAGCCAACGCAGTTACACAGACCAAGCCCGCCGCCTCCGGCCGCTCAGCGGCGCCGCAGCACGCCTACTTGCGCTCGCTGCTCTTTATCGCGGTGGCCGAGTCGCGCAGGCAGAGCTGCGTGACACAGAACGTTCAAGTTCCAGCCCATACCTTCTGCTCTGCAGCCTGTATAGCTGAGCTTCGAACGTAGAAAGCAAAGCGGCCGAGGGGACAGCAGAGGGCCGCGCCGCACCTTGGAGGTCGGGTTGGACGCGCACAGCACCTGCTTCACGGTGGCCGCCTGCGCTGCCGGCGCTGCGACCATGTAGACCGCCGCCAGGCCCGCCAGCGCAAACTGCGCGACGCGGTTGACCTTCTGCTCCTGCGCGACAGCAGAAACCAAAAGCTCTTCAGTGCCATCCTGCAGCACCGCCTCCGCCCTCCGTCTCGGGAGGTGACCCGGCGTGCTTGCACGCGTCGTCACCGCCTGGCCGGACCTGGGGCTTTGCGGCCGCTCGCACTGCCAGAGGCGCGCGAGCCGGACGTGCCACTGCAGCCACGGGCCGGGCGGTGAAAGCGGACGCCTGCATGGTGGCTGCCGTGTCACGCTGCAGGCAGGCTCAGGAACGACGCAGGGAGGGATCACGAGCACGGGCTGTTCGGGATGCAGCCTCATCCGGAGAGCTAGGTCGGGGATTCAGGGATTAAGGGCCCCCTAGCACATTGCCCAGAGTCCCGCTCCGATGTGTCGGTTCTCTGATCTGCTGCTGCAGGTGCTTCAAAGCGTTGCACTCAACGGCGCTGGCGTTGCTGAACAGTGAAGCTGCTGCACGGTGTGGGGAGAGCATAATGAAACAAACTATGCTGAAAAGGGTAACAGACTACGTGCGCCCTGCGCTACTCCCCGGCGCCTTGTGCAGTGTAGCCTGCTTGGCAATGTGCCAACGCAGGCGGAGTCAGTAAGCGCTTGCCTGAGATTGTGCCGCCCTGCGCAGTCGCAGCAGCTCTCTGCCCTTTCGCGCACTCGGCCACTGCGCTGAGCCCCAATGCAATACATGTGCAAGGCGTTGCCAGATACGTGTGGGTGCTGACTATTGAAGTCGGCACTAGGACCGCCGCCGGGCGGTTGCCGCTCGGACTCAGCGATGTGTCTGTGCCTGCGCGCAGCTGCCGGTGGCGTTTAGGTTCACCGGCACCGAGGTGCAGGCGGCGGGGATGTGGGGCGTGACCGGCGCGGTCGGGGCCATCTGGCTGGTGCGCCTTGACCTGCCCTGCACCACCGGCCCGGGGGTGTCTGCACGATCGGCCAGAAAAGCTGTGCTGCCAGGGGGAAGGTGCGGCGCTGCTCGCCAAGCGCGGCTTCAGCGTGCGTGCTCGGATGCCAAGCCCGGCGCGCTCCGTGGTGTGTTTGTGCTGTTATCAAGGGAACCCGCCGCTTATCAGTATTGTGCATGTGCTGTAAGTGGCCTGCTCAGGGGTGTGTTCCAGACACCGAGCAGAGCACGTCAGACCTAGCACTGCCTTCCTGCTGGGAGCTGCTGGGAGCAGAAAGGCTGCGCTAGGTCTCACGTCTCTGCTCGGTGTCCTGGAACACACCCTGAGCAGGAAAGGCAGGACTGCGCATGGGCCGTGCAAGGGCTGTGGCACCTGCGTTAGGGAGCTCAGAGCGTCCATCTCCGCGCTCTTGCTTGCACCCTGGAGGCGCACTATGTGCGCTGTCCAAGCAGTGTACCGGGCTGCAAGACCTAGCTCTGTGGGTGCATGATCTAGTGGGCTGGCCCAGCGCGCTTCACGATTGCAGATGAGAAGCACGTGGACGGGTACCAGTGGCCCTGGGTACTGGATGTTGCGGGATAGTGTGTGAGTGGTCATACAGCTGGTCACGCAGCCACCCATGGCTCTGTAGCTTGGGGCGTCCACCAGGGCACTGGGGCTGTGTCCTGCCAGTGACGACATTGGGCTGTGTCTGGCAGCAGCTGGCCTGACTGGCTATCCTGAGAGGAAAGGGCCGCGACGCTGGCGCTGAGGCGCTCAAGCACCGCCCTGCCGGGCATGGAGGGAGGGTATGCGGGGCCTGACCATGACGCGGGCGGCGCAGATCCAGCCGTTTGGCTACATCCAGGACCTGGTGACCGGCAAGAAGGAGGAGGTAGAGCAGCAGGCGCCGGCGGCCGTGGAGGGCAGCTGAGGCCCGCGCTCGCGGCGGTGCTGCGCACCACGAGTTTTGCTAGCGGCCGTGCGTGAGAGTCCGTGTCCCTGGCTGCGTCCCTGGGGTGTTTGCCGCCGGTGTTCTGCCTGTCTGGCCTGTCCCCTCCTGATCTTCTGTGCATAGAGGCCGTGCGTGTAACGCGCCATGGGGGGTACGTACCCACCACTGCGCCTCTGCGCGCTCGGGCGTCCACTGCAGAGCTAGTGTGCTGCACTCACTTTGCACAGCTCAGAGGGAGAGCCGACCGCCGAGTGCGCTGCAAGGGAGAAAAAATAAACGAGCAAAGATTGCAGCGCGCCAGAACGTCCGCGACAGGCAGCTGAAGCCCGGTACGACAGTGCTGGTGCTTGACCCTCTTGGCAAGTATCGCGTCGCACTGGGTCAACAGCTGGTGGCACCAGCCTGGTGGCCGTGCTCTGTGCAGCATACGCAGGTGTTGTGTTGTTTCAGTGAGCGAGGTCATTGAGCGACACGACTCTGCATGTCTGTCGCGGCATGCGCGGCGTCAAGGCCACCTGACAATGCATACAGTGGACCCCCCAAAATATACACCGCACTGAGCAACAGAAAAAAAAAAGCACCATTCCATCACTGGTGCAGGCCACTGGCACATGCATGCGCGCTGGTCTGCATGCCACCCGCTCACTGCTCGCACGCTCTGATTACACTCCAGCCCAAGCAGCTCCTCCGCAGGCTACCACCGCCAGCGTCGCTCTTCACGGCGCAAGCCCCCTCTCGAACCTGGTGCAGTGCGTGCATGGCATGCTGGCGCAGCCGGGAGGAGCCGCGGCAGCTGCCGCCTGCGGCGGCGAGCGCGCTACGGCACGGTCAGCACCTCGTGGCCGTTCTTGGTGATGAGGATGGTGTGCTCGTACTGCGCGGACAGCTTGCCGTCCGCGGTCACGATGGTCCAGTCGTCGCGCCACGTCTGCCGCGCGCAGGACCTTGTTTCATGAGCCCTCATAAGCCCTCAACTATCATCGCAGCCAGTCACGCTGGCCTGGTGCGGCGTGACTGCATGCTGACCGTGCAGTCCACACGCAGCCAGGGGCCCGGGTGTGTGCAGCATCGCGCAGCCACGCTCTCCAGCGGACGTCCAGGCAAGCTTGCAGCCTGTGCTGCATGTCTTCGGGATGCTGCTCAAGTGGGCCTGCGAACAAGGTCCTGCCAGGCATGCACCACTCTGCTACGGCGTGTGCATGACTCGCAGCAGCACGAGGCCACAGCAGCGGGCCCTGCCAGCGGCATGCCATCACGTGAGCGGGGGGAGGCCGGACGCCTCGCCGGTCGGCGCAGCTTGTCAGCGGCCGGGGGGGCGGGCGCGCCTTGCTGCGCGTGGTGCCCTCGGTCAGCATGGGCTCGATCGTGAACGTCTGGCCGACCACCATCACGCCCGGCTCGCGGTTGCGCACGTGCGTGACCACCGGCGCGCTGTGGAAGTGCCAGCCGACGCCGTGGCCCACAAAGTTGGGCACCACGCCCAGGCCATACCGCTCGCCAATCTCGTGGATGACCTGCGCGCGCGGCGCCGGTCAGGCAGAGCCGCAGCTGTGCAGGGTCGGGTCTTGTCCACCTGTGCAGAGTCACGTCTTGTCCGAGGCAGGGTTCAGCGAGCGACGCCCTGCACATGACATGTCACATGCAGGCAGTCGTGGGGCCTTGACCATGAAGTGCCAAGACTTAGGGCTAGCTGATGAGTGACCTGTCCGCTTGCGCCTTGGCGCTGCGAGCGCATCAGGCCCGTGCAGGGTTTGTCATACAGCCCCCTGACAGCTTTGCCCACTCACACGCCTCCGGTTGGGTCAGGCAGGCGCCCGCCCCCAGCCAGCGTGCGCCGCGCGCGCCTGGCCGATGCGCGCGATCGGCACGCCCGGGCCGCACTGCGCGATCGCCGCGTCCAGGCACTCCTTGGTCACGTCGCACAGCCGGCGCGCGCCGTCGCTGACGCGGCCCACGTGGAACATGCGCGACGTGTCGCCATGGTAGCCCTGCGCGCGCCCGCAGCGGCGGTCAGGCAATGCGTGCGCTGTGCGCCTCCATGACCGCACGCACGCCCGCAAGGCGCCCTTGCTGGGCAGGGCAGTCAAGCGCGTGTTCTGATCAGCAGACTGGCGGCCACGCGCGCACAAGCAGCGAGACTGCCCGCGGCCATACAATACAGCCTCACGGGTGTATTGCAACAAGCGGGCCTGACAGGGTCCCCACGTTCAGGTACACGGTGACGTCGATGTTGACGATGTCGCCCTTGACGAGCGGCCGCGAGTCGGGGATGCCGTGGCAGATGCACTCGTTCACAGACGTGCACACGCTCTTCGGGAAGTTGCCTGCGCGCGCGCGCCGCCGCCCTCGCAAGCGCAATGGTACACGCGTGGCTGAGGCGCCCGGTGCGCAGCGCACAGCGGGGAGAAGCGCGCTGTCGCGGAGCCCGGCGCATGAGACAGTGGCTGCACAGGCTGCCTGGCAGCACTGCGGAATGTAAGCGTCGCCGGCGAGGCTGGTGATGCGGCGCGAGCGCCCGTCCGGGCTCGCTTGTGGCGCGGGTGTGGAGCGGGGCTGACGCACGCACCATACGTCAGGGGCGAGGGGTAGGCGCCGTTCTCAACGATCATCTTGTGCACGGCCTTGTCTATGGTGTCCGTCGTCACGCCCGGCTGCGCGCACGGGCCGCGCTCACCAGCGCGCCCGCGGCTGCTCAGGGCTGGCACACGTCCGGCTCGCTCGCCGCAGGCAACAAAGCCAGGCGCGCTGGCATCAGCGCCAAGCAGGCGCGCGCGCGGGCGCGCACCCGCACGAGCGTGCCGGCAAACTCTAGCACCCGCGCCGCCAGCGTGCAGGCCGCGCGCATCTTCACCAGGCCCTGCGGCGTGCGCCGCGCGCGTCAGCGCCGCGGGCGCGGCCCCGCCGCCGGCGTCACCCGACGCACGCCCCAGCCTGCAGCGTAAAGCAGCACACTTGCAGCTCACCCGCTATACATGACCCGAAGTCGGCAAGCAGAAAACAGCAGTGGTGGGAACTGCGGGTGCGGCGGCGAAGCTGGGAGCGCACCTGCGCGTCATGGACCTGCACCTCGTCGTAGAACGGGTTCTCGCCGGTGTCCACATACGGCGGCCGCATGATGTGCTCCGGCACCGCCAGCCGCGGCGACACGGTGTGCGGCCGCAGCTTTGCGCGCGCCGGGCCGGCTCTGCCCGCGCGCGTGCGCCGTGAGCGCACGCTCGGAGAAGCGCCTCGCTGGCGGACAGCAACGGCGCCGCGAGCGGGCAGAAGTTGTGTCACACTGGAGGGAACTTTAGCGCCTGGTGCTCCGTGCAAACACCACACGCAGCAGCGCTTGGCCTGAGTGCGGCGGAGTCGGGTGCGGGTGCAGCAGGCATGCGCGGGGAGCGCGGGCGTAGCACACGACCCCCTTGTGACGAAAAGGAGCAGTGCATCGATTTGCAGCACAGACATGGACAACAGCGTCAGCAGCTCTGCGTGGCCGCCCTGAACGCAAGCACTTTGCAGACATGCGCGAGCTGCACAGCACGTGCAAAGGCGCTGCAGACTTCCTGGTGGCCAAGTGCGGCAGCGCTGTGACGCTCTCTCAGGCAGGCAAGGGGAGGCAGCAGACATGCGCCGCGACAAGCTGCCAGCTTGTCTCAGCTGCAGGGCGCAAGCGAGCAGGTGCGCGGCGCACTCTCTGGACTCGCTCTGCACGGACAGCAGCTCCGCGAGGCCGCGCCGCGCCTGCGCCGGAGACGCCAGGCGCGGCCTACGCCTCCTGCCGCCCGCGCCTGCGCAGGTGTGCCGCAGGCGGCCGTCTGCCGCGGACAACAGCGGCGCGCCGCCCGCCACGGCCCGGACCTGCAGGCACGCCGCGCGCCACATGCCCGCGCAGCCCGGCAGCGCCGCCACGCCCTGACCAAGCGCCCCGCCTTACAAGTGCTGTCCTGTACAGAGCAACCAGCCACTGCCACAGCCTTGCAACCGTACCTGTGCAGCAACGGTATTAAATTTGAAACTATTGATAAGTTCACTGTCCTGGGCAACCATGCGTCCGCTCAGGCTCCCTTTCCACACCAAGCTTGCAAGGCAGGGCTTGTGTCAAGGGTTGTTGGAGAGCTTAGCTCTCAGAGCTAGGCTAGCTCAGCTAGCAACTCCGCATCAGCTCGTCATGCTGGGACTCAGTGCTGCGCGGCGCACCACGCGCAGTGGACTCTAGCGTCTTCGCAGAGCATCCGCACCAGCCACCAGGCGCTGCGGAGGAGACAGCGAGCAGGCAACGAGCTGCGCTTATCTTTACCATCTCGCCGCTTCCAGTCAATTACGTGCGACGGCGAGCCTTGCGAGAAGCTCGCGTATTCACTCTGCCGGGGAAGCCTGGTGGCGCAGATGGAAGGCATTTTCCCCCTTCTCGCCGGGTTATTGTCCGGACTGCTGCTTTGATCAGCTGCCCGAGGGCGTGAGCGTGCTGACCGATCTGGAGGAACTGCGCCTTGGGCGCTACGCTGCAGGTAAACTGGAGGTTGAGGGCTGCTTGGACGCCCGGGCCCTGGGCAGCCTGGGCTGGCTTCCCCAGCCTGCGCCGCCTGCAGTTTCGTAACAGCAGCGTGCTGTTGTGCCCCGAGCTTGCAGGCCGCGGCCGCGCACCCCGGCTGAAGCGGCTGCAGCTGACCGCCTCGTACCCTGCCCCTGGCCCGATGTTGGGGCCAGCCATGGTTTTTGTGACGAGCCCCTTGCAGCGGGGACGCCCGGGTGTGCTTGAGCTGTTTTGCAGCGTCGTCAGAAGCGCGGGGCGGCGCAATAGCCGCAATTTCCATGCCGCCCTGCAGGCTGCGGAGTAACCGCTGAGCGACGCGGACTATTGCGATCTGGTGTAGGCCGTGGCCTGGCGTGCGCCAGGCTCGGGGTGTGCGAGCTGTGATGAGGAGGCGGGGGCGGGGTCCGAGCGCGTGCTGCTGTCCAGGTCTTTGTACAAAGCCGGCCTGCAAACTTTGCAGTGCAAAGACTAAGCTACGTGCATGTGTGTGTCAGGAGTGCATGCTGCGTGTAGCGTTGAGAGGATTTGTTGCACTTCGTGCGCCAGGCAGGTAGTCAAGAGTAACCTGTAATGCTGTGATAGCAACCTCGATATCCCTCTTTCCGCAGCGCGGCGCCGCACGTCGACGGGCTCTCGGCGCCGCAGCGGCCAGTGCGGGCTGCGGCGAGCGGAGCGCAGTGCTGCGGATTGACGAGGAGAGCGCCGGGCTGTACATAACAAGATGACCTTGACACCCAGCACGCCGCCGCCTGCCCGAAGAGACGCTCGGGGCGCGGCGGCCCTGAATGCGCCGTGGGCCCGCGCGCACGCCTCTTCACAGATGCCAGACGCGCGTCTGAATCCACGCTCAAGCGCAGCTTGTGGTGCCACGCAGGGCCTCTCACTTGCTGTGCGCCTGGCCGCCCAGGTCGCCGCGCGCCGCACGTCTGGCGCGGCTTGCAGATGCAGGGAGCGCAAGGGCGAGGCGAGGCCGGGACGAGGCGCGTGGACGTCCAAGCACAGACTTTGCAGACCTGCGGAGTGGCTCACACAGCGCACCGGAGGCCAACACGCTGCCCGGCAGGTAGCTGGCTGATGCAGGCCTGGCTGCTGCGGCCGCTTCAGCGGTGCGCCCCGCCGTGCGCCTGGCGCCTTTGGGGCCAGCTCTGTGGCGCATGGGGGTTTGGTTGTCGAGGCTTGATACTCATACTTTCTGCAACTGCAGCTTTCAAGCCTGCTGGCGTTAGTATACCCTGCAGGGTCCCACAGCTCGGGAGGCCTTGCCTCGGAACATAAGCCTGTCACTTGCCTTGGACAATCAGTGTCGAAAGAGGCGCTCGCGACTGCGCCGGCAAGCCACGCTATGCTTACGCTCTCCGCGCGCCTGTGCCTCTGACGCGCCTAGCTCGGTAGCCCCTCGGCGGGCGCAGGTGCGCTGCTCCCGCGTGTGTTTGGGTGCTTCCTTGTGACTTTTGGACACACCGAGGCTGGTGATGCTGCTGTGGGTGCACAAGATTGCAGGTGGTCAGGCATGCACAGAGACTCTCCAGCCCACTGTTGCAAAACAGACCTTGCGTCAAGTGATGCATGCGCAGCTATAGGGGCAGTTTGGTTAACAGCACAGAGCGTGCACCTGCTGCCAGCGCCTGGTATGTTGCATGTTGCTCAAGCGAGGCGGCAGGGCAAGGAGCAGCTCGACGCGCTGCTGGTGGTCACGCCTGACGCCGAGCTGCTGTGGGCGTTGAAAAGGACACCCAAGGAGGGCAAGACCGTGCGCGCCTTGGAGCAGGCGCGCACTTTGAACAGTTGCATACCGATGCCGCCTTCCCGCTTGCCTAGACTGCTACTGACATGGCGGAGCTGTGCGCTGTGAGCTGGCAGACCTGCGCGTCGTGAACAGAGTCGCGAACAGTGTGGTGGGCGTTGCGGATGTTGGGGGAGTAGTCCCTGTAACACCACACTTTCGTGCAGAGAAGTTCTTCGCGGTAGTCTGCACCCCAAGATTTCTTCTGCGCTGCAGGCTGCTCTTGACATGGCGCGCCCTGGAGCCGGTGACCAAGGCGCTGCAAAGGTGCGGCACTATGTAAGAAGCACGCGCAAGGAAGCTTGTGTTGCCACAGGTGTGCAAGGTGCAGCAGTGTTCTGCACACAGAAGCCCAGGCGCCGCCTGGGCGTACGTGCCTCACCACACACTCCGCTGCCCCAAGCATGTTTGTACTGCCCAGGCGCCCTGCCGGCCGCGCAGGCGCTCATCCTCACGCTGCCCGACGAGCTGCTGGGCAGCATCCTGCGCCGCGCCTGGGCGGACAGGCCGCCGCGGGACGCGGCGGAGGAGGTGCGCTGCGCTGTCGGCCTGGCGTCTGTGTGCCGCCGCTGGCGCGAACTGCTGCGCACGCCGCCGCTGCCGCTGGCGCTCGACTTCAGCGCGTTGCCCCTCAGTCGCGCGCAGCGCTGCTGGCTGCTCGACCCCGCGCAAGCCGGCCGCGTCAGGGCCACCAGCTTTGACTCCAAAGACGCACTGTGGAAGCAGCCAGACCTTATCAAGTTCTTGGCCCTGCACAGCGGCACGCTGCTGCAGCTGTCTGGCGTGCCGCTGGCGCTTGTGGCATCGGTGAGCCAATCCAAGCGGCCCAAGCTGGACCTGAGCGGCCTGCGCCTCAGCAAGCTGGGCATCAGCTGCTGTGGCATCAAAGAACTGCTGCATGTGGACCCTGAATGGCCCTACAATGAGGGGCAAGAGCGTCTGTGGTTGTGGCCCGCGCGCCTGCCGGGCGCCCTAGAGGACCTGGAGCTGCTGGGCCTGGACGACGACTGGCTTGGGGCCCTGGCGTGGGCGCCGGGTGTGGGCTCGGGCTCTGCAGGGCGGCTGCCGCGCCTGCAGACCCTCCGCGTGACGGCAGGAGGTATCGGTAGACTGGAAACAGACAACATCCCCCTCCTCAGGGGCTTTCCTGTCTTGCCGGCCTTGGAGGTTGACAGCTCGGGTGCGGTGGTCAGAGTCCGAGGCAACCTGTTTGAGCAGGTCGGGTCTGTGCGCATGGTGTCCGATGGCTGTATACACCTGTGGGACCTGTGGGATGCTCAGGACGGTGAGGCCACGTTTGTGGACCGCCTCTGCAACGTTGGCCTGCATGCTGTGGAGCTTTCTGCTGAACACATTGGCGTTATGCGCCCAGCGGATGACATAGGCCACGAGGTCGTGCGCGAGCTGCTCAGCAGGTACGGCGAGCATTTTGCGGTTGAGGTGGACGTTGCTGGAGTGCGTATGCATGGTCAATTGGATTGTCGAGTCATTCCTGTGCTGCAGCGCCTGGCCTGGCGGCGCTGGCCCGCCCCCGGCACGCCCGGGCTGCCGGCGGCCAGGGCGGCGCACGCGCGCGCCCGCGCATGGGCGGCTGAGGCTGAGCCGGTCTGGGGGAGGTGTTGCGGGTAGAGGAGGAACACGTTCTCTGATGTAGTGCACAAGCTATATTGCCAGCAGTGCCTTAGACCTGCAGTCTAAGCGGCGGGCGATGCAGATGCAGGCAGGGAGCGTGCACGGGTGGTTTATGTACTTGTGCTTGACTGTGTGTGCTTTGCCTTGCTAGGCGCCTGCGAGGGTGGGACTGCCCACGTGTTGTAATGCTGGTTGCTGCTCATCTGCTTCATGCCTTGCCGCCTGCCTGACAAACATGTGAATCAAAGTTGTGCTCGCGCCAACCGTCAAAGCTGGCCTGCAACCTCTGTATTCAGCGCATGTATGTGTCGAGAGTAGCATCATGCACTCATACGCTCAGCATGGCATAACATAAAATACTGCCGGGTATTTTGTTGGAACTGGTTGTGCTTTGTCAACAGCAACCACAGCAACATCGAAGTCTGCCTCCTATTCAGGCGCGGCCCTGCACATCCACGGTGCTCCTGGCGGCTCGTGCGGGCCGCGGCGAGCGGAGCGCACTGCTGCGGATGGGCAAGGACAGCGCCGGGCTGCATAGACGATAGACTGGAGGTGGTGTATAGAGATCATAACAGCGTGGTGGCTAATGAAGTTGGTGTGGCCTATGTCGACGATGTGTGCTCCTGTGACGGGGTGTAGGCGGTGTGCGCTGAGCAAGCGTGCACGCCAGCTGTGCCAAGTGTGTAGAGGACAGCGCAGCAGTGTTCGGGCGCATGCTGCTGTCGCCCGTGCATCACGCCGGTTAGGACAGGGTTGCAGGCAATGCTATGGACAGTGCGCGTACTGTAATAAGTTGTAGACCAGCGAGAGAGTCGCCAAGGCGCCTGTGTAAGCCGTGCACGTGCACGCCTGACCGAGCGGTCTCAACATGTGGTACGGGCAGCGACGGGAGTTCAAGCAGCAGCCAGGGGCTCATGCTTTGTCCCCCGCCGGCGTCTGTTAGCGCCAACGTGTAGGCAGCGCCGCAACTGGCACCGCGCTGCAGTATCCAGGCTTGGGCGCGGCCTCTGGTGCCATATGTGTGCGGGGTTTGTCAGGTACAACGCGCTGGCGAGCCAGAGCACGCTCAAATCAGCGCATGCGAGCGACTGGCAGCTCAGGCTGGCACGCCAAGCAGAAACGTCTGGCTCATAGTGCATGTCGTGCATCAAGAGGCTCATGGGCAGGCGCACACTTACGGTCATTGTGGAACGGGCTCTGGTGCTCGCGCACGAGCTGCGCGCACAACGCCGTTGGCAAGGTGCCTTTCATGACATGACATAGTACTACATACAGACAAACTCGCCATGCAGAGAGCAGGAAGCGGGAGGCCGCCCACTCACGCGCAGCGCCTGCGGCCCCAACGCGCAGACGCGCTCAGTCACTCGGCGTGTCATCTCAGGGAGCAGCCACAAGGCATGCAAGGATTGGAACTGAACAGGCTTGTCACGGCATCATGCGGAACCCTAGCACTGCGCACCGCGCGGCAAAGCAGTCCTGCTGTGCCTCGAGATTTTGCTGTGTGGGTCATGCTGTGTGCCCACGCCAAAAGTGCGATGGAACCCCAGCAAGTCCGCTCAGCCTGCATTGCCTGCCTACATGAGAGAAGTGGCCGTTTGGTAGCCAAATGTGGCTGTCTTCTGCTGTTCTGCGCGCAGAGACTGAAGATACAAGCTTGTACGGTGTAGGTATTTAAGCTCGGTATGCAAGCAGCAGCCAAATTACAGCTGATGAACGACACACCTCGGTCAGCCCAGCTCATACCAACCGTGCAAACGTGTGACCGATACGATACACTTAACACTGATAGAGAGCTAGCCAGTGCGGTGGTCAGGCAGCTCACCAACCAAATGTTCCTTCACACACTGAGCAAGCACACAGGCACAGAGGACCAGACCTAATACACATCCAGATCAGCTGAGGAGAGATGGCTTGCACAGCAAGGCGCGGGCCAGGATGGCAGCAGGAGGCCAACCTGAGCCTGCAAGGCTCACAGGCAACAGCATCAGCAGCGTCCACAACAAGGCCTGGACCAGCATGGTAGCAGCAGGC
>JAABUY010001900.1_pt1 | contig 26424 bp, 22 predicted proteins | sample 5560271 | NCBI WGS metagenome assembly JAABUY01 (sample SAMN10711886, study PRJNA513374) | rock metagenome | isolation source: Antarctica rocks | place: Antarctica: Victoria Land, University Valley | reverse complement strand
CCCTCAAGACAACAACGACAACAGGGTCCAATTTCAATTCCAACGCCGGGAATCGATCAAGCTCGATGTTTCAAGCAACCTTTATGTGAGAATTGAGTTTGTTCAATCTGATGATGGAGTGTTATTCAAGAAACCCAAGCTTCATTCCCACTTGTTCATTCCCACTGAGATTCAACGGTTTTCGGTTAGCCTGAACCCCGACGCTAGCCGAGTCTGTCGCATTTCCAGTGGAAATGAACCCGTCCTCTCGGATAGGGTACCCGGCGTCCACGTCCGGGCCTCCGTCCCGGTTGAACCCTCGCTTTCGGGTTCAACCCCAGCTCCACTGATGCAAACCCTAATCTCAAATTCAAATTTATTTTCTTAAAACTTTTTCTCCATTTAATCATCTTGTTTTATACCTTTCAACCTTTCATTTCATATTCTATTTAATTCTATTTAATTCTCTCCTTTCCCTAAATTAAATCTTCCATCTATCATTTCATCTTCAAACCCTAACCCTGATGCAATCATACATCTTTGTACCAACCCACAAATCGCCCCAACTTCCATAATAACTTGTTTCCTTCAATCATATCCCATTCTTTGCGCAACCCAAAATATCATATCCAATTCTCATCTCTTACCCATTTCAACCCCAATTCCCGCATCCGTTTCGCCATCATTAATTGAAACTCCTTGTCCCCTTTCAACGCCACCACATATTCTCCCAACACCATCTCATCAAATTGACACAACCCTGGCCCCTGTCTTCTTACCCATTCTGTCTTCGCTCCTCCTTAACTGCCTAACCCTCTCCCTTCAAACTGGTTGCACCATTCCATCAGCACAAAACACTCTGTGCATTCACTGTACTGTGCTATACACCACATCTTTTGAATCATCCCCTGCAACACCTTGAACCAATTTTGTGCATCAAATCCCTTCAACTCCCGGCATCGAAACAAAACATGTTCTCGCTTTTCCCCCAACTGCCATTGGCAAAATGAACATGTCCCACAGATATTCTCTAAATATCTCCACAATCCTTCTGCCTCCTCCGCAACCTCTTTTGTTGCCGTCATACACTCATCTGCCATCGCTTGTCATTTCAGCTGCGCCGCCTTGAGCTCTTCAACATCTTCATCTCTCTCTTCTTCACTGCTCAACTCTTCTTGCTGTCTTTCTTCAACTTCATTTCTCTCTTCTTCACTGCTCAACTCTTCTTGCTGCCTTTCTTCAACTTCACCCTCCATCTCTTCTTCACTGCTCACCTCCTCCTGCTCCTCTTCCTCTTCATGCTTCATGACCCTCGTCTCTTGCATGCCAACCTGCCTTTCATCCCAACATACTTCGCATTCAACCTCCTCTTCCTCACACCCTATCCGAACCCTTCACCCATCCAAATATCCATCTAATATCCAACACTTGCATTCTGCTCCTTCAACAAATGACTGGACCAATTGATCTTTGGGCCCTTGACCAGCTTCCATGAACTGGGACCATCAAATCACCACCACCACTTCACTCTCCAATCCGTCTCACCCTGCACGGCCACTTTCCTGCGCATAATCCAATAATGTACGCAGCCAACCAATATGGATGATCAATCGGATGTCTGCGATATCAATCCCCATGCTGAACACACTTGTTGCAACCATCATTCGCCCCTCAATACAGAACCACTGCAATATCTGCATCTTCTCCTCTGCATCATGATAAAATGCCCGGCAGTTCAACGCCTGAGCCAAATCCTTGGTCATGTTGACTGTGTTGCAATATACCACCACCTTGCCAACTGGATACTTGGTGAATGCTTTCTCAACCACTGCTGCATATTGGGGAATCACCTTGCCCTGGCCCTCAATCCATACAGTGCCGTATCCAATCTTGATTCGACTCATGGGGGCTTGAAACATCTGTACTTGCAACTCCTTCCAGCCCATCCGCCTCCATAACTTGCCCTCGCAACTGGGCGGTAATGTGGCCGTCAACAACACCATCTGCACTCTCACTGAATTCAATCAACTCATCTCTTGCAACTTCCGCCGGAAATCGGTTCAATTGTTCAACATCACATGGCATTCATCAATATATATCTGGTCCAACTGCTGCGCCGCCTTCTTCCTCACCATCCATAACCTAAACATCTCCCCAACTGCGGACTCTGGCGTCACAAACACCAATTGCTTCCCATCACACTCCTCTTGATGCTGGCTGTTCCATTCTGCACATGGGATTTGCAAATCCTGGCACCAAACCAACATGTCTGCGCATAATGCAATCAACGGAACCACAACAATACTGACCCCACTGGAACTGCACCATGCTGGTAACATGAATGACAAACTTTTCCTCTCTCCAGTGCCCATCACCTGAGTCACACAATTCTCCCCTCACATGATGGATTGAATGACTGCCTGCTGGCAACCTTGAAACTCGGCCTCAACTCTCAACATCTCTTTCAACTTGCCCACAATGTCCATCCATCATAACCACTTCCCGCAGACAATCAATGCATTGGGTTGCAACTCACTCTGTTTGTCATCAATCTGCTTTCATTTCTGGCCCATCTTCACTTGAAATCAGTCCATATCCAATCCCAAAAATCAATGCCACTCTTGACTGGCCTGGTAAAAATGTTCCCGCATGCTGGCTACAACTCCACTCATCTCCATAATCCCACGTGAATAAATATTCCCTGCGATCCATGGGACGTGGCCTGCCTGTACATCATGGATGTCTTCCGGGTGATCCGCATTGAACCCCTCTTCCTCATCCTCTTTGTCGTAATCAAACGCATGATCCTTGCGTAAAAATCGACGACTGATCCCGATGGCTAACTCTCGCCATGCCCGAACCCCGAATGGAACTCCCATCCATCGTCGACTGCCTCATTCCATCACCCTTGTCATCCGCGGCGTATCCCAAATCTTGCCTTCATGGTCCATGGGCCAAACCAACATCGACAAACCTTTACCCTCACATGATAAAACATCCAACCCTTTTTGAAATGGCTGGACCAACCAATTGAAATATACATACAACTCCCCAACCATGCATGGCAAATAACGATGAATGATTTTCTCTTTCCCAGAAATCGAATACCCCTTATGATACTGGGTGACAAACACCACCAATGCCTCTGGATTCAACCAATTACTCTCTTCACTGAATGGTGTGTTCTGTTCAATGAAAATGTTTCGTCACCGCCCTTTAACACCATTGCTATGCTGTAACCTGGTGATCTCGGGGCCTCGTGCAGGTTGACCTCCTGTAATATGCATTAAAACCAATAACAAACCTCAAAATCAAACAACCCTGTCTAAATACTTCTGTATCTTCTCGCCGTCCCAATCTGATACGGTACCCTCTTGAATGAATCAATCTTGTAATGCCTGGTCTTCCCCAATCCAGGTCTGCAACCATGTATCTCCTTTCACTGGCCATATATTACGCTCATCCTGTAAATAATTCCAACCCACCTCTTTGTTTCGTGGATTATCTCTTAACGATGACCATGGGATGACTGGAATCTCCACTTCAGACTTGATCAACATTAAATCATAAAACAACACTTCTCTACTCTCTTGAATCAACTCCCCAATCATTTTGCGTAATTGCTCCATGGTAAACTGCACCGAACCCTTCCAACTAATCTGCTCTCCAACCCAATCAATTGACCCTTCTGCAGTGGTGTTATAATGAATCTTCAACCCATATGTCTGCAAATCCAACATCCACTGCATCGCCCTGTTGGTCCCTCAAATCATGAATTTATTCATGTACTTTTGAACCAACTCCAAACACTCTGGCCTCTTTTCATGCTTCAATTCACTGTCTGTATCTGACAAACTCAACCCACTGTCAAAACTGCTGTCACTGATGTCTTGTCCTCGCTCCCAGAACGCCTGTTCAATAACCATAAAACGCGCAATCTTGATCATCTTTGATAATATGGGTGGGTAGTTATCTGGACCCATCCATCCCCATTGACTCCCTGATATCCGAACTCCCAATACTGCCAGCCCACAAACCAAAACATTGCTGTACTCACTCTTTGAATACTGCTTCTGTAATAATGTAAAACAAAAATCCAAACATGCGTGCAACAATTCATTCAACTGGGGTTTGTCTTGCTCTAAATGATCATTGCTCTCTTCTTCACTCTCCTTATCAATAACCCTCTGACTCCGCATGTACTCTGTCTCTGCAACCCACCACAAATGCTTCCATGCCTTCTTTTGCCCTTTTTTCAACTTATACTTGGGCTTTCTCCACTCCTGTTCTCCTTGGGTGCGCCCAATGAACATTAAAATCTGCTTCCATGGTTGGGCATGCTCCACAACTGCCTTACAGTCCATGTAACCCTTCAACGGAGTATATCAGGTCTGGTGTTTTTCAGTTTGAATGGCTTCAAACCAAATATATAACCCAGCCCAGGAAATGACAGTGTTCTGGCACTCTTGAACCATGCGATCCATTGCCTGCCATATCATCCATAACTCTCGCTCAGTTTCTTCATTGGGGGCCGCAACGCAATCCAGCAGTTTATCCACCTCGACGTCGGCCAGATACTTGTCCCATCCAGCTCGTTCCAACCACTGATTCACCTCTCGATCAGTTCTCTCCACAATTACCTTCTGATGTTCTGCTTCAACTTTCTTAACCCTCTCTTCCATGGTCTTGACTGCTTGATCCCATACTGAGACAATGCAATCTGCTGTCCATGGTCGCACCTCATCCGGCTGTCGCACCTGGAAATACTGTGACCCCTTACGCGATGGGAAAAATCTTTGGCATGCCACTGGAACCCATGGTACTGGGCCATCTGCAGTCCCTTGCCGTTCTTGTTGACGCCTTGTCGGCCGCCCCTTTCGTCCATATTGTGATGCATGATGGGCTTGCCGCAGGTGCTTTCGAATGGACTCTTCTTTACAGCAGACATAATGACAACATTCTGGCTGGAACTGACATAATAATCCATTGTGATGGACTTGTAATGATTTGAATGGGTGTTCAACAGCGATGGGTAAGTCTAGCTGGGACGGATACTGATATAATTCCTTGCGCTCCTGAACAGTGATAATAATTTGTCTGATAATCTTCTTGGGTAAATCATGCTCTGTGTCACAAAAATGCCTACCAATTTCCCTGGGCCAAACTGCATGCTGACATTGCTTGCAGACCACAAGTGGGGGACCACCTAGTAGCTTGATATAGTTGAAAACCTGAAATTCCATGGCTGCTTTCAATGCACATAAATGATATGTTACTACAAGTCTCTCAATGCAATTAAGACAATTTGGTATTTTGGTGGTCCGCACCCTACTGTATGATTGCATGCGAAATCTCAATGGTTGCAGAAACCTCCAACACCTAACTTTGCAATACCTACAATATAGCAACCACAACAAATCTCGTGAATCTGAAAAGTGCAATCAATAATTTCGAAGCTGAATTCTAACTTTGCTCACCAAAGCATTGTCAAATTCGGGGTGGAACCTAATTCGACTCAATTGCGAAAATAAATGGGATGAACCCCCCATTCTAATGATTACGCAGCTGTCAGTAAAACTTCAGCACTAACAAATAAATGGTATCTACGTTCATCCCATTTACTCATTATGGATAGATTTTTTAAGAAACTTCTGCAGTTCTTTGTAAAATAACTTAATCTTTCACAATTATAGCAGTCATTCTTCTTGATCTTAATTTCAAAACAGAGTTTGTCTATATTGTTATGATAATTTAATTTTATAGTCTCAAAGTTAAGATAATTATTCTGCTGTGACTTTGCTGTCTAAATGAAAGAATGTAAATAATGCTTATAGATTTTCTTAATAATGTAACTTTAAATTATGCAATTATCTATGAATTGCTGATTAATCTCTAGTTTAATGATCAGAACTATTAGACTTTTCTTTGTCTTTAAAAGATCTTAATAATTAATTAAAGCTGTTTAAATCTTTAATTAAAGTTTTATAAAAAAATAACTTATTTTCTGTTTCTCTATATAGCTCAGAAGCTAATTCTTCAGCATGCTGAAATATATTATAAAAGCTTAAACTAATTAAATAGATTTCTGCATGACTTTTAAATATTTCTGTACTGTATTAAGCTTGCAGTTCACTGAGTTCTCAATAAGATTGAGCAGAAACTCTAAAAAGAATATTTATGATTTGTTATTTAGAAGTTTACTTTCATTAATATAACAAAATTATGTATCTTAAGATTCTTCTGCTAAGAACTGCATGACAAAGAGAATTTTATTGTAATTATTGAAGAAGTTTTTAGAAATTAAGTGAAATATTGTCATAACACTACATATAAACTCAGTATGTTTATAAATGAACTTCTCATTATATGTAAGTAAGTTCTTTAATCATTGTGTTCATTTTGATGAAAGTGCATACATAACTTTGAATGCATATCACTTTATTGAACTTAAAAAGTTAATGAAAGTATAAAAAGATTTTGTATGCAGTTCTTTTTCAGATAAGACTTGAGAATCTTTATTTCTCAGAAGTTTATTAATCTCATTATGCATATTAAATGCTTGCAGTTCACAATTAATTTTTATAAATTATTATCTTTTTTCATTATTGATCTGTCTAATTTCAGTTAAATAGATCTATTCATTTAAACATCAATTCTTCTTTTTTACAATCTAAATAGCAGTCTGAATCTCTGCAGATTCTTGTTCTTTAGAAATTACTTAAATCTTAATATAATTAAAGAATGATTTTATTTTATTTTGCTGACTTTTAGTCTACATATTACAATGTAATGAATTGTCATTCTTTAAAAAGATAAAGTTATTAAAATTGTAAATTTATGAATTTTTTATCTATAAGAGATTAATGAGTAAGATATGTAACAATGTAAGACATTATGTTATGACAGCTATTTAATGAAGTTCTGATGTTAAAATCTTATATTGATGAAGATTAACAATTAAGAAGCTTAAAAGATTTATATGTAAAGGCTATCTATATAGTACTTTACTTATTAATCATTGTGTGAGAAGTTTGGCCATGATTTGATATGAGTGCATAGTAATATTATGACAACTGCACTTCTCAATAGATCTTAATTTATAAGATATAATTAATTTAGAAAACTGTGAGCTCATTACTTTGCTATTATAAGACTTTATGCTCAATAGCTATAAGCTGTAATCTTGTGATAAATCTATATAGTAAGTATAGTGACTAAGTGAATGTCAGGTAAGTCATGTGCAGCTATGTGACTAAATGAAATAGGTAACAGTGAGAAGTTAAATCATATTGATATGAAGTCTTGATGGAATTGAGTATAGAGATCAGTAATGATGAGGTGTGATGTGTGATGTTCAAAGCAACTTTGTTTTGACAATTTAGTGAAGCTGTTTTGAGGTATGATTTAGCCTGTAAGTTGCTTGTGAGTGTACAAACTGATGATTTGGCTCAAAACTGACTCATAAATGCGGCGTAATTGAGTCTTCTTTGACGGGGGATTTCGTGCATAATAGGCCGCGTCGTGATGTGCATGCCAGTAGGGCTATCCAGAGTCTTGAAGACTATGTTGGCAGTCACATCCTGTATGGTTAGCTTCTTTCGCTTTAGATCTATGCTGGCCCCTTCCTTAGCTAAAGTATCTGTCCCTAGAAGGACTCCGGCGCGGAGGTTGTTCACAATGTAGGCTATGGTGACTAGCTTTAGTGGCGACGGCGAGGTGTTGCTGAGTATGTAGACTGGTAACTCCACAATCTGATCCAGTACTTGCTCTTTGGAAAAGCCTTTTGCCGTGATAGGGGTGTGCTTTTAATTTTAGCCGTGTCGACTAAGGATGGATCAATAAACCTGGTGGTGCTCCCGGTGTCAAGGCAAATGGTTTCGGTGGAGTTATTAGGTCGAAATAAGGCTGTCTTAACTGCTGTATAGCCGTGGGCGGGTGGCCGGGGGACGACGACGATGTTTTGCAAGGCGTGTTCGACGTAATTGGCGTACCGGCTTGCGTTTTGGGTATGCCGCTGTGGGTATCCACTCCATGGTAATTGAGGGTGTGGGATATTAGCTGATCGAAATTTAGGAAGGTCATATGGCACCGTTGACACGAATAAGGTGGGTGGCCGTGCCGTGGTTGTGCGGAGTCGTTACGGAAGTTCTGCGTGGCAGGCACACAGGTCAAGGCCTAGAATAGGTATGAAAGCTCTGTACAGCAGGCACTGCTGAGGCCTCTTAAAGCTCAGAAGCTCATGTAAGCCCCACTGAGGCAGTGGCAATAGAATCTAGACCTAGCTGTAGCGCAGGGGTCTGCACATGGCTAGATGACAGTCATGGAAGGCATTTACCTCAAAGGCATGGCTCGGAAGATCAGGTTCAAGTGGTTTACTCGCTTATAGCCACAGTTTTCTTGCACTTTGTAATTCGGACAGCAATCGACTCCTATTCTGGCAGTATATACATTGACTATGAAAGTCTTTTCCTATGGCGTCAACTGTCCGGGTCTTTTATGCAGTCGCATGAACTAGCAAAGTCTTATACCCCTTCTATTTCTAATGTTCAAGGTAGATATCTAGGACTAGTAAAACAGCGATGCCAAAGACTGTCAACGTGCATGCAATATTACAGTAGTAGGCCCTTGCTACTGAAAACTTCCTTTACAACTGTGTATTTTCTATGTAGCTCCCACTAGCCGCAACGCACTGGGCGAGAGGGTTTAGATCTACAAACCTCTCTCACTCAACACGCTCTTCAATTCTCGAGAGAATGCAAGGATGTGTTTCGAGCTCATCATGGTGTAGTGAGCACCGGGAACATCATGAAAGCGAGGCTCACTCCGTGAGAAGTCCTTCCACTTACTGAGATGGTTGGCGACCCAATCCGCTTTGTCCTTGGCCACAGCTTGCAATGGAATCGCGAAGAAAACATCAATACTCGCAACAGATCCGGATGGATCATATTCACGCGCAGCATATTGCATAGCATGGGCCAGCGATGTCCACGTCGCCAGTTTGTTCTTGTCGAGAGAGAGTTCCTCCAGTCGCGCGGGCGGCGCAATTTGTAACAAATGTTCCAGGACCTGGTCATTGCTGAGCTTATGCATCTCCGCCGAGATCTTGTGCGCGTGTTCTTCGGTGGTGAGATCCAGGAAATAGGACAAGTTGAGCACAACTTCCACCCAATCCAAGTCCTTCATACGCATTTTGATATGAGGAGGAAGATTGAAAGACCCGAGGAAGGCGACCGTATCTCCGTGACTCTCGAAAACCTTGGTGATCTCGAATGCCAGCATAGCTCCAAAAGAGTACCCGGCAATAGCATAAGGTCCTTCTGGCTGCACTCTCTTGATATTTTGGTGGTATATTGACACAACTTCCGAGATGGAGCCAAAGAATTCCTCACCTTCGTTGAATCCCCTAGCTCTGAGCGCGTAGACGGAGCGGTCTGTTATGTATTGGGCGAGATTCAAGAAGACAAGAACCTCGCCTACTCCAGGGTGAACCAGCCACAGTGGTGTTTTGCCTTCATGTTCCCGCAAGGTGACAACAGGAGAGTAAGGCTGCGGACTCGATGATAGGGTGTCCAAAGCATTGGCCATACCACGGACCGTCGGATTTGTCAAGACCGTGATCAAGGGGATTTCTTCCTTGAGTGCGAGTGATTCCTGAATATGGCGTTTGAGTGCGATGAGGTCGATTGAAGTCACCCCAAAATCGAATAAGCTGCTACTTACCCCGACCTCATCAGCAGCTATATCAAATCGCTCGCAAATCACCGACAGGATCAACTCCTCTGTCCTGGTGGATGCCTTCTCTCGGTGCGCAGTCCGATAGGACTTGATGGCATCATGGTTCAGTTTCTGGACATCGCGGTACATTCCGCTCTCAAACGCGGTGCGTATCTTGGCTCGAGAGAGCTTCCCCAACGATGTTTTGGGAAGTTGAGATTCTTCAAGTGGAATGATCTCGTACGGCCTCACTCCGCAAACCATACCAGATACATTCGCGATAGCATCAGTTGTATCCGTACGAGCTTTGGCATCCTGTGGATCATAGGACGGAAGGTAAACGACGCAGAGGGTTTCAGTCTCGGAGCTTTTCAGTCGATATGGAAATACGGCAGTGTACGATGGTATCATGCCAGGGATGAGGGCTTCATCCAATGCTGCTTCAAGTTCATGCGGAAAGTGCTTGACACCATTGATGATGATGCTCTCTTTGACTCTGCCGGTAAGGTGGAGGTAACCTTTCTCGTCAATACTTGCCCGATCGCCCGTGATGAACCAGCCGTCAGAAGTAAAAGCTTCGGTTGTTGCTTGCACGTTATTGAAGTATCCTGCGAAAACCACTGGTCCGAAAACTTGAAGATTCCCGATCTCGTCGGTGGCTGCTTCCGTCCCGTCATCTTTGACAACGCGCATTTTCATCCCCGGAATGCAAGTTCCCAGAGATGCAAACTCAGAGGTTTTCTCTAAGTCATATGATGGACAAGTCTTTCCATAGCTTGACCCTGCACAAGTCTCCGTCATGCCAAAGCCAGGACGAATTGGCTCTCCAGCAGCGTGGTATCGTTGCAGTTGCTTGGTGAGCGCCGCACAGGTGTCCACAACGTTTGCTTCCCCTCCAGATATGAGCGCTCTTAGAGAGCTCAAATTAAGGTCATTGCGCTCAGCTGGAAGAAGACTGACGTCATCCAGCGTACGCCTCAAAGAAGCCAGAAAGAAGTTTGGAGCAAATGTGTAAGTAACGCGATGCTTATCGATCAGGTTGAGAAATGATACCGGTTCCGTGATTAGGTCTGCAGCAGGCGCGTGGATCTGCTCTGCACCTAGGCTCATTGCGTGCAGGTGTATTTCAGTCAGATTCGCAACATGGTCCATCCCAATCCAATTGAGAAAGATATCATCCCCAGATGTTTTGTGGTGTCTGCGCTTTCCCACAAGAGCTGTGAGAATCTGTCCGTGACGAAGACAGACTGCTTTCGCATTCCCCGTGGTTCCCGAGGTCAGCATGAGAACTGCTGGATCGTCTCGTCGTTTCAGATTGGCCGACTCGAAGCCCGAGTTTTCGAAGCCATCACGTGCCTTGAGGGTTTCAACTGGCCGGAGATTCAGCTGTTCAAGCCCAAGGAATTCTGATTCGAGTTTCCGAGAAGTGAGAATGATAGGACTTTCCAGAAGATTGTTGACGTGGACGAGATGCTTTTGACGCTGATTGAGGTCGTTTACAAAGGGCGGAGAGATGGCTGGGAGACACCCTGCGACAATGGTGGCCCAGAACCAGCGGATGTTATGTGAATGCTCACTGAAATGAAGTAGCACCTTAGAGCCTGGTGTTAGGCTATCTATCTGGAGGATCAGATTCGCGTCTACCCGAGCCTGTTGAAAAAGATCGTGATATGTCGTATGTCTACTGGAATGGAAGGCATGCCCAGGCTCATGTATCGTGATGCCGGACGTGGATGTCTCTGCGGTATCCTTGAGAAGTTGATAAAGGTTGGTTGACGATGGCTTCACTGCATGGCCATTCGTAGCCGGACCGCTGACACGGCCATTGAGGCTCAGTGGCTTGCCGTTACAGAGTTGAAACCCGGGCTGGATGACATAGGCTGATTCATCAGTCTTCGGCCTTTGTTGCAGTTGAAAGATGATCTCTTTGATGTACTCAAACTTCAAGGCCGACCGCCGAAGCTTGACAGCGTGAGCGAGATACTCGAGGATCTTCTCCGTTTCTTGCCATCCGATGCAGCCATCTGTGACACTCACTCCATATTTCAAACCTTTCAAACCATTTGCGTGTGGTTTCTGATTACCTACACGTGGTTGACCGGTTAGAAGGAACTTAGAAGGGAGCGCGAGAAGGGTTTGAGGGCAGCTTGCCTTCGTTGATGTTGCTCTCAATCATTACGCCTAGGATGGCCTGTTCACCAGCGGCAATCTGCTCGCCCAGAGCTACGGCGACTTTAACTTGGTTCCTGAAGTCCTTCTCCGAATTGCCGTGACTACAATCCACCATGACTCTGGGCTTCCGACCAGTCTGTAATAGGTCGTCTTTGACCAACTTGATACTCTGCTGGTCATAATTGGGGCCATGCTTTCCGCCGCGAAGGATGACAAAACAATCGGCATTGCCCGAGGTACTCACCACTGCGGCGGTCCCGGATTTGGTAATGCCCAAGAAATGGTGGGGCAGATTGGCACTGCGCAAGTTGTCACGGAATCAGCACGAGGAAAGCAGGGCAGGAGCAGGGCAAGATAGGCGCACCGAGGTATGTATAAAGTAGGTGTAAGGAATAACGGAGCTTACGCTTCGAGTGCATCAACTGCCACCGTTACCGACCCGTCGGTCCCATTCTTGAAGCCGACCGGGAAGCTGGATCCGCTCACTAGCTCGCGATGCAGCTGGCACTCGGTAGTCCGCGCGCCTACCGCGCCAACGCTTAAAAGGTCGGCCAAGTACTGGGGTGAGGTGGTGTCGAGTAGCTCGCTTATAAGCGGCAACCCCATGTCGGTAATGTCGGCAAATAATTGACGCGCGATGCGCAGGCCCTTGTTAATCTGGAAGCTGTTGTTGCCGTCCGGGTCATTGACCAACCCCTTCCATCCGCCTCGCGTCCGCGGTTTTTCCATGTAACAGCGCATGACGACTTCCAGCTCATCCCGGTGTTCGTGACGCAATACCCGGAGTTGCGCGGCATATTCACGAGCCGCAGCTGGGTCATGAATGGAGCAGGGGCCGACGGCGACAAGTAGCCGTTTCCGCTCATCAGTCCCATGTACAATTTCCACCGCGTCGGCGCGCCCTTGCAGTACCGTCTGCTTGGAGGCTTCGGACTATAATGCAGACACAGTTAGCAATTGCTTCCACAATCCTCGAACGCCGATAAGACGGAAAGAACTTTCCTGTTCGATTTCGTATTGCAGTGTCTCCGGTGATATGAGCGGCCCATCTATTTGCAATCAATGAGGACATGGAGTTCGAGTAGAAAGCAAAGGCAGGAGAAACGGCCATGGGGCTAGGATTGCATACAGCTCGTTACTGGGTTACTTCATTAGCCGCCAAAACACTACTATGTCGAACCAATTGACCAGTAGCCGCTTACCTTTTATGTGTTCTTGCATCGTGGCAACGCGCTAGCTCTTAAAGATCTTCTACCAGAGGCTGCTTCCAGGTCAGTTTGGATCCATATTGTTAAATTGGTGGTGTGGATTCATGTGTTGGGCCGGCGATATCGTGGAACAAAAGGAGACTAACCAACTTCTCGAGTATCAACGATGCAGTTGTAGACGAATAATGGCTGTCTAAACGGGCCTCTGACTTGCTTCTTATAGGGAAATGACCGGGCGTTATTGCAAGACAGTTTGCAGAGAAATGCCTCTCGATTGCAACATGACATCCACCATAACAACCCCCGTTAGAGTCTTCTTCCATCCTCAATGAAAACCTCGCTATCGTCCTCCTTCGGTGCATGAGTGATGACTGCGTGGCAAACTCAGTATGAATGACTCACCAGCTGTGGAATGCCTCGTTTACTGCATCCAGATTCATCTTCCAATGCATGAGTGATGATGGCGTGGCGAACTCAGTAGAATCATCTCTTCAGCTGTAAGATAGTCTGTCCAGCCTGTCAGAGTCCTCCTTCCCTGCATGAGTGATGACTGTGTGATGAACCCAGAATGAAAGTTTCATCGGCTGTAAGATAGCTTGTTGTTCGAAAGCTTGAACTGTGACTACTATTGGGACAGTTATGGCTGTGACTGGATGTAACCAACATCCACGATAACAACCCCGAGAGATGTTTAGTCAATGCATGAAGGGTGATTGTGTGGCGAGCTCAGCACGAATGTTTCACGAGCTGTTAGATGCCTTGTTGTTCAAAGGCTTGAACTGTGACCGCTATTGGGACCGGTATGGCGGGAAATAGATGTAACCAACATCCACGATAACAATCCCGGAAGATCCTCTTTCAATGCATGAGTGATGATGTGCCAAAAACACCGAAGAAAAGAAAAGAAAAGAAAAGAAGAAGAATGGTTCTGAGGTTGCAGATCAGCTCCGACGTCTCCACCTATCTTCACTGTCCCACCACCACTCGCACCATCCTCAATTGAAGCGAAAGAAACACCCATTTTTATATGATCTCGTAGAGTGCTGAACATCGCCGTACGACAACGACTGACATCCGACTACTCCCTGCAGATCCATTCCAGAGCAAAGCACAACCTTAGTGGATAACTCAATGGAGGAAGCACAGGAAGCGATGTGGCTCGTCATTGTGCCACCAGATGTCTGGAGTCTATAAAAAGGGGATGTGCAATAGAATCAGCGGCAAGAGCACGTTCGTATCTTGGTGGCATTCATCTCTTTCGACTTGCATACTGGACACTGTTCCCCATGACTACATCCAATGAAGACCTTGTCCTTGGTTTCGGCGTGGGAGCCGAGGCACGTGACAAGTCTGTCCCATGGTACAAAGCAGACATCGGCGAGATCCCCAAACCAGCACGAGAGCTTCTGGAAAAGTACAGTGGTATTGCCCCGGACAGTGTAGCATCTCATGTGTACAAAGTAGTCAGTCACAAACCCTTTCTTCGGAGCACCTTACCCTAACTTGCTGATAATTTGCTAATAACTGATCGACTACCTCAGCGCGATCTTGCATGGGAGATCGACCCGTACCCCTGCATCGGCGGAGCCACATTCCTCCGGCTAGGCATCAGCCAATCATTCTTCTATCCCGAGATCGTGGCCCGTGTCCAAAACGGGGAGCATCTTCTCGATGTGGGGTGTTGCTTGGGGCAAGATATCCGGAAAATCGTCTTTGACGGCGCGCCTTCCGAGAACATCTATGGCACGGACCTCCATGGTGGCTTGATGGAAGTTGGATACGATCTCTTCCTCGACCGCGACAGACTCCGCAGTACATTCATCGCTGCCGATATCTTCGATCCTTCCTCCTCCCTGGCACAGCTCCACGGCCGGATCGACATCGTTTATGCAGGCTCCTTCCTCCATCTTTTCGACTGGGAAAGCCAAGTGGCGGCCGCAAAACGGCTCGTGGCGCTTATGCGTCCGCAGAAAGGAGGGTTGATTGTGGGACAGGGATTCGGTCATCTCGATGCAGATCTGTACCCCCTCGGACCGAACACGTCGCGCCGGATCTACAAACATAACCCCGAGTCATTTGCTCGAATGTGGGAACAGGTTGGTGCGGAAACGGGAACGTCCTGGAATGTGCACGGACAGCTGGAAGTCATGAACCAGGCAGGATGGTCCAAAACGGGACAGTGGGGCGATCCTGACTCGCGACTGTTGAGGTTCTCGCTCTCTATGGAATGATAATGCGCGACTTGCTTCTGTCACACAGTTCAGCTTCGCTTATTCTCTTCGCGGTGAGGCGGTGAGGCGGTGAGGCGATGAAGCGGCCTAGAGCGGGAAGAGCTCTGGCCTGTTGTACGTGGAATAATGATGATTTCATCTCATAGAATTAATTGCGGAGATCAATCCGATAACACCCTTTTCAACAATTCGCGTAGGAATACTCGGCACCAGATACTGGTACTTACCTTAGTTAGTCGTAGTCGGGTACAGGCTGAAACGGCTAGCTCACTAGTAGGTAAAGCGTAAGGTAAGATCTCGGGAGTAACCTTACCTGCAGGTGACCTCAAGGTATCTCCGCTAAGGTAAGGTACTTTAGGTAAGGTAGTTAGTTCCGACGTCGTACGCAGATCTCATTCTCATTCTCATTCTCATCCTCATCCTCATCCTCATCCTCATCCGTTGTTGTACAGCTTTCAGCAAATCAGAGATTGAAGAATTCGTTATCGGCTGCACCCGAATCTTCATCCCATGGGTAAGGGACCCTTGGGGTGATCTGGAATTGTGTGGCTACGGCCGTACGGCCCGCCGCTGCCCCCTGTTGCTGACCTCAATGGTGGATGGTGACAGGCTAGAGACTCCATAATGCCCACTGGATATACCCGGCTACCATCGGTTCGTCGATTCATGACCATCTTCATGTACTGCCACGGCGCCAACACGCCCAACACCCCTCTTCAAGAAGGTGTGCAGCGTACCTATCTAGCTCGCTTGCTGTTGAGGTTGTTAAGGTGCATCGTGCTCGATGCGGTCGTCGTCAAGATAGGCGTGACGCACCGAGCATGATGGATGCATCCTCCAGAGGTCCATTAATTCCTCATGCTCTCAATGTTGATAATCGTTGTGTTTCCCCACGACCTCGAACGACTCGTGCCTCAGAACATCCCCCAGACTCGTCACGATCTCACAATGGCTCCTCTGTGGACACTCCTCTATCGTCCGACACTGGTAGTGGCAGCATTCTTCTCGCTCTACGTTTTTGCACTGGCAGTATATCGGCTGTACTTCAGTCCTATCGCGAAATTCCCTGGTAGAAGATTAGCCGCTGTGACTCTATGGTATGAGTTCTACTACCAGGTGATCAAAGGAGGCAGATATGTGTGGGAGGTTGAGAAGATGCACCAAGAGTATGGTAAGTCAGCAAGTCTGTCTGGTTGGTATTGAACAAATTGAACAAAATGAACAAGCTGAATATGGCCTGCGGGTAGGTCCAATTGTCCGAATCAACCCTTACGAGTTACACGTCAATGATCCAGACTATTACGACGAACTCTACAATTTCAAGAAGTACGACAAGTACGGTTGGCACGTGCAGCAATTTGGCCATCCGGCTTCCTCAGCAAACACCGTGACTCACCAGCTACATAAAATGCGGAGGGGCGCCATTGCCTCGTATTTTTCGCGCGGGATGATCCTTCGCCTCGAGAAAGACGTGATTCAAAAAACGGTTGAGAAGCTCTGCAAGCGGATCGAGGACTTTCAAACATCCAAGAGACCTTTGCCCCTTGGCACAGCCTATCGAGCCTTCACTACGGATGTTATCACCGACTATACCATGGGCACGTCGTTCAACTTCCTGGATAGACCGGATTTCTATGAGAAGTGGTTCGACGAATTTTTGGAAAACGTAAAGTTGGTACATACAGTAACACACTATCCATGGCTCCCGGGTTTTGCCAAGCGCCTACCGTTATGGCTACGTGGCCTGCTTCTACCCAAGACTGCCCAACTGCTGGAGTTCCATCACGTGGGTGCTCCCTACTCTCCGTCTTTTGCCAAGATTGCTATTGCTAACCATGCAGCTGGTCATTGAAATATTTGTAGGTTGTCGAAGAAGTAGTCGTTCAAGTCAAAAATACTCCCAACGACGGCCAAAAATCTACCCCAAGTGTCTTCTACGAGATGTTCAACGCTGACGTCCCTGATGACGAAAAGACTGTCGATCGACTAACCGAAGAGGGTATCTTGTTTGTGGTCGCTGGTAACGAGACCACTGGGAATGCTCTGTCCATCATGACATTTCATATCTTGAGTAACCCAACAGTCCTACTGAAGCTGAAGAAAGAGCTTATTGAGTTTATGCCTGACCCGAAAGTTCTGCCAACGTGGCAAGCACTCGAAAAGCTTCCCTATTTGGTAAGTAATTGAGATCCTTCTCGGTAGCCTTTATTCATTGATGGAATCAGTCAGCGGTTATCACCGAGGGCCTACGGTAAGTTATTCAAAACCATCTATATGTACTCAATTCACTCTTACTGATCGTGGGAATCAAGCTTGTCTTATGGTGTTGTCAGCCGAATGCCACGGGTTGCCCCAAATACCACGCTCCGTTACAAGGACTGGGAGATCCCTCCAAACGTAAGAATCATATCCTCACCTCTTTTGTCTGTATAGCTGGCATGGTGGAAACTGACCGTTACGCATAGACACCGGTGGGCATGAACAACTTCTACGTGCATAACAATCCGGACGTTTTCACCGATCCACTGGTGTTCTTACCGGAGCGCTGGCTTCAGCCAAATTCCAAAGACCTAGAGAAGTACTTCGTGGCCTTTTCCCGTGGTACGAGAATGTGTACCGGGATGAAGTAAGTCATTCCCCTTATCACGGCATGTCTTATCTTGTTCGTGTGGAAAGCTATAACTGACGTGAATCAAAATCTGGTAGTTTGGCATACGCGGAGTTGTATGTGACAGTGGCAACGGTGTTCCGACGTTTTGACATGGAGCTCTTTGAGACCACCACTGCAGATATCGAGGTTGCACATGAGTATCATATCCCACAGGTAAAGCAGGGATCAAAGGGTGTGAGGGTGATGGTGAAGTAGGCTGTGGGGCTGCAATGAAGACGGGCGAGCGTACAGTACAGTCTTTTCCATCAGCGAACCTAATGTCGGTCCTTTAGGCGAAGGAAGCAACATCATCAAAATACACTCATTTAGCAACTCGATCAGTAATGGCAGCAGGTGCATGGTAATAAGAGTAAATGTAGCAATTCTTTGCGCCCAAGGCCAATTGTCAAGAATATCAGTCGCTAGGGTGAGTGGGTAGTGTGGCTGGGAGGTCGCCCCTACGTATGTATACCTTGATATCCTCAATGCTCACCTAGTGTTGAGTAACAATATCAGCGTGAGTTACCTAGCCCACACCTACTCCCATGTCAATGACGCGGTGAGCAATTGAAAGCATGAGTCTACATGGGAGATGTACTGGACTTCCTGGTGTAAGACCAGGTACGGTTGGTCCTACCACGGATACAGAGTACGAGGAACGCATCTTGGTACATTTATCGCAACTGTAAAGGTGAATGGCGATGCAAAGTCGACACACTTGCAGATATACAGTCGCACGATGCTAATTCAGCCAACTCTTTCACAGTCAAAGCAACAAGTATGATGCAAGCGTGCAACATCTCTGCGCCAGTGGGAGGACAGATCCAGGGCTCATGACACATTCGACTCACCAGCCCTCCCCCCCCCGCGTCCCCCACCAACTACATAAGGGCATGAGACGTTCATCACGGCGCTTTAAAAGCATGCCCAACCTCACTTTATCCACTTGGAAACGTTCTGCTCAGCACCATGGCTGGATTGCGAGACTCGTCCCGCAGCGTTGCCTATCTCGGCCCTGCATCATCATATACCCATCAGGCGAGTCAAATCCATCGAATAAGACCCGTTTCCTAACAGGTGACATGGATAGGTCGCCTTGAAGAACTTCGGGCAGAAAGAGATTATACTTGAGCCACAAGACACTATAAGAGGTGACTACTCTGCACCTGATTTGTCTTTGACTGTCATCGGGGATCTTTCTTATGATGGATGCACAGACGTGTTTACCGCCGTACAATCATCAGCTGTTGCGTACGGTGTGGTCCCCTTCGAGAACAGTATCAATGGCGCTGTTGTCGGCACGCTGGATCTCTTTGCCGACCGGCAAAATCAGTATGCAGATGTGTATATCTGTGATGAGGCATCCATTGAGATTCACCACTACCTTCTCGGACACGCCTGTAAATCTTTGCAACAAACCGATTCAACCAGATCAGGAGACTCGACCCCGACAAATCAAGCTCGAGACTTACCAGATCCAAAGGCAAAACTATTAACCGATCTACAACATATCAAGCGTATCTATTCGCACCCTCAAGCTTTTGGCCAATCCCTGGGTTTTCTATCACAATATCTGAAAGACGTGGACCGGCAGGAGGTATCCTCCACTTCCAAGGGCGCCGAAATCGTGTCCCAAGACGGCACGAACACCACAGCCTCGATATCGAGTAAAGATGCCGCAGAAACCCATGGCCTCGATGTCCTAGCCGAAAGCATAGAAGATCAGGATAACAACCAAACACGATTCTTCTTCCTTTGTAAAAAGTCAAGCTACCAGGATCGTCTTCCCCTTTCTATCGGACAGCCGACCGACAATGACAACGGAAACGACAACAGCGACAAATGGAAGACCTTTGTTACATTCAAAATCAACCACAATCTCAGCGGGGCCCTTGCGGAAGTTCTGCACGTTTTCAAAACCTACGGTTTGAACCCCACAAGCATGAATAGCAGACCGAGCCATCGGTATCCGTGGCACTATATCTTCTTTGTCGAGTTTTATGGTAGGAAGAAGATTACTGGGCACGGGAGAGTGGATGCGGCTCTGGCGAAGCTCGAGGAGATCAGTGAGGGTTGCCGATGCTATGGGAGCTGGAGGGTCAAGAAGCGACATGGGCTGGAAGCTGCGGGATAGCAGTAGGAAACCTCGGGTACCCCTACCGTATCCTTGTGATTTGCACCGCGCCCCCTTCTTCCCTTCCTTAGTCCCTCGTCTACACCCTTGCTGACACTGACTTCGCTGTCTGGTAGGTTAGTGTTCGCGGCATATCGCAGTATTCTGCCTAACCCATCCCGAGTCCTTTACGCCCCGTTGTCTGCGGAGATTGTAAAGACGGTTTGCGACCGAGGCGTCTTCTGTATAGACTAGTGTCAAGGTTCAACAGCATGGATTTGGAACTTGGTTCGGGGTGTAGTAGCGTTAAACATACATACCCTGGAGACTATTGAGATACAGATTATCCCCACTATGCCTAATTGAGTTTCATATGCAATCCTTTGGGGGTCAGGTACCGTATTTCACCAACACTAAGCCTATTTTGAGCTAGGACTGTAGTCTAACTTTGGTCCGAATGCAATTGCATCGGAGTGAGAAGATCGATCTCTACTGCTTGATTGCAATGGCAATATTCGCGATCATTTGGATACATGCTCCTTCCTTCCCCACCCGCTCGAACTCCTCCAAGGTCGTCAACCTCTCTTCAAGCACCGAAATGGCTTTCTCCCACTCCTCCTCATCCCTCGATTCCCACCCCGTCGCTGGCTGTCCGAGGATACTCCAAGCATACTGGACCCAGCGGTGCACATCTTTGATCTTCAGATACGCATCTTTCCGCGACATCCGGACGGACGAGAAGCCAGCCTGCGTAAGCGCATGCTCCAAAGTCGATGCCGCGTACCACCGCTCCGGAATTGTCAGTCGGAGCGCAGCGTCACCGTCACGAGTGGCTTCGTGAGCGGCGTTCACGGCTGCCCAGTGAGGCATGGAGGCCCAGGTCGTCACGACTGCGATGCCGCCTGGTTTGAGCGTGCGGTACACGTGCGCAGCGGCCTGGTCGGCTTGGGGGATGGCGAAGAGGGCAAAGTTCATCCAAGAATGGGTGAAGGTGCCGTCGTCGAAAGTGAGGGCTTGGGCAGGGACGATGGCCGGTTTCACCACGTCGGTCCAGCCATACTGGGCTGCTTTGGCGGTGATGGCTTGGATTCTGGGAGGGGCCACGTCGGTTGCGTGGATGAGGATGCTATACCTGCCGTCGACTCCAGGCTTGAGTGTCTCCAAGACTACCTCGGTTACCGTGCCGGAGCCGCAGGCATTGTCGAGGAGGATAGAGCCCGGAGCAATGGGGGGAATGAGTCTGAGGGTGTGTTTTGCAACCTGAGCCGAGACGTCGCCTTGCACGTCTTCCAAGACATCGACGCTCAGGGGAGTTCTCTGCCGAGGGGTGAATTCGCTCATGGCGTGCTCGAGTGAGCTGTGAGTTGGGAAGCGCGATGATGATGGCCCCAATTCTTGAGAAGGCTCGTCTGGACGCAGCTGGCATCGAGCACTGATGGTGACTGGCAGTGAACTCTTGAGCGAGCCTACGGTAACGGCGAGTTAGCGGAATGCTCGTATCCGTGTCTCGGAAGAGGTGCATACCGCAGTCATTGCCGAGAGTAGATCGATGTGTCGAAGCACTCTGCAATCAGTAGATTCTGCAGTCTGCGATCTGCAGTCGGCAATCTGATGGGATACGTCTATATGTCAGTGCGTCAGTGCTTCTTCTTGAGTCTCGGAAGAGGCGCCTTCCGGAATTGCTCCGAGTTCTTTCGATGGACGTGCAGGCGCGCGTGTAACCTCGACAATGGAACATGCACGGTTGCCAAGCGAGGTCATGTATTTGTTTCAACGTGCTGTGCAGGCGGATGATCATTATGCTCTGCAGGTGGATGAATGTATGCACGCCGAACACTGCAAGTGCAATTATTTGAGTCCTCGTCTCGCTGCTTCGGAAGCCCGAAATCCGAGTCGAGCATTGGGAAGTAGTGCCGACTGCAGAACCATTGACCCTTCAACCTTCAACCCTTGCACTTCACCCTTCACCCTTCACCCGTTCACCCTCCATCCTTACACCGCGAGCCCAAGGCCTAGGTGACCATCTTCCCAGTGCGCCACCGTATCGTGGCCTGTCGTGTCTTGTACACACTCAATTTTTCCATCTTCGTCATCCATATCCAGCTGGACAGGCGTGTGTGGGGAAGTCTCCCATCTCACCTCGCTGCATCCCCTTCCATTCACTCCCTTCCAAGTGGAAGCCACTGCGCACCGCACCAAGAGGCATTTGTTGTTGGTCTGCCGTTGGAGTCGACGCATCGATGGACTACAAGTTAGTATCAGCACGGCAGGAGGTATAACTCATAGCTTGTGCGCACCCTACTTCATGTTCAGAGCTGACTGGCTCGTCATCCAGAGCAGCGTTCCCCAAGGACCTCCCTATGCCTCAACGGCCGCTGTGCTCGGCGGTACTCCCACCGTTCGCCTCGATGTTCCCATCGTTGCAGTCTTTCTCCTCCTGTTTCTCCTCGGCGCCGCTTGTCATATCAGAATTTATCGCTTGAACCTGCGGCGGGGACACAAGTTCCTGATCTCGGGCTTTCTATTCGCATTCTGCATGGCCCGTGTTACGACATGCATCATGCGCATCATCTGGGCAACACGCCCGACAAACATTCGGATTTCTCTCGCCGCTACCATTTTTGTGACGGCTGGTGTGGTCCTGGTGTACCTCATCAACATCGTTCTTGTTCAACGAATCCTGAGAGCCATGCAACCACATACCTGTTGGCACCCGCTCTTTAACTTTGCCTTCTTGGTCATTTATGCCTTGCTTGTTGTGGCCCTATGTTTGCTGATATCCTTCACCGTGCAAAGCGTTTACACGCTCGACCTCAACCAGCATCGCATTGCCAGAGATGTGCAACTCTACGGAGGCACTTTGATTGCTTTCGTAGCTTTCTTGCCGATTCCTCTGATACTTGGAGGATCAGTTGTCTCTCGAAACCCTCCGAAAGACAATTTTGGTACCGGACGATTCGGCTCGAAGGTTCGGCTTCTCCTATCGACGGCAGCCTTATTGTCTCTTGGGGCATGGTTTCGGGCTGGAACTAGTTATTTACCTCCAAGGCCTCGGAATCACCCCGCATGGTATCACTCCAAGGCTTGTTTCTACATCTTTGGACTTTTAATCGAATTGGCCGTCGTATGGCTCTATGTCATCTTCAGAGTTGACAAAAGATTCCACGTGCCGGACGGAAGCAAGGGACCTGGCGATTATTCCGCAAAGAGACCATCCAGCGAAGAGATGCAACTCCAGGAAACCTGCGACGGTTCGAAAACGGAGGACGAAGGTTCCAATAACATGCCGAGACAGGGATCTCAAGATATGGCCACTAGAGTTTCAGACGCTGAGATCGCCGTCAAAGACTCGAACGGCAAGGTTGTGTGAGCACGATCATACGATACGAATGCTTTTAATAGAGAGACTGTGAGCTTAGCTTCAATGACCCTCGGCGCAACTGGGGGCTAATGATTTCTACGCAGCCCCGCCGCCCGAATGAAGCCAGGATTTCAGTTATTGCACTTATGCTTCGTTAGGGTTTGCCGCTGGGCCAGGTCAACCAGAATCAGTCCCGAGCGAGTTTCCGACCAAGGGCAGTCCAGATCATAGAATTGAGCTTGAAGGGCCAGTTCAGGTTCGAATTTGGTCTCAGCCCCAGCCCTGCCCTGTAATTTAGCTTTTTATCAATTATGAACTGCTGTTAGTAAGCAGACTTGTTACCTAAGGTATCTTTTGCTAAGGTACGGTAGTACCTACCTACCTTAGTGCAGGCGCTTAACAATGGGCGCCCTCGCGTAACTGACGATCACCCTCGAGAAAAAGGACAGCAAACTGGGACACAGAGGAGGGTCAAATCTACAAAGACAATCATGCTGAGTTGCTGAGTCCTTCAACTCAAAACCCTTACACAATCGCGTGCGCAGCTCCATCAGTCTTCACTCGATCCATTCACAGCACTCACGGCAGTCTGTTGAGCTATCGGCGGAAAAGCTTTACTGTGAAGGACGGGAATTACGAATGACCATCACTCCGAGGTTTCGAGTAAGTGTAGTGGTTGTCCTGTGACACGCTTTCTTTGCTGCTCTGTGATTTGTTTGTCATGGTCTATCAACGCTCATTAGTGAGTACCTTACTTAGCTCTATAAGAAATAAATTGGTTGCTATCAACTCTATGATGTGAAGGCTGTGATAGTAAGAGAACAAGCTACCTGATCGCCTGTGGAATCTCCTGACCACCTCATACACAAACACCACCTTCATTGCCCCATCACATACCTTAGGTAGCTGGTACTTTTTGCTCGCATCTTGAGTGGCCATCAGATTGCGGTTGCATCAGTGCTTCACCTCATCACATATGGAGAGTCTCCCGCTGCACCAGCCCGTCCCCTCAACTCTTTTCCCTATCAATCATCGCATGCTTATGTCCACGTGCAGACCACTTTGAATCCGGCTAAGGCATTTGGTGCCTTTGACCGTGGAGCTCCGACTCTCATTGAGCTTGATTATCTCCGCACAGCCCTCCACTCTCACAATACCTGGGCAAGTGTCTAGAGCCTATGTCCATTGACAAGCGCCACGCGCACGACTGGGCGCTGACCTGGGCGGACATCTCAGCTCTGATGATGATGATTGACACAAATTTCATAAGTACATGAGTTATTGACTCCACACTGTAAAAGGTACGGGGTCCAGATAATCTTGCCACATGTCGAACATTGCAAAGAGATTACAGTATGTCTTGTGTGGATAAGTCATGCGGTCTGACCCGCCCTCCAGATTCTCCCCCATCCTCCTGACCCACTCCCGCCCCATTATTACCCAGGTCGAATATTGCTCGGCAATTTGCCTGTCACGCTCCCCCAGGTCGGCGCTGATGATCCTGAACGATTGTAGCTCATCCTTGTCGGCAAAATTGGTAAGCCACAAGCTTAGCTCGTAGATGCAATAGTAGTCTTTATTGTTGAAGCGAGCGAAGAAAGCAGACCGGAGAGAGAAGGCATCGCTTGGGTGGCGGCCCAGGGTGAGACACGTCCAAAGGCGATAGCAGTTGCGCGTCACGCGGCTCTGTTCACTGGCAGTGAGATGGTGGGCTGGGTGGTGGTACCGATGATGTCTGTTCAGGACTATCTCCGGAATGAGAGCGTGCTCGTAGAACGCGCGGAGACGGGAGACTTTGTGTGCGTTGGACAAAATGCGCTTTACTTTCACTGTGGATCGGGTGGATTCTGTCTGGTCGCTATGGTGGTGATCGTGTTGTTGCTGAGCGGCTTCAACCAGTTCCTGAGCATCCAGCAGCTGTTCTGCGTCTGGAAAGCAGTCTATCGCTTGGGGGAAGATCTTATACGATATAGACGCGGCGTTGAGCTGCCATACGTGACGGAAAACCCGTGCTGTGCGGATGAGGTTGGCGACATCGATGAGGCTGCAGAGGGACTGGACGATGAGGAGATTGAGCTCGGCTGGAAGAGTCGAGAGAGATGGAGATGTCGTGCAGTAAGACTGTGGCTGTTGCGGCTGGTCAAACGCAAGAAATAACTTGTGCGACTCGAGGGTAGCTAGGAGATAGTGTTGTGCGGAGTGCTGGGGTGCTTCGCTCAATCTGTGCAGTCGGATTTCGTCTCTGACAGCTGTCTCTTGCCAAGGTGGCCTGTATTTCTCCATGCTCGAACAGCTTGCTTGCCTCCCAATTTGAAGAACTCTAGGAGAACGTGGGTTCCGTGATCTGGATAGATTAGTAGCTACTTCCCATTGGCATCTGGGACGTACCTCGATAACCTGCTTTAAACAAATAGCGCAAATAGAAGTTGAGTATACAAAACGGCCAAAAGAATCCTTGGTTAATATACTGTGTTCTCATACAAGTTCCGTCTGTGCCACATAACTTACTGTAAGATCCGAGCCGTCCAAATCTTGTAAATGGGTAGGTAACTAACGGCAGGGTGTATCTTGATGTGGATGTTTCACATGCCGCTGCCATGCGCTAAGGCACAGCAGGGCTGAAGTGTTTGAAGCTAATGATACTTCACTGCGGCATGGCGGTTTAATCCTCTCCATATTTAGAATCCAACAATGCACATCACGCAGGAGACGACCACATGAATCAAGAGAGCAGTATTACGCTACTTCTTGATGAAAATAATTTCAATAACAGAAGGCTGCATCGCCCCCCAATGACTTAATCAACAACTCATTCCAGTCAGGTCCAAGTACATAGATATATCCTGACATCATTTCAACATCAGTACACATGTTACGTCCCGACCGGAGATTCCTCTGGTATAGGGGCTAGGGGTTAGAGCTTGTGATATAAGAGGGTTCCAGGCACGTTGGGTTAACCGGTAGCTAGTAGTATGCTAAGTAACGATTGCATTGAA
>JAABUY010001898.1_pt1 | contig 26445 bp, 37 predicted proteins | sample 5560271 | NCBI WGS metagenome assembly JAABUY01 (sample SAMN10711886, study PRJNA513374) | rock metagenome | isolation source: Antarctica rocks | place: Antarctica: Victoria Land, University Valley | reverse complement strand
GCACCGTATGAGCCCGCACACGCTGCGCCACAGCTTCGCCACCCACCTGCTCGCCGGGGGTTGCGACCTCCGCTCGCTGCAGGAGATGCTGGGCCACGCCGACATCGGCACGACCCAGATCTATACCCACCTCTCCGCCGAGCGCCTGCGCGACGTCTACTTCGACTCGCACCCTCGCGCACAGATCGACCGCGGCGCCTGAGCGCCGGGAGCCCGTCTCGGGGCCTGCCATCATCCGGCCGTGCTCCGCTGCCCCCTCGTGTCCCGCCTCGCGATCCCGGGCGCGGTCCTGGTACTGGTCCTGGTGCTGGGCGGTTGCGGGAACTCGCGCACTCCCGTGCCGAACCTCCAGCCTCCGGCGCCACCCGGCGCCGTAGTGCAACTGCGCTACCCGGCCTACGGGATCTCGCTGCGGGTTCCCAGCAACTGGGTCCAGGAGGGAGCGGGGGCACCGCTGCTGGCGACGGTGAGCTCGGGCAAGGCGGTCGTGGCGCTGTGGAGCTACCGGCGCGCTGCGCCGCCGCCCGCGGGCATGGCGGGGCTGGCCCTGGCCCGAGTGCGCTTGATCGCCGCCACCGAGCGCCGTGATCGCAGCCTGCGCCTGATCCACGCCAAGTTCATCCAGGTCGACCACCATGCCGGCGTGGAGCTCGATGCACTGGAGCGGATCGCCGGTCAGCCGCGCCGGGTGCGCTCGGTGCACGTCTTCACCCGGCACGCGGAGGTGGTGCTGGACGCCTACGCGCCGCCGGAGATCTTCCATCCCGTCGATCACGACGTGTTCTCGCCGCTCAAGCGCTCGCTGCGGCTGCAAAGCTCCACGGCGGCGTGAGGCGGGCATTCGTAATGGTGCTCGACGCCTGCGGCGCGGGCGCGCTCTCCGACGCCGCGGCCTACAGCCACGCCGGCGCCAACACCCTGGCCACTGGGAGCTGATGGGGGTGGTCTCACTGCGCCCGCTGCCCACCTACCCGAACGGCTTTCCTGGCCACGGATCCCGTCGCCACGACGGACCGATGGCCGACGTTGGCGCCAGCGTGCTGATGTGGCTGACCGGCCGGCGCGCCGAGCTCCCCGGCGCGCCGTTCCCCGGGAGCGCCCGGGGGAGTGCGGCGGTGTCCGACCTTCAGGACGGCGCCGGTGCCTGAGCTCCCTGAGGTGGAGACCATCCGCCGCCAGCTCGCCCCGCACCTGCGCGGCAGGAGGATCGAGGCGGTGCAGATCCTCGATCCGCGCTGGACGCGCCCCGGCCCGCCAGAGCCGGTGCAAGCGGAGCTCACCGGCGCGGAGGTGCAGGAGGTCTCCCGGGCGGGCAAGTACCTGATCTGGGAGCTCTCCGGCCAGCGCCACCTCCTCATCCACCTGCGAATGACCGGCGCGCTGCTGCTCGACCCGGCGCCCGAGCCCCAGCACACGCGCGTGCGCTTCGAGCTCGACGGCGGCGATCGCGTGATCTACGTCGATCCGCGCCGCTTCGGCACCGGGCACCTGCTCCCGAGCGCCGCGGCCAGGGACGCCTACCTGGGCGCGCGCATTGGGGTGGAGCCGTTCACGCCCAGCTTCACCACCGAGTACCTGCGCCGGGCCGCCCACGGGAGGCTTGCGCCGATCAAGGCCTTCCTGCTCGATCAGCGCCGGATCGCCGGCGTGGGCAACATCTATGCCGACGAGGCCCTGTTCCGAGCCGGGGTGCATCCGCTGCGCCCCGCCGGAGCGTTGAGCGCGGGGCAGTGGGAGCGGCTGCGGGCGGCGATCGAGGAGGCGCTGGCGGAGGGCATCGATGCCAAAGGGGCGAGCATCGATGACTTCCGCCACGTCGACGGAGCTCGCGGGTCCTTCCAGGACCGGTTCCTGATCCACCTCCGGGTGGGCCGGCCGTGCGTGAACTGCGCCCGGCCGGTGCGCAAGATCCTCGTCGGCGGCCGCGGCACGTACGTGTGCGAGCGCTGCCAGCCCAGGCCGCGCACCCGCCGTCCCGCTCAGGCCCTCAGGCGGTCAGCAACTCCTTGAGGCGGCCGCTGCGGTCCACCGCGACCAGCTCGTCGAGGCCGCCGACCGGTTCCCCGCCGATGATGATCTGCGGGAAGGTGACCATGCCGGTCTGCCGAGCCAGCTCCGCACGACCGTCCGGGTCCTTTGCCAGATTGATCTCCTGGTAGCTGGCGCCTCGCCGGGTGAGCAGCGCCTTTGCGGTCACGCAGCGCGAGCAGGTGTCGGTGGTGTAGATCGTTATCTCACTCATAGCTTCAGAAAGTATAGCAACCCCTGGCGATGTCACGGACGCTGAAGACTGAGGCCGTCGTGCTGCGCTCGATGCGCTACGGCGAGGCCGATCGGATCCTCCATATATACACGCCCGACCGTGGCCGGCTGAGCGCGATCGCCAAGGGCGTGCGCCGGTCGCGCAGCCGGTTCGGTGCGCGGCTGGAGCCGTTCTTCCACGTCCAGATGATGCTCCACGAGGGTCGCAGCGAGCTGCTGACGGTGACCGGAGCCGACACCCTCACCACCCACGCCGCCCTCCGTGAGCACGCCGCCACCCTTGACGGCGCCGCCCGCGCCTGCGACGCAGTCGCGCGGCTGTTCGAGACCCCTGACCCGCATCCGGAGGTGTTCGGCCTGCTGGTCAACGAGCTGGCGCTGCTCACTGCCGACGCCACCCATGCGCGTCCGGGGAACGGGTTGGCGTTCCGGCTGAAGCTGCTGCTGGCCGCCGGGATCGTGCCCCAGCTGGCTGCCTGCGCCGCCTGCGGCGAGCCCGAGCACCTGCGGGGCTTCTCGGCCGCGGCGGGCGGGGTCGTGTGCAGCTCCTGCGAGGCCGCGGCGTTTCCGCTCGGAGAGGAGTCCTATGCCTTTCTGGTCGGAGCGCTCGGGCAGCCCCTGGCGCGGGCCCCGCAGGCCTCTGAGCGGGCCTTGCGACAGGCGGAGCGGGCCATCACCGAGACCGCCGAGCATCACGCGCACGTGCGGCTGCGCCCATTGATGCGCGCGGCCTGATCCGGGGCGGGCGCCGCTCCCGATCCGGGCAACGACACGCCGCGGTGCGAGAATCGACCTGTGAGCGACACCGCGCCGGCTGCATCCCGCGAGCATCCAGATGGCCCGGTCGCCGCCGCCTTTGCGGCGCGCATCGCCGATCGTGAGGAGCGGGAGCTCGCGCCGCTGGCCACACGTTCCTACCCGGCGCAGCGCCGGCACGCGGAGTCTGACTGCGGCCTGCGGACACCGTTTCAGCGCGATCGTGACCGGATCGTGCACTCCAAGGCCTTCCGCCGGCTCAAGCACAAGACGCAGGTGTTCGTCTCGCCGCTGGGGGACCACTACCGCACGCGGCTGACCCACACGCTGGAGGTCACCCAGGTCTCCCGGACGGTGGCGCGGGCACTGCGGCTCAACGAGGACCTCGTGGAGGCGATCGGGCTCGGCCACGACCTGGGGCACCCGCCGTTCGGGCACATCGGCGAGGACGTGCTGCACCGCTGCCTGGAGGAGCGCTTCGGTCGCGCGTTCCGCCACCACGAGCACTCGCTGCGAGTGGTCGAGACGCTGGAGCGCGACGGCCAGGGGCTGAACTTGACCGAGCCGGTGCGCGACGGGATCCTGGGCCACTCCGGCCGCGCTCAGGCGCCGCACACGCTGGAGGGCGGGATCGTGCGCCTGGTCGACCGGATCGCCTACATCAACCACGACATCGACGACGCCCTGCGCGCCGGCGTCCTGCGCGGGGGGGACCTCCCCCAGGGGCCGATCGAGATCCTGGGAGACACCGGGCCGCGGCGGATCGACACGCTCGTTCACGATCTCGTCGAATCCTCCGAGCGAGCGGGGGAGATCGTCCAGGGCGCTGCCGTCGGTGAGGCGATGTCGGAGCTCCGCCGGTACATGTTCGACGAGGTCTACCTGGGACCGGATGTGCAGCGGGAGGCGCAGAAGATCGAGTTCGTGCTGCGCACCCTTTTCGACCATCTGTGCGCGCATCCGCAGGAGATCCCCTCCTCGGCTCCTGAAGGAGAGCTCGCCTGGCAGGTAACCGACTACCTGGCCGGCATGACCGACCGCTTCTGCATGCGCGCGTTCGAAACGATCAGCGTGCCCGTCGCGTTCGCCCCGTGACCCGCTACACGGCTGACTCCCGTGACCGCGTGCTGGCCGCGGTCGACATGCTCGCGCTCGTCGGGGCCCGCACGGAGCTGCGGCGTGCCGGGGTCAACAGCTACTTCGGCCTGTGCCCCTTCCACGACGAGCGCAGCGGCTCCTTCCACGTCCGCCCCGACGAGAAGCACTACCACTGCTTCGGATGCCAGGCCTCCGGGGACCCCTTCAACTTCGTCATGGAGACCGAGGGGCTTGACTTCAAGGGCGCCATGGAGTCGCTGGCGGATCGCTTCAGGGTCACGCTGGAGACCGAGGACGAGGATCCGGCCGTGGCCTCCCGGCGAGCCCGGCACGAGCGGCTCTTCGCCCTGCTGGGCCGGGCCGCGGCCTACTACGCGCGGTATCTCTGGGAGGCGCGTGAGGCACAGCCTGCCCGCGGATACCTGCTGGGTCGAGGCCTGACCGAGGAGACCCTGCGCGAGTTCAGGGTCGGCTTTGCTCCCAGCGGCTGGGACCGCATCCTCACCGCGTCGCGCAGCGCGGGCTTCAGCGACGAGGAATTGCTGGCGGCGGGGCTCGTGCAACGCTCCAAGCGGCGCCCCGGCCAGGTCTTCGACCGCTTTCGCGAACGGGTGATGTTCCCGGCCGCGGACGCCCGGGGGCGAGTGCGCGGCTTCGGTGCCCGGGCGATGGGGGAGCACCAGCGCCCTAAGTACCTGAACACCTCCGACAGCGAGCTGTACCACAAGCGGGCCCAGCTCTTCGGGATCGATCTCGCCCGCGCCCCCGCCGCCCGCGCGGGGCTGATGATCCTGGTGGAGGGCTACACGGACGTGCTGGCACTGCACCAGGCCGGCATGCGGAGCAGCGTGGGGATCATGGGCACCGCCCTGACCGCCGAGCAGGTGCGCGAGCTGGAGCGCGTCGTGGGGACGCTCGTGCTCTGCCTGGACGCCGACCGGGCGGGCCAGGAGGCAATGCTGAGGGCGGCGAGGCTGGCCACGGGCAGCAAGCTCGAGCTGCGGGTGGTGCCGCTGCCCGAGGGGGCGGATCCGGCCGAGCTCGTCGAGCGGGAGGGAGCGGAGTCGCTGCGCGCGCTGGTGGAGGGATCGGTGCCGTTCGTGGTCTTCCACGTGGAGCGGATCCTGGAGCGCGCCGAGCTGGGCAGCGCCGAGGGCAAGGATCGCGCGCTCGGCGAGCTCAGACCGGTGCTGGCCGAGGTGCCGCTGAGCGTGCTGCGCGACGAGCTGACCCACAGGGTGGCGGCGAGCCTGGAGCTGACCGAGACGCGGCTGGCGATGCTGCTGGACGCGGGCGACGGGAACGCCCCGGGAGCCCCGACCCTCCCTTCCGCCCGCGACGCGCAGGGCAGCGGCTCCACGGCTTTCGAGAACCGCCCCGGGGCTGGGGCCCCAGCCGTTCGCCGCGACGAGGGCCGGCGCAACGAGCGGATCTTCCTGGCCCTGTGCCTGGCCCTCCCCGCCGGCGGAGCCGCGACGCTGGCTGCGGTCGATCCCGACGAGCTGCTGACCAGCGACGTGCTTCGCCGCGCCGCACGCCACATCGCCCCCCGGCTCGAGGCGCCGCTCGGGGAGCTGCCGGCTGAGGATGCCGAGCTGGCCCGGACCGTGGCCGAGCTGGTGGCCTTGGCCGGTCGGGGGACCGCGCCGAGCGAGGAGCGTCTGGAGCACGCCCGGCTGGTGCTGGAGCGAGCGCGCCTGGATCGCGCGATCGCGCGGGCTCGCGGACAGGGCGGCGCGGGCGTGTCCGAGCTGGCCCATCAGCGCGAGGCGGTGCTGGCGCAAATGCACGCGGTGGTGGGGCGGATGGAGCGGGCGCTGTAGGCGGCAGCTTTCCGTCTGGCTTGACTGCGAACATACGTTCTGGGTAAGAGGCCATCGGAGGTAAGCTGAGGATGGACACGGAGTCGCTGGAATTGTTGTTGAGCTGCGGCCTGAGCGTCGAGAGGATCGCCAAGCGGTTCAGCAAGGATCCGTCAACGATTTCGTACTGGATGAGGGAGCACGGTCTGGAGCCGCCGAACCGCGAGAAGTACGCGGGCAGGGGCGGCTAGACAGGGAGGCGCTGGAGGCGCTGGTGGGGCAAGGCAAGACGGCGGCCGAAATCGCCGCCGCAGTCGATCGGAGCCCGTCGACTGTCCGGCACTGGCTGGTTCGTTACGGCTTGCGTACGCATCACGGTCGGGGCCAGCGGCCGCGAGAGGAGGCCAACAGTGCGCGAGAGGCGGGGCGACGGACCGTGGCGATGGTGTGCCGCCACCACGGCGAGACAGATTTCATCATCGAGCCGAGCGGCTACTACCGGTGCAAGCGCTGTCGCAGCGAGCGTGTTGCCGCCCGCCGGCGGAAAGTCAAGTCGATGCTGGCGAGTGAAGCCGGAGGGTGCTGCGCGGCATGCGGATATGATCGCTATCTCGGGGCGCTTGAGTTCCATCACCTGGACCCCAGCACGAAGCGCTTGGGGTTAAGCCATAGAGGAGCGGCACTGGCTATCGCGACGCTCCGCTCAGAGGCGCAGAAGTGCATCCTGTTGTGCTCCAATTGCCACGCGGAAGTCGAGGGCGGCGTCGCGGAGTTGCCGATAACATCGGCAGAAGGTACTCAGTTGATTTCAACTGAGTACATCGATATCCCATAATCCGGGGTAACTCAATGGCAGAGTAGCGCCCTGTTAAGGCGAATGTTGTGGGTTCGAGTCCCACCCCCGGAGCTCTCTACGCACCGACGATACTGAGGGTCATGATGAAGCTATACGTCTGCTACGGAACCTGGAAGCCCGCCCCGCGTAAGGGAGGTCATCCCTGCGGGAGGGCCCATGAAGCGCTGATCGATGCCGGCCACGACCCGGAGGTCGTCCGTGCGTACGGCTTGGGGCTGCTGCCGGACTTCATGAACTTCACTCCCGGGCGGCGGGAGGTCAAGCGGCTGACGGGCAACCACTGGGTCCCGGCGCTGGTCACCGACGACGAGCAGGTGGTGCAGGGCTCACAGCAGATCGTCGACTGGGCCCAGGAGCACCCAGCCGCACAGCCCACGGCAGCTTGAACGAGAGCCTCACGCTCGCCGACCTGCGCCGCTGGGAGGACCACGGCGCCACTTGGCGAGCGCTGGAGGTGGACGACGAGTTCGTGGTCCTGCAGCTATGCACGTGCTTCGGGGAGCCGGTCGAGCTGACGCGCAGCGACGAGCATCAGGTGATCGAGTACGTGCGCGAGCATCGCAGTCAGAAGTGAAGCGTCGAGAGTCCGAGGACCGACTATGCCCGGTTGACCGCGCGACCGGGCTGAGCACCCGATGGCGTGAGCCAAGCGGCGCCCGCCAGGAGTGCAGCTACCGGGACAACGAACATGCCGATGGAAGCAATCTCCACCAGGCAGAACGCGATCAGCAACCAAATGAGCGACCACGCGAGATAGCTACTTGGGCGGCTCCCTCGGGAGCACCAACGATGCAGCGCGAACCAGGTAACCGCCACGATCAGCGCCGGCAGCCCCACGGGCACCAGCACCCCCAGCCCGTTGACCTGCACCAGCGTCGCCGATGTCGAGGGGACGCTAATCCCGGACGGGGCCGACGCGGTCGAAGAGCTGTACGCCGGGAGCACGAAGGCGGCCACCAAGAGCGCGATACCCCAACCAAGCGCCAACATCGTCAGTCCGAATGCCCAGCGCCCGCGAGCTTACGACTGCTGCTCCATAGGCCAAGCCTACTCCCGCCGCGAGCCTGGATCGCATCGCGGAATCGTCAGTTCGCCGCGGTCCGCGCCAGCTCCTCCACCAGCTCTGCCGCCCGGGTGGCACCGTCGTTCGCCGCCGCCCACCCCGCCAGCGCCCCCGCCCGGGAACCCAACTCCGGTGAGTCCAGCAACCGGCGCAGCGCCAGTCGCAGCGTCCGGGGCCCGAGGAGCCGCCACGGCAGCCGCACACCGACCCCGGCCCAGTCCACGCGAGCGGCGTTCTCGCCCATGTCGCCCGAGTGGGGCACGGCCAGGAGCGGCGCGCCGCAGGCCAGCGAGCGCACCACCGTGCCGTGGCCGGCGTGGCTGATCACCGCGGCGCAGTGCGGCATCGTGTCCGAGTAGGAGATCCACTCCACCAGCTTGGCGTTCTGGGGCACCCTCACGCGATGGCGCAGCGGCTTGCGGTTGGTGGCCGCGATCACGCGCACGCGCTTCCCCGCCAGCCCTGCCAGCGCGGCGCGCAGCAGCTCGTGCTCGGGATCCTGCGCGGTCGAGACCGCCACGAGCACGAGGGGATCCTCGCCGCGCGGCGGCGCCACGTGGTGGTAGGGCGGCTCCCACAGCAGTGGACCGACGATTCGCACCTCGGGCGCCCATACGCGCGGATACTCCAGCTGGGGAAACGTGCCCACCAGGCACAGCCGCTCGCTGATGCCGCCCAGCAGCCGACTGACCGGCGCCAACCCCAGCCTGGCTCGAGCCTCGTTGAGCTCGCTGCGACCCTGCGCCAGCCCCATCCGCACCGGCCGCTCAAAGGCGCGCCACAGCCGCCGTCCGCCCGCGGTGCGTGGAGTCCGGGCGCCGAATGCGTATGGGGGGTTGCCCGGGGCGTTGGTGGGGTGGACGTGGGGGATGAGCGTCGCCCTGGGCACGTCCTCCAGCTCGGCGGCCAGCGCGGGGGCCATTGTCAGGATGTCGTGCACGACCACGTCTGGCTCCAGCTCGCGCACCGCGGCGTGAGTCTGGGGCACCGCCAGCAGCACCGCCTGGTAGGGCTTCAGCGGCTGTTGACGAGTCGGGAACACCGGGTACTCCGGCGCCGGCCGGAAGCGCATCCCCGCGGCCTGCACGGGCTCGCGCCAGCGCTTCCAGGTCTCGAAAGGTGACCTCGTGGCCGCGCGCCGCCAGACGGCTCCCCAGCGCGAGCATCGGGAACGCGTGACCGGGATCCCCGAACGCGCCCAGGAAGATCCGCAGCGGAGCGCCGGCAGCGCTATCGCTGCCCCCGCGAGCGCCCTGCGTCAACCCGCCAGCTCAGCCACGGCGCGCAGCTGGTCGATCCGCTCGTGGGCGTTGAAGGCCATCGGCGTGATCATCAGGGTTCCCACGCCGGCGTCGCGGAACGCGGCCAGGCGGTCACGCACCACATCACGCGGACCGCACAGCGAGACCATGTCGATCAGCTCGTCCGGGATCGCCTCGCCGGCTTCGGCCTTCTTGCCCGCCAGGTACAGGTCCTGGATCTCGTGCGCGGCCTGCTCGAAGCCGTAGCGTTGCATCAGGTTGTTGTAGAAGTTCTGCTTGCGCGAGCCCATGCCGCCGATGTACAGCGCCAGCACGGGCCGCATCAGGTTCCGCGCCATCTGGCGATCGTCGGAGATGTAGGCGTTCACGGTGGGGGCGATGTCGAAGTCCGCAAGCGTGCGACCGGCGCGGTCGGCCCCCTCCTGCAGCAGCCGGCGGAACTCGGCGACGTACTCCGGAGAGAAGAAGGTAGGGATCCAGCCGTCGGCGATCTCTCCCGCCAGCGCGGTGTTCTTGGGGCCGATCGCGGCCAGGTAGACCGAAATCCGCTCCTGCTGGGGCGTGATCATCAGCTTCAGCGGCTTGCCTGGCCCGTCGGGCAGCGGCAGCTCGATCGTCTCGCCGTGGTAGTCGACCCGCTCGCGAGCCAAGGCCATCCGCACCACCGCGACGTACTCGCGGGTGCGCTGCAGCTGGCGGGCGAAGCGCTGGCCGTGCCAACCCTCGGCCACCTGGGGTCCGGAGGAGCCGATCCCCAGGACCATCCGCCCGCCGGAGAGCTCGTCGATCGTGGCCGCGGTCATCGCGGTCATCGCGGCGCTGCGCGCCGGCATCTGGAAGATCGCCGAGCCCAGCCGGATCCGGGAGGTGCCGGCGGCCAGCCACGCCAGCACGGTGGCGGCATCCGAGCCGTACGCCTCGGCTGCCCAGACGGAGTCGTATCCGAGACGCTCGGCCTCCTGGACCACCTCGAGCTGATCCTGCGGGCCCATGCCCAGGCCCCAATATCCGACGTGCACACCCAGCTTCATCTGCAAGGTTCCTTTCGCGCCGAGGAGATCGCTTGAGGGTGGCGACGGCCGGCGATAAGGTGGCCGCGCTGCCCGTGCGAGGCGGTGAACCCTATGCGAGAACGATCTTCAGCAACAGTCGGCGAGCTGCGAACGGCAATCGGCTGCCTGCCCCGAGCGACCAGGGTCGCGATGCTGGAGGGCATCCGCAACAACGAGATCGTCGCCGGCGCCTACACGCACGGCGAGGGCATCTGCCCGATGCTGGCCGCCCACCGCGCCGGGGGACGCACCAGCTTCATCGGCTTCGCCCGGGCTTGGGACCGGTTCGCCTTCCGGGAAACGCGGCGCGGCCGCGATGCGCGGCGGGCCACGGAGCGGGAGCTGCTGATTCTGCGCACCCACCTGGAGGCGAGCCTGCTGGACGACGATGCGCCCACCGGCGATCTGGGCGCCGCCATCCATGAGCACCGGGCGATCCAAGCGCGACGCCCGCAGGAGCAGGAGGCGCCCCGGCCTCGCGCCCGCGACCGGGTTGCACCCCGGGAGCGCGTCCGTCCTGGCGATCCTGACCGCAGTCGCGAGCTTGGCACCCGCCCCGGGTGGGGCTGGATGCGCACCGTGCGCCGCTACGACGACTACCAGCACGCGCTGGCGCGCCTCCAGGAGCAGGACGAGGCACTGCGCGAGCACGTTCGCATCTGAGCCGCGTCCGCGATCACGAGCGCCAACCCGGACCGGTGCGGACGCGCCCCCCTGTGTCGGTGATCGTGCCCTTCGCCGGTCCGCCCGAGTCCCTGGAGCAGCTGGTGGGCGTGCTGATGCGGCTGACGCTCCGCGACGACGACGAGGTGATCGTGGCCCACAACCGACGCCCTTCCGGCCACCGGGAGCTCCGCGGCCGGGTCCTCGTGCTCGGCGCCGGCGGCCTGCGCTCGCCCGCGTACGCGCGCAACCAGGCCGCCGGCATCGCCCGAGGCCGGTGGCTGGTGTTCCTGGACGCCGACACGACCCCGGACCATTCGCTGGTTGAGCAGCTGTTCCAGCCCCCACCTGGGGAGCGCACCTCGATCCTCGCTGGGAGGATCGAGGATGTGGGCGGGGGGACCGGGCTCCTGGCCCGCCACACGCTGGCCCGCCGCCCCATGAGCCAGGAGCTGACGCTCTCCCGCCCGGGCTTCGGCTACGCCCAGACGGCCAACTGCGCGGTGCGGGCCGACGCGTTTGCCTCCGTCGGCGGCTTCGTCGCCGGTGCGCGCGCCGGGGAGGACGCCGACCTGTGCCTGCGCCTGCAGAAGGCGGGGTGGCTGCTGGAGCCTCGCCATGGTGCCGTGGTCACCCACCGGGGCCGGCACATGCTGCGAGGACGCCTGGCGCAGCTGGCGCGCCACGGCGCCGGCGCCGCCTGGGTGGAGCGGCGCCACCCCGGGGCGATGCCGCCACCGCGGCCGCTGGCGCTGGGCCGCCGGCTGGGCAGCGAGGCCCGGGCCACGATTCGAGAGCTACGGCGCGGCCGGGGCGAAGCGGCAGCCTTCCACGCCCTCGACCTGCTCGGGGCGCTGGCCTTTGAGCTCGGGCGGCTGGCCCCCAACCGTGCGCGCCCGGAACGCAGGACGGCGCGAGACCGGCCGCCGCGGGCATGACAGGATGCCCGCGATGATCACCGGTCCCACGGACCGCAAGCTCGTGATCAACGCGCTGAATTCGGGCGCCGGCAGGTTCATGGCCGACTTCGAGGACGCCAACGCCCCGACGTAGCAGAACATGGTGCAGGGCCACATCAAGCTGCGCGACGCGATCGACCGCACGGTCTGAGCGCCGGCCGCTGGGACTACATCTTCTCAGCGATCAAATGCTTTCCGGATCGCCCGGAGATGGTGCTGCCCGATCGCACGACGGTGACGATCCCGGTGCCGTTCATGCGCGCCTACACCGAGCTGCTGGTCGCGACCTGCCACCGTCGCGCCGCGCACGCCATCGGCGGGATGGCGGCACCGCGCGTGCCACCGCCGCCCGTGGCGCAGGCGCTAGCGCGTGTTCTTCTTCACCGCGCTACGCGCCTTGCCGATCGTGTTCTCCGCCTTGCCCTTCATCTCCTCGCCGGCCCCGCGGGCCTCGGTCCCCGGCCGGCCCGTGTCCGCACCGGCGTCGCGCTTGGCACCGCCCTTGACTTCCTTGGCCTTGCCCTTGAAGCCCTGCATTCGGTCTCCCATGAGGCTCTCCTCTGGTAGCTGATCTTGCCTTGATGATGGGCTACCGTTCGGCGCTGGGGATCACCACGAAGCGGTAGAGTAACCTCGGCCGCGGTGCGGAGCACGGTTGTGGAAGGCATCCGCTGGCACGAGCGCGAACAGGGCTCGTAAATGCGGCTGCACCTACCCTCTCCGAGGAGCCAGAGCTCGTGCCGGTGATCGCCGAGCCGCCTGGGCCGATGAGTGCCAAGCACCCCGACGAGGGCTCAGACTCGCCGCTGACGCCGCGGCGCCTGATCCTCGGGAGCCTCTTCATCATTGTCTCGATCGCGGGGCTGTACCTGCTGCTGCCCAAAGTGGCCGGCCTGCACCAGACGTGGGGACAGCTGCGCCACGGAGATCCGCTGTACCTGGCGCTGGGAGCGGCGCTGGAGGTGCTCTCGATCGCGGGGTACACGGTGCTGTTCAGAACCGTGTTCGGCCGCGGCGGTCAGCGGATCGACTGGCGCGTCAGCATCCAGATCCCCCTCGCCGGCATTGCGGCGATCCGGCTGCTAGCGGCCGCCGGCGCTGGGGGGGTGGCCGTCAGCGCCTGGGCGCTCAGCCGCGCCGGGATGTCCAGCCGGACGATCGTGTGCCGGATGGTGGCCAGCTACGTCGTCCAGTACTCGGTCTATCTCGGAGCCCTGATCGTGTGCGGCTTCGGCCTGCGCGAGGGCTGGTTCTCCGGGGAGGCCCCGTTTCTGCTCACCGTGGTGCCGGCGCTGCTGTGCTGCGGCGTGCTCGCGGTGGTGGCGGCGATGGCACTGGTGCCCGGTGACTGGGAGCGCGGCCTGCAGGGGCTGGCCCGCCAGCGGGGGCGGGCGGGCCGGCTGGCGGCGCGCCTGGTGCAGGCGCCGGCCACGGTGGGAGCGGGGGTTCGCACCGCCGCCGCGCTCATCCGCGAGCGGCGCTTCGGTCTGCTGGGTGCGGTCGCCTACTGGGGCTTTGACATCGCCGTGCTCGGCGTCTGCTGCCGGGCGTTCGGCAGCGTGGTGCCGGTGGCGGTGCTGGTGATGGCGTACTTCCTGGGCACGCTGGGCAGCCTGCTGCCGCTGCCCGGCGGAGTCGGCGGGGTGGAGGGCGGCATGATCGGGGCGCTGGCGGCTTTTGGGGTCCCTGGCGGACAGGCCGTCGTGGGCGTTCTGGCCTACCGGGCGATCTCGTTCTGGCTGCCCACGCTTCCAGGGGTGGTCGGTTACTTCAGGTTGCGGGGCACGGTGCGGCGCTGGCGAGAAGAGGATCGCAGCCAGGCCCGCGCGGTCTCCTGAGTGCCCCGCCCGGTGCGCTCAGGGCAGAATGGCGTTCCCACGACCCCGAGAGGACGCATGGACTTCGAGCTCTCAGATCGCGCCCAGGACCTCCAGCAGCGCCTGCTGGCCTTCATGGACGAGTGCGTCATACCCGCCGAGTCCGTATGGGTGGAGCAGGTGCGCCGGGCGTCGACCCCGCACGTGCACGCGGCGGTGATCGAGGAGCTCAAGGAGCAGGCCAGATCGCGAGCGCTGTGGAACCTGTTCCTGCCCGATGAGGACCACGGCGCCGGTCTGTCCAACTGCGACTACGCCCCGCTGGCGGAGATCATGGGCCGTACGAAGATCGCCTCGGAGGCGTGCAACTGCTCGGCTCCGGACACGGGCAACATGGAGGTCCTGCACCAATTCGGCACGGAGGCGCAGAAGGAGCGCTGGCTGGTGCCGCTGCTGGAGGGGGAGATCCGGTCGGCCTTTGCCATGACCGAGCCCGACGTCGCTTCCTCGGATGCCACCAACATCGAGATGCGGATCGAGCGCGACGGCGAGGACTACGTCCTCAACGGCCGTAAGTGGTGGACGACCAACGCGATGCACCCCAACCTGCGGATCCTGATCGTGATGGGTAAGACCGATCCGCAGGCCCCGACCTACGGGCAGCAGTCGATGGTGCTGGTGCCGATCGACACCCCGGGGGTCGAGGTCACGCGCAGCCTGCCGGTGTTCGGCTACCACGACACCGAGGGCCACGGCGAGCTGGAGTTCACAGACGTGCGGGTCCCGGCGGAGAACATCCTCGCGGGCGAGGGGCAGGGCTTCATGATCGCCCAGGCGCGGCTCGGCCCCGGGCGCATCCACCACTGCATGCGCGCGATCGGCGCCGCCGAGCGGGCGCTGGAGCTGATGTGCGAACGCGCCGACGCGCGCGAGACCTTCGGCCGCCCGGTGGCTCAGAACGCCAACATCCGGGACTGGATCGCCGAGTCCCGAATCGAGTTGGAGATGGCGAGGCTGCTGGTGATGAAGACGGCGTGGCTGATGGACACCGTGGGCAACCGGCACGCGCGGATCGAGATCTCCGGGATCAAGTTCGCGGTGCCGAACATCTGCCTGCGGATCGTTGACCGGGCCATCCAGGTACACGGCGGCGGGGGCGTCTCCGACGACTTTCCCCTGGCGGCGATGTACGCAGGGCTGCGCACGCTGCGCTTGGCGGACGGGCCCGACGAGGTCCACAAGCTCTCGCTGGCCCGGCAGGAGCTCCGCCGTCAGCGCGAGCGACGGGCGGCATGAGCCTCGCGTTCGGGGTCGTGGTTCATCCGCGGCGGGACGTGCACGAGGAGCTGTCGCTCCTACAGGAGTGGGCGGAGGGGAGGTACGCGTACCTTCGAGGACCAGGAGACGTTCCTGACCGGCCTGCGCCGCCGCGGCGTGATCAGTGACAGCCCGCGCATCCTGGTCGAGGCCGAGCGTCAAGCCGCGCAGCCGTAGGATCGCGATAGACGGGCGAGCCCGGGCACGTTTTCAGCCAGCGGCGTCGAAGACCTGCTCGTAGACCCGGTAGCGCTTGACGATCCGCCCGCCCATGGCCTCCATGGCGCGATTCATCGACTTGTTGGTCTCCAGGATCCAGCCCATCTCGCCGCCCTTGCGGGGCCCCCGCTCGGCGACGTCGAACTGCTCCATGTACAGCGCCGCCGCCACCCCGGTGTGCTGGTGCTCCGGGATCACGCCGAGGAACCCGACCCGAACCTGATCCATGATCTGCCGCCGGCGCAGGAACTGCCACCAGCCCAGCGGCAGCAGCCGGCCGTTCATCTTGCGCAGCACCTGGTTGATGTCCGGGATCGTGATCGCGACCGCCACCGTCTCGCCCTCGATCTCGGCCACCATGAACCACTCGCGGTCGTAGATGAGCTGGAAGTTCAGCGCCTCGAAGTCGAGGTCCGCCTTGGAGAAGGGCACGAAATCCCAGTTCTTCGCCCAGGCGGCGTTGTAGACCTTGGCGAACTCGTCGAGATCTCGCCGCAGATGGCGGCGGGACATCCTGCGGATGCGGACGCCGTGCTCGGTCCTGGCCCGCTCGGCGATCTCGGGCAGCACCTTCATCATCCCCGTGTAGCGGGCGCTGAAGTACAGCTCCCACATGAGCAGGTCCATCGCCTTGGTCAAACCGGCGCCTTCGAATAGCTTCTGGTAGTAGGGCGGATGCCACGCCTGACGGATCATCGGCGGGCGGTCGAAGCCCTCGATCAGGATCCCGCTCTCGTCGTTCATGCTGAAGTCCATCGGGCCCACCAGCCGCTCCATGCCCCGGGCCCGTACCCACTCGGCCGCCGTCTGGATCAGCGCCGCAAGCACCTCGGCGTCGTCCTCCAGCTCCAGGAAGCCGAAGTTGCCCCAGCGGCTCTCGTGCTGGCGGTTGAAGGCCGCGTTGATCTGGGCGCTGATCCGCCCGACGACGCGACCGCCGCGCCGGGCGAGAAACAGCTCTGCCGCGCCGTGGGTGAAGTACGGGTTCAGTCTCCGGTTCAAGAAGGCGTAGCGCTCGAGCTTCAGCGGCGGCACCCAGGGCGTGCCGGCGTGGAGCCGGTAGGGCAGGAAGATGAACTCGCGCAGGTCCATGAACCCACGCACGGGCGTGATCTCTACCGTCATCGGTAGCGGAAATCCTAGGCGATCTCGGCCGCCAGCGGGTCCGGCTGCTCCACAGGGCTACTCGCGGGTCGGATGGCCGCTCGTGGCGGTGCAGACGCGTGAAGAGGGAAGGATCTCCGCTCCGGAGCTGCTCGGATCGGTGCCAAAGCTGATGTCGCGGGCCGCCAGCGGCGCCGCGAGCCGCCCTGGCCCGCTACAAGGTCCCGCGTGAGATCGTATTCTTGGACGAGCTGCCACGCAACCCCACCGGGAAGGTGCTGAAGCGGGAGCTGGCCGATGGGGGAGAGGACCAGGAGGCCGAGCAGGACGAGGAGGCGGGCAAGGACCAGGCGGCGTCCAACGGCGGCGGCCGGCGCTAGCCGGCCCCCGCCCGCTTCAGCTCGGTGATATCGAGCTTGCGCCGAAGCAGTCCTTCAGGATTCTCCCTCCGACCAGAAGTCACCGGGCACGATCTCGCCGTCGCTGGCGTGTCGCGGGCCAAAGGCCAGCAGCTCGAGCCCCTCGGGCCCGGCTTCAAAGGAGCGCGCCACCGCCGGGGCCACCCGGATCGCGTCCAGCGGGCGGATGTCCCGGATCTCCTCGCCGAGCTTCACCCGACCGTGCCCGGTGAGGACAACGAAGACCTCCTCCGCATCCCGGTGCCGATGGGCGAAGGCCTGGCGCATGCCCGGCCGGACGAAGTGGTGGGCGAGCCCGACCGTCTCAGACTTGAGCTCCTCCCGCGGAAAGCGTGACTCCTGATGCTCGCCGAAGCCGCCGCTCGCGGCCTTGTCCTCGATCTCCCGCAGGTTCCTGATCGTGTAGTCCATGCCGATTCCTCAGGAGCCCTGGCCGCGGCCGGTCCGGGCCTGCAGCTCGTCGATCAGCTTCGAGATCTCGGCCTTGCTCAGTTGCGGGTTGAAGTCCTCTCCGGCCTCGCGGCACGGGGTCTGGAGGTAGGAGGCCTGCGGACCGGTCATCGGCTCCTCTCTGGTCGTCCACTCGTTGGGGTCCTTCTCGGGGCTGCGTGTTGCTGTGAGTCTTCCATGCGGAAGGGATGTCCCGCCGGACCGCCGGCCAAACGCTGCGGCGCCCGCGCGGATGCTCGCTAGGCCCCGGCGGGGCCGGGTTCCGGCTCTGCGGGAGGCTTGGGGTGCCGGTGGAAGCCGAGAAAGTGCTCCACGCGCTCCACCTCGTGCTCGGTCTTGGCCAGCGGCGCGAGCAGCGCGACGAGGTCGGCCATCGTTGCGGTGAGCTGGTTGACCGACTCGGCCAAGGGGCCCACCGAGGTCGCCAGCCCCTCGATCACCTCGACGTGGCGCTCGATCGACTCCGTGGCCCGGTGGATCGCGCCGACTCCAAGAGCGATGTCGTGCTCGGGCCCCAGCAGCGGTGCCGCCATCTCACGCTCCGCGTTACCGAGAGCCGATCGCAGCGGACCGAACAGGAAATCGAGCATCTCGGCTGACGATGCTACCCGCGGTTGTCAAGAAGCTCAACCGACCGACCCGGGACGCCGATGACTTGGGGTGGATGCCTCGGCAGCCTGGCGGCGGCGAGCGCCCTGCTGCTAGGCGGTGGCGAAGCGACCGATGTTCTGCTCCGGGCGCACGCCCTTGAGGTGATCGCTCCAGATCCGGAAGTAGGCCAGCTCCTCGGCCGTGCGCAGCGGCGGGTCGAGGATGTTCGCCTCGGCGGCGAACTCGGCCTCGCTGATGCCGTTGGTGACAGCCTGGGTCAGGACGTCGGCGGCCCCGCTGCCGTCCCCGAACTGGGACTTCCCGCGCCACAGCAGATCGTGGGGCAGCCAGCCCTCGAAGGCCTGGCGCAGGAGGCGCTTCTCGGGTACATCTGGACCCGAGACTTTCCACTGCGCCGGAAGCCGCAGCGTCAGCGCGATCACCTGCCGGTCCAGGAAGGGGACCCGCGCCTCCAGCCCGTGGGCCATCGTCACCCGGTCACAACGCTGGAGGTTGAGGTTGTGCAGCCCGCGCACCGTGCGCATCAGCTCCTCGTGAAGTTGATCGGGATCGGGGAAGTCCTGGAAGTAGCTGTAGCCGGCGAACAGCTCGTCGGCGCCCTCTCCGGTGAGGACCACCTTCACGTGGCGGGCGGCCATCTCGGCCAGCAGGTAGTTCGGCACCGCGCTGCGGACCAGGGAGGGATCGAAGTGCTCGATCGCGCGAACCACCGGCGCCACCGCGTCCAGCGCCTCCTCGGTCGTGTACATGCGCTCGTGGTGATCGGTTCCGAGGTATTCGGCCGCCTGGCGGGCGGCGAGGATGTCCGGGCTCCCCTCGGTACCGACGGCGAAGGTCGGCAGCCGCTCCCCCTGCTCGGCGCAGTGTCGGGCGGCGATGGCCGCGATCAGGGTCGAGTCCAGGCCGCCGGAGAGGAACACTCCCACGGGGACGTCGCCCATCATCTGACGGTGCACCGACTCGATCAGCACCTCACGTGTCTCCACCAGATCGTCGGGCTCTGGCTCGGGGCGCGGCCCCGCCGCCGCCGCCGCCGCGGATCCCGGGACAGCCTTGGCGAACTGACGCAGGCCACGCTCGGGCGTCCAGTAGTACCCGGGCGGGAACGCCTCCACCGCCGAGCGCCAGGAGGGGTCGAACGCCGAGATCTCCGAGGCGAAGCGCACCTGCTGGCCCTGCTGCGCCCAGTACAGAGGCTTGATGCCCACGGGGTCACGAGCGGCGACGAACGAGCCTCCATCGGCGTTGGCGGAGAGCAGCGCGTACATGCCCTCCAGCTCGCCGAGCGCCTCCGGTCCCCGGAGCTCCAGCAGTCGCAGGGCCACCTCGTTGTCCGAGCGGGTGGAGTAGGTGTCGACTCCCAGCTCCCGCCGGACCTCCTGATGGTTGTAGATCTCGCCGTTGCCCACCAGCCACCGGCCGCCCTCGGTGCTGCGCAGGGGCTGACGGCCGCCGTCGACGTCCACGATCGAGAGCCGCCGATGGCCGAGCCAGCCTCCGTCGAAGTGGGCCTCGCCCTGGTCGTCGGGGCCGCGATGCTCAAGCCGAGACAGCACGCGCTGGTCCTCGCCTGGGATGTCTGGGCCGATCCGGCCGGCGATCCCACACATCAGGCGACCTGCCGCGCGGGAGTCATGCCGTAGGCCACGGGAACGCGGTCGCCGAGATGGAACAGCTCGTCACGGACACTGCGGACCGCCTGGCGGGCGTCGATCCGCGCCACCGCCAGGCCGGTACGGGCCCCGGTGGTGGCCAGGACGCGGCCGTCGGGATCGACGACCTTGGCCTGCCCGGAGAAGCGCAGGCGACCGAGAGGACCATGATGGTTGGCCGATACCCACACGACCTGGTTCTCCACCGCCCTGGCGACATCCAGCATGTTGAAGTGGCGCACCTGACGATCGTGACACACGCGCCGTGCGGGGCGAACGCGGCAGACGGGCCAAGCCGCCATGCAGGCGACGATCTCGGCACCGTCCAGCGCCAGCGCCCGCGCCGCCTCGGGAAAGACCTTGTCGTAGCAGATGAGCATTCCGACCCGGCCCACGGGGGTGTCAAAGGCGGCAAAGCCGGTCCCAGGGGAGAGGACCCCCCGCTCGCCCGGGGGGAGGTGCACTTTGCGATGGTGACCGAGGACCCCGTCCCCGCTGAGGCAGATCGCGCTGGCGAAGGGACCTCCTGGAGCCTGTTCGGTGTAGCCGACGCAGACCACCGCCGGTCCCGCGGCACGCGAGATCCGGTTGAACGCCTCGGCGTGGCGGGGCAGCGCCGGCGGCGGGGTCGCCGCATCGGCGGCCTCGCCCTCACGCAGCTCGTACAGGTAGCCGCCCAGCGCCGCCTCGGGGAAGACGATCAGGCCCGCCCCCCGGCGGCGGGCCTCCCGCACGGTGCGCTCGATCTGCGCCAGGCACACCTCCAGGTCACGGCCGAACGGCGCCGACACGGCCGCCACCGCCGGCCCTGTGTTCCTTCCTCCTCGATGGCGCATGCTGAGCATGGTGGAATCTTCCCCTGGCCGGCGGGGCGGAGATACGTCCACGTGGCCAAGGTTTCCTCTCGCCGCCTGCTCCCGATGGCGGGTCGCGTAAGCAGAGCGCGCTATGAGGAAGGGACTGACGGCTGCTCGTTGGTGTACTGAGCGAGCGCCTCGGTGGCGCCGGCGAGGGAGAGCTCACGCCAGTCGTAGAACTGCGCCTCGGAGATCTGGTGGCGCTCACAGAGTGTGCTCACCAGAGCCTGATCACTGATGCCCTCAAGAACGATGCGCAGCTTCTGCTCAGGCTCGAGCGCGACATCATCCCGCACCCGCATGGTCGGCGCGAGGTCATCGCGGATCAGCCGTCCGCCACGGAACGACCCGGCGGCGATGACCAGACCGGCCGTGGCCAGGATGATGTCCTTCAACACGTACTGGCCCTCGAGCGTCGGGGCGTGATGGGGCCCGGCAAACAGCCGGCCCGTCAGGAGGAACAGCGGTGAGATGATCCCGACGAACTCGATCGCCAGCAGCCATATTGCCAGGCGCATCCAATGGTTGGAGAGCAGGCAGATCCCGATGAAGCACTCGAGCGTCGCGATCACCAAAATCGCGACGTGCCCCGGCACCAGGCCGAGAAACAGGATGTGCGTCGTGGCTTTGGTCAGGTTCTGGGCCGGACTGACGCCGGGGAAGAATTTGAGGACCCCGAAACCCAAGAAGACCGCCCCTACCGCTATCCGAAGCGCTGCGATGCCGTGCAGCACCAACCGGTGATGCACGTGATTCTCAGCGTGCCGGAATCGCTCATAGGTCGAATTCATAGGAGTACCTACGCGATCCCGCCCGCACCCGATCACACTCGCGGGGGGACACGAACGTCGCCGGCGGCCTCAACTTCCGGTGATGGCGTCCTTGGCCTTGGCTAATCTGATCGGACCCCGTTCTTCGGTCCACCGTTGAGTGAGAGCTTGGGGTTGGGTTGGTTGGTCCAAGGTACTGGTTGGCGCGGCGGTTGTGGCTGGCCCGGGCGTGATCTCCTGGGCGTCAACCTGCCGTCAGGGCGGTCCGTCCGACGGCGCTGGGCGGGATGCCCGGGCAGCTCGCACCGCCGGGACGGTCCTCGGCCTCTCCCCAGCCGGGGTTCGTTTCGGACTGTGAGGCGGCTGGGGTGAGCGCGATCGCGGCCGCGGAACTGGGCGGGGGAGCGCATCCCGAGCGCGGAGTGCGGCCGCCGCCAGTTGTAGTCCTGCTGCCAGTCTGAGATCACGACCTTCGCCTCGGCCAGGCAGGAGAACTCCTCGATGTCCAGCAGCTCGTCGCGCACCCGCGAGTGGAACGATTCCACGAACGGGTTCTGCCACGGCGAGCCGGGCTCGATGTACGCCGTCGCGGTATCCGAGAACAGGCACCAGTCCCTGAGCGCGTGTCCGGTCAGCTCTGGACCGTTGTCCATTCGGATGTGCTTCGGCGCGCCGCGCTCGGCGGCCAAGCGCTCCAGCACGCCGACGGTCCGGTCAGCGTCGATGCTGCGCTCCACCAGCATCGCGAGCGCCTCGCGGGTGAACTCGTCGACCACGTTCAGCAGCCGGATCACGCGCCCGTCGGCGGTCTGGTCCTGCTGGTAGTCCAACGCCCACACCTGCCCCAGCCGCTCGGCCCGCAGCCGCTGGGCAGGCACCGTCGAGTCACCCAGCCGCCAGCGCTTGCGTTTGCGCTGCGGCACCCGCAAGCCCTCCTCGCGCCACAGGCGCTGCACCCGCTTGCGGTTGACCTCCCAACCCTGCTCTGCCAGCCGCTGGTGCGCCCGCCGGTACCCCCACCGCGGACGATCCTTCAAGAACGCCCTGAACTCGGCGCGCAGCGCCGCGTCATCCGCCCCCCGGGTCGGCTCGTAGCGTGCGTGGAGCGATGCTGCCCCACCACCAGGCACGCCCAGCGCTCGCTGACGCCGAGACGGTCGCGAACCATCGCGACCGCCCGACGCCGGCGGACTGGGCCTACCAGTTTCCCCGAGCGATCTCCTACAACGCACGGTTCTCCAGCGCCTGATCAGCGACGATCGCCTTCAACCGGCCGTTCTTGCGCTCGAGCTCCTTTAGCCGCTGCGCGTCATCAACCTTCATCCCGCCGTACTGATTACGCCACCGGTGATACGTCTGCTCGCTGATCTCGATCGCCCTCGCCCGGCAGTGCTCTTGTGGGAGGTGATCGACTTGATCGGGCCCGCGAACGTCTGCGCCGCCGAACCCGGACCGATCTTGGTGACGATCTGGGTGATCGTATTCGTGGTGGTGGTCGGGTCGCCCACCAGACCGATCAGGGCGACCATGGCGATCAGCGCCGGAAACAGCGCCAGCAACCCGTAGTAGGTCAGCGCGGCCGCCCAATCGCTGAGGTTGTCCTCGCTGAACTCCGTGACCGTTCGCCTGAGCGTGGCGAACGTCGAGGTCCCTGAGTGGGCTCCGCCGGCAAGTTGATCGTGGCGGCGCCGCTCATCGGGCTGGTCGTTCGTTGCGGCGCTGCTCATGACGATCCGCTTCCCGCCCCAACCGTCCCTGAATCATGCGGGAGGTCTACTGCTGGTGGGCGGGTCTAGTGCTGGTGGGCGGGTCTACTGCTGGTGGGCGGGTCTACTGCTGTTGGCGTCTCCTCGGTTGGACAGATGTTTGACATCCCTTTTGCCGGTCGGCATACCGGGTAGGCCATGGGTTGTGGTCGTGACGATCGCAACGAATGTTCACCGAAAGGGGATCAAGGATGACCGAGACGACGGAACCCTACGAGTGGCACGGCCGGACGATCGTCGGCAGTGACGGCGAGAAGATCGGAAGCATCAAGGAGATCTACGAGGATCAGAGCACCGGCCAGCCTGAATGGGCGACGGTCGGCGCCGGGCTGTTCGGGACCAAGTTGCACTTCGTGCCGCTTGCCGGAGCCGCGCCCGATGGCGAGGACGTGCGGGCGCAGGTGACCAAGAGCCAGGTGAAGGACGCGCCGGGCGTCGAGTCCGACGGCCAGCTCTCAGAGCACGAGGAGCGCACGCTGTTCGAGCATTACGGCGTGCCCTACACCGAAGAGGGATCAACCACGGCGCAGGGCGCGCAGGGCGGACGGTCGGAGGGCGGGGATGACACCAGCGCCCGAGGGGCCGACGAGGGGATGACGCGCTCCGCGGAGGAGCTCAGCGTCGGCACAGCGGAGCGGGAGCCCCGTCGCTACCGCCTTCGCAAGTACCTCGTGACCGAGCAGGTGGAGACGACTGTTCCCGTGCAGCGCGAGGAGATTCGCCTGGAGCGCGAGCCGAGCAGCGAAGGCAACGTGGAGCAGGGCATCGAGGGCCGCGAGGTCGGAGAGGGCGAGCCGAAGGTCGTGCTCGTCGAATCGGAGGGAGAGCACCGCCGGCCGGACGAGCCGGCACGGTAGTCTGGCGCGATGAAGAGGAGGTTGGCCTCCATGATCGTGGCGTCGTGCTGCGTGCGTGCGCTCACCGCCGCTTCCGGAGCCACGGCGCAGCCGAGATGCAGCGGTGTCGTCTGGCGGACTCTGCGCGACGGCACCCAAACATGCCCCCGCACCCACAGCCTGATCGCAGACTATGGGCTCGTCCGCCTGCGCTGGTCGGCGTGGGGCGGAGCGGATGCTCGTGCTGATGGATATCTGATGTGCGGCGGGTCCGGTTGCGCGGGGACTCATCCCCGTTCGGTCCGCGTGAAGCTCTCGCGACGGGAGCGTTGCCCCGATGGGGTGGAGATCTACGCACGGTATGACTCATGGTTCTACGCGCGCCACCGTCGCAGCCTTGTCGGTCATACCGGCTACCGGATCCCCTGCGACGGGATGACGGGCGGCGGGAACGGCTAGAGAGTCATGCCCGTGGCAGCATCGATCGGGTGCAACGCATCGCCACCGTCGGCGTCTACGAGTTCGATGGAGCCGGCTTCATCCGGACGCTCGACGCGGCCGGCGTCACGCAGCTGATCGATATCCGGCAGCGCCGCGGGGTGCGGGGACGGCAATATGCGTGGGCCAATTCGCTTCGGCTGCAGGCGCTGCTGAGCGACGCTCGGATCGGTTACGAGTATCACCCGGAGCTTGCCCCTGACACCGAGTTGCGCCACCTCCAGTACCGCGAGGACGATCGCCAGGGGGTGGGCAAGCGCTCCCGGGTGCGGTTGGCGCCCGAGTACGTCCGTCAGTACACCGAGGAGATCCTCGACCTGGTGCCGCTGGAGCCGCTGATCCGCCGGCTGCCGGTCCACGGCATCGGTGCCCTCATGTGCGTGGAGGCCACCGCGCAGGCTTGCCACCGGTCGCTCGTGGCCGCCCGGCTGGCGGAGCGGTTCGGCTTCGAGGTCGTGCATCTGGAGCCCGCGTAAAGCTAGTGCGGGTCAACCTCGTACACGTCCCCCGGGGGCGCCGCCATCACCAGCGCCGCCATTTCGGCCTTCATCACCGTGAGCTGCTGCTCCTCATCGGCAGTCCGGGTTTCCTGCCGCGTAAGGTCGATGAACTCCTCGGTGACGAACCCTGGCCGCAGCGTCAACGTCACCGAATTCTCGCCATAGCGCAGGCAGAAGACAAACCGCTCACGCGCCCGCCCGTTCCGAGGCCGTACCAGCGACGGGTTCACGATGAAGCGCTCCTCGCTCACGGCACGGGTGACGAGCTCGAAGGCGTCCCTCGCGCCCGGACCGCCGAACGCGGTCTCGATGAAGATTGCCCGGCGCTCCACTCGCCTGCCGGCGTCGAGCAACGGCAGCGAGTGCTCCAGCACCTTGAATGCATGAGCGACGCCTCCCGGCGAGTTGCCCCCGTGATGATCGAGCATCTCCTCGTAGGAGAACGAGACCTCGCGGCCATTGTCGAGAGCCACGATCGGAGCGGAGGTCACTGAAGCGTCCGACCGTTCAGATCATCGGCTGGACATGCAGCGTGCTGCGCCCTGGCGAGAGGTGAGGTCGCCGTTGGCGACCTTGTAGGCGATCGTGTCGATGTATTCACCGCCGCCATCGCGCGTGCGCCGGCCTGCCTGTTCTGCGGTCACGCCAAGTTCGGCCAGCGAGCGGGCCGCCTCCGGCGTAAAGCAGCGCGCCGTTAACCATCCATCGGTGGTGGCATCGTCAAATCCGGACTCAGTCCATGCCCGCGCGGCCGCTTCAGCGGTGCCGCCCTGGGTCGCAAGCTCTCCATGCCGCCTGATGACCTCGACACCTGTGTTAGGTCGTGGTTCGTAGACCCTCATGCCTCTGCTCTCCGGTTTGCTTGGAGGGTGGTTATACCACCAGGTACTCCCTCATGGCCCGGACAGGACTCTGGGAGACTCGCGACATGAGCGCGCGTCTTGTGACCATCCCGATCAGCCACTTTTGCGAGAAGGCACGTTGGGCTCTCGACCGCGCGGGAGTTGAGTACGTCGAGCAGCCGCATTTGCAGCTAGTCCATGTAATCGCCGCACGGTCCGTCGGTGGAGGGAGAACGGTGCCGGTGTTCGTGACCGAAGCGGGGGAGGTGCTACCGGACTCCACGGCGATCTTGCGCTGGGCCGACATGCAGGTCACGCCCGGGATGCAGATGTATCCGGACGGTCCGCTCGGCGCTGAGCGGCGGTTCTAGAGGCGTCCCTGGACGACGGGTTCGGACCCGATGGGCGGCTGTGGCTCTACCACGAGACATTGCCGGTGGTCCGCCAGCTCCGGCAGTGGGCGCTGGTCGGCGTCCCCGGGCTGGGAGCGCCTGCTCTTTCGAGTCCCTGGCCCGCTGGTCGGCGTTTCGATCCGCCGCTACCTCGGTGTTGACGCGGCTGCGGCGCGGGCAGTGCTGGCGCGGGTCGATGCGGTGTTCGACGACATCGCAGAGCGCTATCCGACGGGCGCCGCTTTCTCCTTGGCGATCGCTTCACCGCAGCCGACCTAACTTTCGCAGCGCTTGCCGCACCGATGCTGCTACCCGAGCGCTACGGCTCGCCGCTGCCGCCGCTCGAGGTGATGCCACGCCGCCTCGCGCGGGAAGTAGAGCGGCTGCGTGCCCATCCCACGGGCGCATTCGCCGATCGGCTGTACAACGAGGAACGCGTCCGACCCCTCTCGGCCCCAAGCTGATATGGAGAGCGCTTTGTCAAGGGGGACGTCACGAATTTCTCGCTTTCGCGTTGGTGGGTGGAGGTTGTGGTCGGCTGGGTGGGTGGCGGTCCGGCAGGCTGTGCGCGACGCGCGGTCAGACTGATATTCGCGGGTTTGGGGATGCCGCAGGACCATG
>JAABUY010001896.1_pt1 | contig 26455 bp, 25 predicted proteins | sample 5560271 | NCBI WGS metagenome assembly JAABUY01 (sample SAMN10711886, study PRJNA513374) | rock metagenome | isolation source: Antarctica rocks | place: Antarctica: Victoria Land, University Valley | reverse complement strand
ACGTTCCGCAGCGGTGATCGCTCGTAACGGGGTCTTCGGTGCTGTTGCCATCGTGGCGCTCCCTTCTGCCACCACAGTCTCGCATCATTGGCCCTCATCTTCAACTATTTGCGGCATGACCCACTAGGCCTATCCGCCAATCCACATGATAAAGCAGCCCGAGCACACCCATCATCAAGATGCCGTTGCCGAGCACATAGACCACAAACCGTGAGAAGAAGCGGGACAGGGTGGCCACGTCACCGTCCACCCGCTCGATTAACTCGCCCGGCGTATGGGCCGTGTGAAACGTGGCATCCAGCCGCAGCAGGTGGGCAACAAGGTCGGCGCGCAGCGCGTTCGTGGCCGCCCAGCTCACATTTTCGGCCACGTAGGTTTCGGCGACAGCCATGCCCTGTCCCGCCAGGGCCAGGCCCATAGTCAGCAGCGCCAGGAAGATCAGATCGTGCAGAGACCCGCCGGAGGTGGCCTGGTCAATGAAGTGACTCGCTACCAGCGGCGTGACCACCTGCACACAGATGGCGCCGCACAGGATCACAGCGAGCAGGCCCATCTGCGACCCCAGTGGCCGAAGATAGCGGGCCAACAGCCGCCAGTAGCGGTTCAGTGACTGAGAAGGGTGCATGGGCAACTCCTCATCACGGTTTGCCGTTCCGCGCGGGGTACGGACGCGGCTTCCGGGACGCGGATGAAGGTGAGGAGAAGGGCGGAGACGAGAAAGGACGTTGCATCGACGACGATAGCCATCGGCGCGGTGACGAGTTGCACCAACCCGCCCGCAACCCCCGGCCCGGTGATCTGCGCCGCCGACCGGCTAACTCCAGTTTACTGTTCCCCTCCAGCAATTGGCCGCGCCCGACGAGCGCGGGCAGGAAAGACTGGTAGGCGACATCGAAAAAGACGGTGAGGATGCCGACGAGAAACGCGACAGCGTAGAGCAGGCTAATCGTCAGTGCGGCGAGCAGGATTGGGCGGCGACGTAGCCGATCCACCCAGACGCCCGCGAAGAGCCCGACGAGGAGAAAAGGCGCGGTCTCGACAGCGGAGAGGATGCCCATCTCGGCGGGTGTCGCGTGCAGGATCAGCGCAGCAGTGAGCGGCAGGGCGAGCGGGGTGATCTGCGACCCGAATTGGGAGATCGTCTGCCCGGCCCAGAGTTTCGTAAAGTCACGGTGACGCCAGAGGGTAGCAGCGAGGTGCTTCGACAAGGCGATATCCTTCCCGGTGGTCGGGATGGCGCATCGTCGCGATCACCACCCCAGCGTCGTCTGTCCACAGCATGGGGAAGTGAAGCACTTGCATGGTAATCCTCCAGTTTTTGAATACAGCGACTCGTCATCCGATAAAACGAATGTATGTCAGATCGGTTGTGGCGAGCGGAACGTTGCGTCGAATTTTGAGCGGGGATGATAGCCATTTGCCAGTGCACATGCAAATCGGCGCATTCTCTCATTGAAAATGGTACCGGACGTTCCAGGATTCCCTGAGATGAGCATAGTACTCAGGAAGGGACGCCGTATCAGCGGCTGACGGCAACAGACACCCTTACGCCGACGGTGGCAACGGGCTGGCGACGCTGCACATGGTGCAGGTTGAAGACGAGAAAGGGGGCAGGCCGCTAGTAACATTTACCCATGAGGGAAGTCTCTGTCCGTATATCCCGCTCGGTAACATTTTCATGTGACACGACAGGTACTGGGTATGTCTTAACCGGGTGCACGCAAGTCGCTCGAAATCATCCTCGCCTTCTCCCATTCCTCCCGCACCAGCCTGCCTGTCCAACTGCCGATCCGCAGGGAGGACATCGGGGAGTAAACCTTACGCCTTCGACGCATCCGCGAAGGTCTGGTCTTGCTCAGCGCGTAGCGACCAGAGGAATGAATCGGTTGGGCGCTCAATCATATCGTACGTGATCGGCTGATCCACCGCGACAGCGCGCGTCAATCGGATGCCGTCCGTCATCGTCAGGGGCAGGAGATTTTCGGCGCGGACGGTTGCGGCGCGCTCAATCAGGCCATAGACGGTCTTGCCGCCACTGCCATCTAGCGTTTCGCCTGCCTGCAAATCGCGCTTCGCGACGGCGATCACGTCCGCGAGGGGCGCGCCGAGGGGCGCACCCGTCGGCTTGCCGTACAATCCCGCTTCCGCGATGGAGAGAGGCGCTTCGATACCGCAGAGATGGTATGGGCGGTAGTGCGCGGCGGTCGTGCCGTCCGGTCCCATTGTCAGGCCGTAGAAGCCGAGGTCCTGCGCGATGCGCGGGTGGTCGGTGCGGACGACGATGAAGACGCCGATGTCGAGGGGATTCAGCAGCACCGTCACGCCATCGGGCGCGACCGCATTCGCCAACTCGACGACACCGAACTCGTTCAACACGCCACCGTTCGCTTGCAAGCTGAAGACCGTCGCGAGGTCTGGGATCGTCGCGCTCGGCTCGTGCATGCCGCGCACGTCTGGCACGAGACCCGTCATGTTGGCAACGCTGCACATCTCGATCTGCGATTTCGAGCCGTCGCGGAAGGAGTTGTACATCTGCGCGTTCAGTTGCTGCTCCCGCACCAGTTGCGGGTCATAGCCGTAGCGGGCAAAGGCTTCTTCGGGGTCGCCCTCGCGGTCGGAGCTGAACCGGCGCGTCCCCCGACCCGCGACGACGACTTCCAGACCGAGCGCCCGCGCCCAATCCACGAGGCGCATGATGCAGCCCGGTTGGTCACCATCCGCGACGGTGTAGACGACGCCCGCTGCTTGCGCGCGCCGGTGCAGCAACGCTCCGATCGCGACGTCCGTCTCCATATTGACCATCACAATGTGCTTGCCATGCGCAATCGCCGCCGCGCCGATGCGAGCGCCGTTCTCCGGCACGCCCGTCGCCTCCACAACGACATCGAGCGGCGCGGCGCAGAGCGCGAGCGGATCGTCCGTGACCGCCGCCTTGCCCTGCTCGATCGCCCGCGCGATTGCCGAAGCGTCGCCCGCATGCACGACATCGTCCGCCGCCAGGCCATTGCGGGCGAAGACGGCCTTCGCCTTGTCCGGGAAAAGGTCTGCGAGGGCGACGAGCCGCAGCCCCGGCATCCGCGACACCTGATGCGCGACGCTCGACCCGAACTTCCCTGCCCCAACGATTCCCACTCGGATCGGCTTGCCCGCCCGTTCCCGCTCCGCCAAGTCCGCCGCGATCATGCGCCTTTTCTCCTTCTCCTCATCTGTCCACGATGGCATGTGCATACAGGGTATGAGACAGACACGCAACACGCAACATGCAACACGCAACGTGGCGGCCCGCATCATGTGAAGAAGACGATGAAGAGATGCTATTCGCCGGTACAGTCGCGACCAGGGAAGTTCGATGCCCTTCGACCAACCCCCGTGGGGCGGACACATCCTCGCGGCGCACGTCTGGCCGACATGGAATTGATTGTCACGCAAGCGCCCGCTCATCTATGGCGCACGACCAATCCCGAATCGGGCCTCGCGCTGAGTAAGGTTCACGCATTCCGTTCGGCATCGGTTACTGCTGTCTGGAACGGTATGCAATCCGTTGCGGCGTCAGTCACGCAGTATGGCAAGAACTTCCGACCGACCATGACGCGTTTATCGCTTGCGCCTCGTATCCTGCCCGGTTCGCGGACGGCGCGCGGCGAAGGCGAGGAACGTACCCGACGGGCAGCGTCTCGGCAGTACCAGGGCGCGTGGCCGCGAACATGCTGTTACGCGATTGGTGGTGCGAAATGATAAGGAGAAGCCGGAATGCAAACAGGAAAGAAACCCGAAGTCGTTGTCATCACCGGAGCCTCGGCGGGCGTCGGGCGGGCGACGGTGCAGGCGTTCGCGAAGCGCGGCGCGTCCATTGGCCTCATCGCGCGGGGCAAGGACGGCCTGGAAGGCGCGAAACACGATGTCGAGGCGGCGGGTGGCACGGCGCTCGTCCTGCCGACTGATGTCGCAGACGCCGATCAGGTCGAGGCGGCAGCGATAGCCGTCGAGCGAGAGCTTGGGCCGATTGATATTTGGGTGAATGACGCGATGGTTTCCGTCTTCTCACCGATCAAAGAGATGACAGCAGACGAGTTCAAGCGGGTCACGGAAGTAACATATCTCGGCTTCGTCTACGGCACGATGGCGGCGCTGAAGCGGATGCTCCCGCGCGACACGGGCGCGATTGTCCAGGTTGGCTCCGCGCTCGCCTACCGCAGCATCCCCTTACAAGCAGCGTACTGCGCGAGCAAAGCCGCGATCCGGGGCTTCACCGATTCCTTGCGGTGCGAGTTGCTGCACGACAAGAGCAATGTCCATGTAACGATGGTGCAGATGCCGGCGCTTAATACGCCGCAGTTCGGCTGGGTAAAGAGCCGCCTCCCGCACAAGGCGCAACCCGTGCCACCGATCTATCAGCCGGAAGTCGCCGCCGAGGCGATCTACTGGGCGGCGCACCACAAACGGCGCGAGGTGCATGTCGGCTGGTCCACACAGCAGGCGATCTGGGGTACCAGGTTTGCTCCCGGCCTGCTCGACCGCTATCTCGCCCGCACGGGCTACAAAGGCCAACAGACCGATCAGCCAGCCGATCCGCACCGGCCCAATAATCTCTGGGAGCCAGTAGACGGCGATGGCACGGATCACGGCGCGCATGGCGCCTTTGACGACCGATCCCGCGACCGAAGCAGCGAACTCTGGGCAACGGAGCACCAGGAATGGCTCCTCGCGGGCGTCGGCATCGCCAGTGTCGCGGGCATCGCCGCACTACGACGGAGGGGACAATGACACCGGAAGAACTGAGTGACGAACTGCGACACGGATCAACCGATGATCTCAAACGACGGCGCGGCATCGTCGGCCTCTCCCTCGTCGCTGTTGGCTCGATGGGTCTAATTACGCTCTACCAGATGGGCATCATCAAGCATCTGTCGGAGCCGCCACTACCGCGCCTCGACGCGGACAAGGTAGATGCCTCGCCGGAGGCATATTCACGCCTCGCGACGCCGGACGGCATTCTCGGCATCGGCAGTTACGCGATGACGATGGGATTCGCTGCGATGGGTGGAAAGGATCGCGCACGCACGCAGCCGTGGATCCCGCTGGCCCTCGCGGCAAAGGTGGCGTTCGACGTGTCGCAGGGAATCAGGCTCACCGTGGATCAGGCGACGAAGCAGAAAGCGTTCTGCTTCTGGTGCCTGCTTTCCGCCGCCGCCAGCTTCGCGACCGTGCCACTCGTCATCCCGGAAACGCGAGCCGCGATTCAGCACATCATTAGCAAAGCGGCGAATGTGCCGGTAGCGTAGCGCTTCAGTCTGCGTCCCGCGTCTCGTCATGGGGACGCAGGCTGGAGCCTACGCTACTGTGTCTGAACGAATCATCCGTGCATGCCGAGACACCCTACGAGCGCGGTAGCGAGGCGAGAAGCATGCGGAGGCGTCCCAACGATACGATGTCCGTACCGGGCGGCAGGGGCTGCCATAGGACGCGTACGTGCCCGGATTGCCGCGTCACGCGATATGCTGTCGTGCCTTTGTCCGTACGCCAGAAGTTGAGATCAAGGCGGGTATCACCAACGCGAACGCCGTCAAGACGGAGATCCGGCAACCACGACGGCAGATGCGGGTCAATGAGCAGAACGCCGAGCGGTGCGAGCGGGAAGATGCCAAGCAGCGATTGAAGCATCATCACGATCATGCTCGCGGACCAACCTTGCGGATCGCAGGCCTCGGGATAGATGCCGGGGTGCGGATGTGCCGCGTCCCGCTGGAGGCCACCAATCGCTTCGGGCAGGCGGTTCTCGATGAAGAGTTCCGTGGAGGCGAAAATACCCTCCGCAAACCGACCCAACTCCTCCCAGCAGGCGTAGCGCGTGAAGCCCTGTGCGAAGGTCGCGCTCTCGATCGGCCAGACGCTACCGAGATGATAACTGAATGGATTGTACGCCGGATGGTCGCTGGAGAGCGTGCGGATACCCCAGCCGCTGAACATATCAGGCGCCATCAACCGCGCCACGACCCGCGCCGCCTTTTTCCTCGGCACGATCCCCGCCGTGAGCAGATGGCCGGTGTTGGAGGAAATCGAGCGGATCGGGCGCTTATCCGGGCCGAGCGCCATCGCATAGAAGCCCAGATCTTCCATCCAGAATGCCGCATCGAAGCGCTTGCGCAGGTCGCGCGCCTGCCGGAGCAATTGCCGCGCGTAGCGCCGCTCGCCCATGAAATAGAAGACGGACGCCGCCTGCTGGAGGGCCGCGAACCAGTACCCCTGCATCTCGCTCGTCGCGATCGGATTCTCGATGATCGTCCCGTCCTCGTCAATAATCGCGTCGTCCGAGTCCTTCCAACCCTGATTCTTGACGCCCTTTTCGGAGCGGGTCACGTATTCGAGGAACCCATCGCCGTCGAGGTCGCCCTGCTCGTCCAGCCATTGCAGGACCCGGCGGGCGGCGGGGAGCAGTGATTGCACCGTTTCGCGGTCGTTCGTCCAGGCGAAATACTGGCCGAGCATCGTCAGGAAGTCCTGCGGCGCGGAGTAATCGCCGTAATAGCGCTCGAAGGGATCGTAATTGAGCAGCGAGAGTGGGCCGGTGCGCGCCTGGTGGATGATCTTCCCCGGCTGCTCATCCCGCCAGTCATCGGTGACCGTCCCTTGCAAGGCAGCGTTCGCCCGGAGTGCGTCCTTGAGCATCTCCGGCATCGCCATCGCTGCCTGCCACCCGATCGTCAGCGTATCTCGCCCGAAGAATTGCTGATACAGCGGAATCCCCGCCGATGGCGCGGCTGGCCCGATCGCCAGACCGAGCGGTAGCGACGCCAGATCCGCCACTGCTGTCCGCCACGCGTGTGCGACGGTCGGGTTCGAGGTCGTCAATACCGGCGCGTTCAGATGCAATGCCTCACGCACCACGCCAAGCGGCGTCGAGGCTTCTGCGAAGTCCGCGCGTGGCATTGCTCTGCGGACGCCATTGAAGATCGGCTCGACAACGAGCGTCAGGGTCGTGGAAGTGTGCGGCGCGAGAGCGATTGGGAAGACAAGTACCCCCCCGGCGTACTGGACTGATACGGGCGTCTCAGCAACCTGGATTGCAACGGCTCGGTCAAGATCGGGATGATCGTAGCGCGCGATCAGTTCGTGCCGTTCCGCTTTCCATTCGGTATGCACACCGGCCGTTAAGGCCTGGATGCCACCCGACTGCCCGTCCTTGTCCGCAAACTGTGCCGATCCGCTGAGGCCGAGATCGAACTGCTCAAGGTCCGCAAAGTCGGCGACGACGTGCCAGGCAAGGTCGAAACGCGCAGGCTCGCGGACGCTGTAATTCGTGACACGCACCGTCGTCCGCATCCCCTCATCAAGGAGGCGGGTGATCTCAATGTAGACAGATTTTCCCGGGATGCCGGGGCCTTTCGGCGCTTCGGTGTAGGTCAGCATCCCGTGGCCATGCACCGGGCTCGACGCGAATGTCCGCAGCGACTGGCCGTTCGCGGTCAGATAATCGCGGCAGAGAAGACGGGTATTCTCGACATAAAATCCTTCGGTGTCATCGCCCGTGATAGTACCGTCCAGATTCGTGATGAGGAGCGACTGCCCGCTATAAACGAAGAGTTGGTTGCCGCGCGCGCATCGAAATCCGATGTGTCATCCGAGGCCTTTCCAGGTTTGCGTCCTACTGGCGCCTATTGTCCGTTCTGGTGGTTCCCATCAGGGGCCGTTACCAACATATCGGGTATCTCTTACCGATTGCATACATTCTGGTGACAAAGGACCGACCATCGCAACGCAGGGCTGTTGCAAAGTGGGCACTGACACGTATGTCGCGCGCATAATCGAGGAATGTCGCAGAGATTCCGCGTACCCGATAGGCGTCGGGGCAATCTCACTATGGTTGCAACACCGACGATATGATGTGCTCAGGATGTCGAAGTAGGATGCGCATCTGTTCGATTCATTGCCTCGACTTCGGGCAGCAGAACGGTTGCACCGTCACGCATCTCCACACTGACGCCGTGCGAAAAGACCATGTGCCCCCCCAACCAGCCACCATAGAAGAGTGCTCCCGTCCCGATTACGGCGCAGAGTACCGCCGCGATCGGCGGATGCACATCGTCAACGTGCCGGAGTCGCAGCAACAGACTGACAAGAAAGATACCACCAGCGGTCATCTGCACAGACATATGGAGCATCGCCATCTTCCAGGCGGGCGATTCAGGCGGAATGTCGGGCAACTGCGCGAACCCGGTACTCATCGCGCCGATCGCCGCGATGGAAGCAGCAACGATGAGGATGAACGCACCATGCGTGTAGACCGATCCGTCATGGCGGATAAAGGCGAGGAGATCAAAGAGCACTGTCGCAGGATAGAGCGCGAGCGGAAAATGCACAACGGCGGGATGCGTCGGATCACCGAACGCACGCTTAAGCGGGTTCGCCATGTGATGCCTCATACTCTCTTCGATACGGGCAGACGGGTACGATACCGTTGCAAAAACGGTTGTCTCCTCTTTCCATCGCCGCAGAAACCTCATACATACTGTGGCCAATGGGCGATGGAGAGGAGGTGGGAGTGAGGATGTCCCTTAACTCGCGACGACGAACGCGGCGACGATGTAGAGGATGAGCGTCGCGACCGCCGCGATCCCGTGCAGGGCGACAATTGGTGTTGGGAAATGGTCCTCTGGCGCACTGGCGACATCCGCGCCGACAGCGGGCGAGTGCTGCACGCGCGTGCGTCCGAGCCACATGACGAACATCGCGATACCCAGTGCGGCGGTAAGGATAAGACCAACAAGGACGACCGGCTTGAGCGCGTCGACGTCAGCAAAGAGATAGACCAGAAAAAGGACGAGCGATGCCACGGCCAGAAGCCCATGCAACCACGGGAGCGCCTTTGGGAAGCGCCGCGTCGTAGGCGACCCCATACCGCCTCGCTGCAACCAGATGCCGAGGAGTGTGAACCCACCGATTGCGGTGAGCAACCAGACGACTAACGTGGCCCATTTCATTGTGCAAACCCTCCTACAACAAGAACCAACCGCCACGATCTCTGATGCACTTCGTCGCGCAATGCTCGCCAGTGAGCATGAAAACCCTGATAAACTCACGGTATCATCGAAAACAGAGATAGTCAAGCGTTTTCTTGACTATTCTGCTATACTGGTTGGAGAGGACGGGACTCGGGCGGTATGGAGGAAAGTGATGCATCCAACGCGGGTCAATTCACGATTTTGGGGAAGCACCCGAGGGCGGATCGTCGGCTTGCTCCGACGCACGAGCCGGACTGTGGACGAACTTGCCCAGACTCTTGATCTGACAGACAACGCTGTACGCGCGCAGATCGCGCTGCTCGAACGGGATGGCCTTGTCGAGCAGCGCGGCGTACGCCGGGGCGTGAGCAAGCCCGCGTATGCCTACGATCTCACGCCCGAGGCGGAGCAGTTGTTCCCGAAAGCATACGAGCCGGCGCTCGCGCACCTCCTCACTCTCCTCACTGAACGATTGGGGCCAGAAGGAGTGGATGATCTTCTGCGTGCGGTCGGACATCGCATCGCGCACGATCATACCCCCACTGATGCCTCTCTGGGGTCGCGTCTCGATACCGCCGTGTCGCTGCTCAACGGCCTCGGTGGTCTCGCCGACTACGAGATCACGGAGCGGAGCATCGCCATTCAAGGGTACAGTTGTCCCCTCGCGGCGGTTGCGACCAACAGCCCCAACATTTGCATGCTCGCCAAGGCGCTCGTCAGTGATGTCGTGGGCATCCCGATGACCGAGCGATGCGAGCGGGGCGCGCGTCCTCGCTGCCGTTTCGAGGCCACACTCGTGGCAGAATCCCGTGATTGACGCGACCACCCAATTCTGATAGCATAATCGTCTGCAATCTTCGGGTTGCGACCGTGGGAGTAGTAGGCTACGCTCAAAGCGAGCGCCAGATGGTGGAAGTGGCGCACTGATGGCCGAACTCGCCCGCGCGACGATGCAGTGGTGAACGTAGGAGCGCAGAGCATGCACCCGGCGTAAACCCTGCCGGGTTGGCCACCGGTATCAGGGCCGTCGAGCGGGGTTTTTCTCCGGGTGCGGAAGAGATCGCGGGGCTGTAGCTCAGCTGGGAGAGCACCACACTGGCAGTGTGGGGGTCAGGGGTTCGAGTCCCCTCAGCTCCACCATCGCGCCTCTTTCGAGTTCGCAACGAGGCCCAATCGGGGTGGTACCACGGACGGCGCTTCCTGCCCTTCGTCCCCTTACGGACGATGGGCGTTTTTGTTTGTGCGAAAGGGCGACAATCATGACGACATCCAGCCAAACACCTGCGGATGCGACGGAGCGTACCGACCGCTACGATGCGACGCCGATTGAGCACAAGTGGCGCAAACGATGGGAGGAGAGCGGCCTGTATCGCACCGACCTGATTCTGTCGAGCGGTCGCCCGAAGTTCTACAACCTGATGGAGTTCCCGTATCCCTCGGCGGAAGGGCTGCACATCGGCCATGTCTACACGTATGGTGGCGCGGACACCAACGGACGTTTTCAGCGGATGCGCGGCCACGAAGTCTTCGAACCGATGGGCTTCGATGCCTTCGGCATCCACACCGAGAACTACGCGCTGAAGATAGACACGAACCCGATGCAACTGACGGCGCGCACGACGCGGCGCTATCGCGAGGAACAACTAAGCCGGATTGGCGCGATGTTCGACTGGACGCACTCTGTTGACACCAGCCAGCCCGCCTATTATCGCTGGACGCAGTGGCTCTTCCTGCAACTCTATAAGGCGGGGCTGGCCGTGCGCAAGAAAGCGGCGGTCAACTGGTGTCCGCATTGCCTGACTGTGCTCGCTAACGAGCAGGTAATTGACGGCCGGTGCGAGCGCTGCGACACCCCGGTCGTGCAGCGGGAATTGACGCAGTGGTTCTTTACGATCACGGATTACGCCGACCGCCTCTTGAATGGCTTGGGAAAACTGGACTGGCCGGACGAGAGCAAGCGCCGCCAAGCCTACTGGATCGGGCGCAGTGAGGGCGCCGAACTCGTTTTCACTCTCGTCCCTCCCAATCCCCGTGGTGCGGCGCCCGGAGAACCGATTCCGGTCTTCACGACGCGCCCGGACACCGTCTTCGGCGCGACCTATGTCGTGCTGGCGCCGGAACATCCGCTGGTCGAGGAAATTACGACACCGACGCAGCACGCGGCAGTTCAGGCGTACATCGAGCGCGCGCGGGGAGCGACGGAGATCGAGCGGACCAACGCTGAGCGAGAGAAGACCGGCGTCTTCACCGGCGCCTATGCGATCAACCCCGCGACCCAGGCACGCGTGCCGATCTGGATCGCCGATTACGTGCTGGTTCAATACGGAACCGGCGCGATCATGGCGGTGCCGGGCCATGACGAGCGGGACTACGCCTTCGCCCGGCAGTTCGATTTGCCGATTATCGAGGTCGTCGCGAGCGACGCGGGAATCGCCGACGCGGCGTATACTGGGCCGGGCACGATGATCAACTCACAACAGTTCGATGGCCTGCCGTCAGACGAGGCGAAGCGCGCTGTCGTTGCCTGGCTGGCGGAAGCGGGCACGGCCCAGCCGCGCGTCACGTATCGGTTGCGCGATTGGTTGATCTCGCGCCAGCGCTACTGGGGCCCGCCAATCCCGATCATCTATTGCCCGAAGGACGGCATTGTGCCGGTGCCGGAGGACCAACTACCGGTACTGCTGCCGGAAGTCGAGGACTTCCATCCGACCGGCACCGGGAAATCGCCGCTGACATCCGTCCCGTCGTTCGTCAACACCACCTGCCCAATCTGTGGCGGGCCGGCCGAGCGCGAGACGGACGTCTCCGACACCTTTCTGGACTCATCGTGGTATTTCCTGCGCTACCCCTGTACCGAATGGAATGATCGCCCATTTGACCCCGAACGGCTGGAACAGTGGCTGCCGGTGGACATGTACTTCGGCGGCAAAGAGCACGTCGTCATGCATCATCTCTACGCCCGTTTCGTCACAATGGTGCTGCACGACATGGGCCACCTGCCATTCGAGGAGCCGTTCACGCGGCTGCGGCTGCACGGGTTCGTCACCAAAGACGGCGCGAAGATGAGCAAGTCGCGGGGCAACGTCATCAACCCGGACGAGTACATCGCGCGCATCGGCGCGGACGCGTTCCGCTCCTATCTGCTTTTTATGGGGCCGTTCGACCAGGACAACGACTTCCGCGATATGAACCTCGTCGGCGTGACGCGCTACCAGGAACGCGTCTGGCGATTAATGACTGAGACCGCACCCATCGGCGGCACGGGCGTGGAAATGCGCCCCTTGCATCAGGCGATCAAGCGAGTGACCAGGGAACTCAGCGCCTATCAATACCACACCGCAATCGCCGCATTGATGGAGTTCGGGAACTGGATTGGCGCGAATCGTGACGCCTTCACCGCCGAGCAATACGGCGAGGCGCTCCGCGCTCTGACATTGATGCTGGCGCCGGTAATGCCTTTCCTAGCGGAAGAACTGTGGGAGCGGCAAGACGGGGAGTACAGCGTCCATCAGCAGACATGGCCAACATGGGATGAGGAACTGGCGAAGGATGCCGAAATCGTCGTCCCCGTGCAGGTGAACGGCAAAGTGCGCGACCGCCTCACCGTCGCCCCCGGTACGGACGAAGCGACGCTGCGCGCGCAGGCGTTAGCATCCGCGCGCGTCCAGGAATACCTGAGTGGGCGCGAACCGAAAAAGGTGATCGTCGTCCCAGACCGGATGGTGAACATCGTCGGCTGATGCTCATTGCCAGCAGCAACGTTATACGTCGAGGCGGTTGTATGTCGGCGTGACCGCCCCGGCGAATCGCGTGCGCACGGTTTCGCGGAACGGGGTATGCTGTGTTGCGGCATTGTGACACGCCTTACCTTAACGACGGGACAAGAATGGCGAGCGATGGGCGATTACGGCGGGACTCAGCACTCAGCACGACCGACAGATGGCACTCGGCACCTCCCCGTCGTTCGGCGGGCGGTAGAGGCGGACGCGCCGGGGGTGGCACGGGTGGTGGCGCGGGCCTTCAAGGATAAGTTCGACCCGGCGTTCGGCACGGAAGATAAAGCGATCCGCGCGCTGACGCCGTATATCGCGGCGGAGATGACGCGGCGGGGCAACCATGTTTTCGTGGCGACGGTGGGCGATGTCGTGATTGGCAGCGTCTCGGTCAGTACGCAGAAGAGTTTTGTGTCGGGCGTCGCGGGGATGTTTTACCAGGCAGTCGGGTTCTGGGGCACGGTACGCGCGCTCTTCGTGCTTGGTTTCCTTTCCGATCCCGCCCCCGCGCCGGACGAGGCATACGTCGAGGTTCTCGGCGTCGGGCCGGAGTATCAGCGGCAGGGTGTCGGGCGGGCGCTGATGATCGCGGCGGAGGAGATGGCCCGGTCGCTCCACAAGCAGCGTCTGACACTCTATGTCACATCAAACAACCGTGCGGCGCAGACGCTCTATCTTTCGTGCGGCCTGAAGATGCAGCGGCAAACACCAAGCATCGTCGGCCTCCTCCTCTTCCATGCGCCCGGCTTCTGGCGGATGGAAAAAGCCCTCCGCTAACTGGGGACGAAACTGGTTATTTGACGCGGCGAATCGTGTTAAGGTCCTTCTCTGGATTGCCGAGAAAGAACCGGCGGAAGAAGACCATCATGATAAACGGAAAAACGAACATGATCGCGAGCACAGCGACAAACAAGCCGACGAACCGCGCCGCATCCAGAAGAATATTCCCTACCATCGCGTGCATGCCTCCACGTTGAGTCCGCGTACGGAGATGTAATCACAATGCTCCGCGCCGGAAGTAGTGTACCAGTGTTACAGGGAACAGGGGAGGCTTACTCCTTTTCCCTCAATCCTTCCATGTCTTGCGGAGGACGCGAATCCAGTTCTCGTGCGCGAGTTTACGGAGGGATGCATCGTCGTACCCGTGCTCCTTGAGGGCGCGCACAAGATTGCCGAGTTTCGAGACATCGCTCACGTCTTGGGGCATCGTCGCGCCGTCGAAGTCGGAGCCGAAGCCGACGCGGTCAATGCCGAGATGCTCCACGAGATAATCGAAGTGGCGCACCATTGTTTCGAGCGGCATTGCCGGGTCGTTGTTGCCGTCGGCGGTGAGAAAGCCGACATTGTAGTTGACACCAACCATGCCATCTGACTCTTTAATCGCCGCCAGTTGCTTGTCCGTCAGATTGCGCGGGCTAGCCGAAAGTGCGTGCGCATTGGAATGCGTGGCGACGAGCGGCGCGTCCGTAATCGCCGCGATGTCCCAGAAGCCTTTCTCATTCAGGTGCGAGAGGTCCAACATCACACCGCGCCGGTTGCACGCACGGACGAGCGCCTTGCCCGCGCCGGTCAAACCTGGTCCGGTATCCGGCGATTGACCGAATGTGAAGGGCACACCCTCGGCAAAGATATTCGGGCGGCTCCAGACCGGGCCAAGCGAGCGTAGCCCGGCCTGGTAATAGACCTCCAACGCATCGAGGTCTTCGTCAATTGCCTCCGCGCCCTCGAAGTGCAGGATCGCACAGAAGGCGCCGGACGCGAGGCAGTGCGCCAGTTCGTCCGCCGTCCGCACGATCTTGACCTGCCCCTCGGAGCGCTCCTCGATGCGAAAGAGGCGGGCCGTCATCCGCATCGCAACGCGGGTTGCCTCATCGAGGTCAGGCGTTGCCGGGCGGGTCGCGGGGTCGTTGAAGGCGGAGGCGAACGATGTGAGATCGGTCGCTGCGGCAGGTCGCTTTCCCGGCACGAAGACCGCGAAGAAGCCGCCGCCCAGACTGCCTTCTTTAGCGCGGGGCAGATCAATATGGCCGCGCTCGCTGCGCGTAAAGAAATCGCGCTCTGTGCCCGGCTCCCGGCCCGGCAAGTCGAGCAGGGTATCATTGTGTCCATCAAAGACGAGCGGGAGCGCCGCATCAGCCATCGGGGTCATCCTTTCCGTATCCGTCCGTTGTCTGTGTACCCACATCAAAGCGCCGCGTGTAGCGGTCAGTCTATCACGCAATCCAGACGGACAGCCGCGCGGTCGAGCAGCCATGCGGTGTGCTCCATCGAGGCCGAGATATGCGCGCGGACGGCGGCGAGCAATCCATCACGATCGCGGTCCGAAACTGCATGAACGATTGTTGCATGTTCGGCGTGCGCACGATGCGACCGCCGCAACACCTCATCCTCACCGGGGTAATACAGACGACCGACGCTCATCCTGGCCATCGCCACATGGTGGAGGTCGAGAAGAACGGCATTCCCTGTCAGGCTAATGAGCAGGGCATGGAGGTCGAGGTCAAGAGCATAGTAGGCGGAGTAATCGAAATCCGTCACATGTGCGTCGGCAATGATGCGGGCGCTGCGATCAAAGAGCGCCTGCATCTCTGGTGCGGCAGCGCGCATCGCTTCGGCTGTCGCCTGCTGCACTGCCCAGCACTCAATCATCATGCGCGTCTCGAAGAGGTCTCGCAGCACTGTCGGCGTCAGTGTCGCGACGTACGTGCCGCGCCGACTGCGCAGGATGACCAGCCCTTCTGCAGTCAGCCGATTGATCGCATCCTTGACGGGCGTGCGGCTCACACCGAGGTCGTCCGCGAGTTGCTGGACATCGAGTTTGTCGCCCGGCAGAAAGGCATGGTGCATGATGCGCTCCTTCAACCACTGATAGACCTTCGTGGTTAAGTCGCTGTGTTCGATCACCATGCCCTCCTTTAAGTAGCGAGTAACGAGTAGCGAGTAGCGAGTAACGAGTAACGAGGGAACCAGTCCCGTCTCGCTACTCGCTACTCACTACTCGTTACTCGTTACTGCCCGAACGCTTCGATGGCGTTCAGTAGCCCCTGCATGTAGCCGATCGCATGCGCCCGCCCCCGATGGCCATATGGTGTGTCATCCACCATATGCGGCACATGGTCATCGAGCAGGAAGCCCGTGAACCCGCTCCGCTTCAGGAGCAACATCGTCTCCGCTGCATTGAAGTTCCCCTCGCCGATGAAGCATTCGGCGAACTGGGGAACGGTCCCCTGCACATCGCGGAAGTGGACATAGGCAATGCGCCCCTTCGGGCCGAAGTATGCGATCATCGCGCGGACATTGGCGGCGCCGCCGGGCATCTCGGAGCAACAACCGAGGCAGAGATCAAGCGCCCACGCCGGACTGCCGCTCGCGATTTCATAACCGTGCTTGAAGTCATCTACACTCTTGAAGATGCGGGCGATCCCACCGAGAGATTCCACTGGCGGGTCGTCGGGGTGGAGAGCGAGGGTGATGCCCGCTTCCTCGGCGACCGGCAAGACTGCCTTCATAAAGTAGGCGTAGTTCTCCCACATCTCGTCGGCAGAGATCACTTGCCCCGCCGCGAACTGTTCGTCAATCGCGGCGCTGCGAACGACGGCAAATGTACGCTGCTCGGCCGGGGCAGCTTGCCCAACGAGGGCCATATCGAAGGCGGTCACATGCGCGCCGCCCCGACCGGGCGCGGTGCGCGACGTGCGCCAGACGGAGTTGGGCATGAAGTGATAGCCGAGGACGGGGATCCCGGCGCGGCCCATATTGCGGATCGTGTTGGCGTAATGTTCGATCTGCTCGTCACGACCAGGAAGGCCGAGTAGCGCTTTGTCATAGAAGTGGAGCGGCACGTTCTCGATTGCCTCGAACGTCAATCCATATTCTTCGGTCTTCAGGCGGAGCGCGAGTAAGTCTTCGTACTCCCACTGCTGCTCGCCCGGCAGCGATGAGTGGCCAAGCAGATTCATCTGCACGCCACTGACGCCCACTTGCTTGGCGAACTGTAACTTCTCATCGGTCAACTGATTGAACTGGCCCAACGCGATCCGCATTTGTTCCGCCATACCGTCGTTCTCCTCCTTGTGCTTGTGCGACTACCTCCCATTGGGTTGACAGGTAACATTTCACATGTTACGTTCCCGCTGTCAAGGGCACGCAACGAACTTCATGCGGGAGGAATAGACAATGTCCGGTACGACACGCGTTTCGCGACGGCACTTCCTGGGAGGTATCACTGGCGCTGCGGCAGCAGCCATTCTCGCCGCATGTGGTGGCAGCAACGCGACGAATACTCCGAATGCCAGCACTGGTTCGACGGGTGGCACGACGCCGACAGCAGCCGGCGCGAATCCATTCGGCTCTCCCGTCGCCACGACCGCGACCAAGGCTGCGGCGACCACCGCACCTGCCGCGACGACCGTTAGTAGCTCGGCTCCCGCTGCGGCAAGCACGACCGCACCGAGCGGTTCCGTTACGACCGGAGCGAGCGGCACGACCGCACCGGCAAGATGACGTACTGGGGCGGCCTGATCTTCTCGGACGACGCGAACAATCTGCAGGTCCAGGCAATTAAAGACTGGGGCACGCAGAACAAGATCGCGATTGATGTCGTGATGATTAATCAGAACGAGACGAACACCAAGGTTGCGGCGGCGATTGAGTCCAATACACTGCCCGACGCCTTCGACATGGGTCTCGATCTCCTGCAATTACAGAATAGCAAAATGGCGCCGCTCGACGACCTCTACGCGAAGATCGGCAAGGCGCACGGCGGCTGGCTCAAGGCCGTGGACACGGCGACCGATCCGAAACTGCTTGGCGGCACGCGCAACGCGATCCCATATGGAATGGGCGGCAATGTCCTCTTCCGGCGCGTTGATGCCCTCAAGAAGGCTGGCATCAACGATGCGCCGAAGACCTGGACGGAATTGAGTGATGCGTCGGAAAAGGTGACGAAGCCGCCGCTGTACGGCATGGGCCTTGCGCTCTCGAATGTCGGAGATGGCAACACGCAAGTCAGCGTCCTTCAATCGTGGGGCGGGCGGATCGCGGACGACGCGGGCAAGGTCTGCACGATCAAATCCGACGCCACGAAGCAATACCTACAGTGGGTGACGGACGAGTACAAGAAGGGGCAATTCCCGCCTGGTAACACCACATGGGATGGCGCGGGCGACAACAATGCCTATCAGTCCGGGCAGGCGGTCTTCATTGCCAATACCGGCAGCGTCACGATTTGGATGCGCGCGAACGACAAGGACCTCCTGAACAGCACGCAATATTCCGCCTTGCCGCGCGGCCAGAAGATGCTCGTCTCACCGAGCGCGCCGGTATTGCGCGGAATCGCGAAGACAAGCAAGAATATTGACGCGGCGAAAGCGCTCATCGAGTTCCTTGCAAACAAGGAGTTCACTCAGAAGAATTACCCACTCGCCATCTTCGGCCCGGCGCTGCAAGACGAGACGACGTACGATCTCTTCAAAACGGACCCGGTTCATATTGGTCTCGCGGACCTCGTGGTCAACGGCACCGCGCCCGCCTTCCCGGACCTGAACAACACGGCGTACAGCGACTTCAACAATAACTTCATCGTGCCAAAGATGATTCAGCGCGTCGTCATTGATAAAATCGGTCTGGATCAGGCGATTGACGAAGCGCAGAAGTCGGGCGACGCCATCTACGCGAAGTACAAATAACGAGTGCTGGTGCTGAGTGCTGAGAAATCCGACGTAGGGCCGAGCGGCTGATGAGAGTGGAGATGCAGCGTGGTTAGTAGAACAAGCAACTCAGCACTCATGCCGCCCAAAGGGCGCCCGCAGCACGCAACACTCCCCGCGCGCCGCCCGTTCTGGACGTTCGCGCGGCGGGGATCGCTGACCGGCTACCTCCTTGTTGTCCCCGTCTGCCTCGTACTGCTCACGCTCGTTGCCTATCCGTTCGTCTACGCGATAGAGATTTCCTTCACGAGCCGCATCGTCGGGAGTGCGGGGAAGTGGGTCGGCTTCCAGAATTTCCGCTACCTCTGGAACTTCATCAGTTTCAAGCGGGCGCTGACAAATACCGTCGTATTGGTCTTCATTTCCGATGGACTCAAACTCGTGATCGGCCTTAGTCTCGCTCTCCTGCTCAACGAGAAACTGCGGGCGCGGAATCTCTTTCGCGGCTTTATTTTGCTGCCGTGGGCGATGCCGGGTTTCGTCGCCTTTCTAACGTGGCGGCTCCTTTTCTTGCCGATCGGCGGCGGCATCAACCTGATCCTCACGCAGACGCACATCCATGCAGGGATTATTGACTGGCTCGGCCAGCGTTCCACCGCGATGCCCGCCGTCATCATTGCCACCGTCTGGCGTGGCTTCCCATTCTGGTGCATCTCCTTCCTCGCGGCGTTGCAAAACGTGCCGCAGGAGCAGTACGAGGCCGCGAAAACGGATGGCGCGAACGGCTGGCAGCGCTTCTGGTTTATCACGCTGCCGAGCATCCGGCACGTTATCCTCGTCGTCGCGCTGCTCTCCTCGATCTGGACAGCGAACTCGTTCGAGAATATTTGGCTGATGACACAGGGCGGGCCGTCCGATGCGACAATGGTCCTGCCCGTACTCGCCTTCTTCGGCTTGCAAAGCCAGCGACTCGGCGAGGCGGCAGCCGTCTCCGTTGCGGTCATCCCGGCTCTGGCGATCCTCGTCTTTATCGTCGCGGCACTCTTACAGAAGGACTAAGGGCTGAGGACTAAGAAGGCGAAGAGCCGGTAGCGCATCCCGTCGTCTCCCCTTTCCGTCGCCAAACGGACCTTACGGAGGTCGAGCCAAAGGGCGATGGCTCCGTACGAGAGGGGCCAGGAGTGAGGAAATAAAGGGGGTTCGGATATGGCGGACATAACACAGCTACGAGCAGAGATTCACACAGCCGAGCGGGCACGACTTAAGGATCGGGGGCGAGCGCGCAGAATCGTGACATACGCGGTGCTCGTGCTCGTCTGCCTCATCATCGTCTTCCCAATTTATTGGATGATAACGATCTCGCTCAAAACGCCGCGCGATATTTATCGCGTCCCCTCGCTCGTGCCGCACGTAATGACGCTCGATAATTTCCGGACACTGATCGTCAAAAAACACTTCCTGACGAATATCCGTAATAGCATCATCGTCGCGACGACGAGTACGGTGGTCTCCGTCACGATCTCCGCGCTCTGCGCATACAGCCTCGTACGGTTCAAGTACCGGGGGCAAGGGCTAATTGGGCGACTGATCCTGCTTGCCTATCTCACGCCGGCATCGCTCTTGTTCATTCCACTTTCAGTGATCGTAGCACGGCTTCATCTCGGCAACTCGCTCCACGGCCTGATTATCGTCTACCTTAGCTTCTCGACACCCTTCAGCACATGGTTATTGATGGGCTACTTCCGCGGCATCCCAGCAGACCTCGAAGAGCAGGCAATGGTAGATGGCACGACGCGGATCGGCGCGCTCATCAGGATTTTGTTACCACTCTCACTGCCCGGCCTAGTCGCCGTGAGCATCTTTACCTTCACGGGCGCGTGGAACGAACTGCTCCTCGCCCTGATTTTCATCACATCGGAGGACGAGCGGACAGTACCACTCGGCCTGCAGTACCTGATTACCGGCGACACATTCCTGTGGGGACCCATCATAGCGGGCGCCGTGCTCTCCGCACTGCCGGTGATGATCCTCTATTTCCTCGCTCAGCGATTCATGGTGCAGGGAATAGCGGCGGGCGCAGTCAAGGGGTAGCACCCACGATGAAACCGGGAGAACCGCAAAGGCGCAAAGGACGCAGAGGGCGCAAAGAAGGAGTGAAGAAGAGAAAACAATCCCTCTTTTCCTCTGCGTTCTCTGTGTCTCAGCGCGCTCTGCATTGATTCGGTTCCACCGGTTCTTAGCGTGCCGTCGGCGGCTCCGCATGGGTGGCTTGGGCGACGGCGTTCGCCTTGATGTTGAATTGGCTGGCGGACCAGACGGGCTGGCCGTCCTTCACGACGATTACTTGCGGCGATTCGTGCTGGATACCGGTGCGTTTCGTCACAGCTGACGCGATCTCCTTGTTATGCTCGACATCAACGAGCGCGACATCGCCCGGTACTTGTTCCATCTCGCGGTACGCGCGAGCGCTGATCGGGCAGTACGGGTCGTGTTTGAAAAGGATCACCGGGTGTTGCGCCGAGGACGCAAACAATGCGTCGAGTGATTCGGTATCAGTAACTGGCTTGAAGTGCTCGTCCATACAGATCGTCCCTCTTCCTTGCATTCCGTCACACCGTTTTTGTGTGCTATCTCATGACAAAGCAAGACGACTGCCATCCATTCCCGCTCCCACTCTACCTCGACTGGCATGATACTGGGCTGGCACGATGATGCTCTCCCACCGTACCCACGGCGCGCGGATCAGCCCTTCCCGCATCACCGTCTCGCCGCGATACCGGTCGCGGAGTAATCGCCCCTCGCCCACGAGGCGCAATGCGTCCACGGTCAGCGGCCACGGATTGAGCGTCCAGCGATCCGGCGCGACGTACGTCAGCGTCAGATCTGCCGTACCGTCCATCGTCGGCACGCGCTCCCAATGATAGACAGCGGGTGCGCCCCACCCCGGCATAGGTACGCCGTAGCAGGCGTGAACGGCGATCCGGTCCCAGATCGTGAAGACATGATGCGATTGCCGGAGCATCGGGAGGCGCACGGCTTCCTGGTATCCCGGCTCAGTGGCGAGACTGACGCGGATGCGGGACTGGAACGCACGCTCCCGCCAGATATATGCTGCCACCGCCGCGCGCTCGTCTGGATCGTCCGGCGGATGGTCATACTGCGAGAAAATCCAAACACCGTGGCGGGAAACGAGCAGCGCGGCATACCGGCTCTGCGTGAGCACCAGCGGCCCCGCGTCGCGCCAGAGAGCGAGATGATCGCTCCGGCTCAATTCGAGATAGGCATGCGGCAGGCCGGTCGCCGGGTTGAGCGTCGGCGCGATCTCCCAGGGCAGCATGCCGATCTCGTGCTGCTCCGCCGCGAGGAAAGTCTCGTCGGGATGCGGCGACATCCAGAAGGGCGCTCGCCCCCACGCCCGCGCTACAATGCCGACCATGCGGGCGTGCGCAGGTTGCCCAACAACAATTGTTCCCTCCTGGTGCGCGCGATGCAGCATTATGACCGTTCCTTTCCGCTCGTCGGCCAGCATTATACAAGCGCGCCGCTATACGCGTGCAGGGTGCGCTGCTATACTCACCGCGTACCAGCTAGTCCGTTCATTTACTATCGGGAGGGCGTACTGTGCTCGCCAAAGTGACCAGTTGCGCCCTGATCGGGTTGGATGGCGTGCCGATCACCGTCGAGGTGGATGTCGGCGCGGGGATGCCAGCGTTTAATATCGTCGGTTTGCCAGACGCCGCCGTGCAGGAGGCGAAGGAGCGGGTGCGCGCCGCGATCCGCAACAGCGGCGGCCGCTTTCCGACCGGGCGTGTCACCATCAACCTTGCCCCGGCGGACATCCGCAAAGAGGGCGCGTCGTACGACTTGCCCATCGCCCTCGGCATCCTGCTTGCTTCGGTGCAAATTGACATCCCGAACGAGGCGATTGCCGGATCGCTCGTCGTTGGCGAACTCTCACTCGATGGGAGTGTGCGGCATGTGGACGGCGTGCTCGCCATCGCGGACACAGCCCAGGTCAATGGCTTCCCGACGCTACTCGTCGCCGCCGAAGACGCCGCCGAGGCCGCGCTGGTACCGGGCGTGACGGTCTATCCCATCGAGACGCTCGTCGCGCTCGTCCGCCACCTCGTCGGCGAAGAATTGATTGCGCCGCAACCACCTTCGACGATTGATACAGATATGGAGGAGATGATTACCAGCGCCGGCCTCGCCGAAGTGCGCGGGCAGGAGCACGCGAAGCGCGGCTTGGAAGTCGCGGCGGCGGGCGGTCACAATGTCATAATGAGCGGTCCACCCGGCAGCGGCAAGACGCTGCTCGCCCGCGCGCTCCCCTCGATCCTGCCCCGGCTCTCGTCGGCGGAAGCGCTCGATGTGACGCGCATCTACAGTGTCGGTGGGCTACTCGGGCGAGATATGGCATTCATGCGGGATCGTCCGTTCCGGTCGCCCCACCACACCATCTCATACGCCGGGCTGGTTGGCGGCGGGCAGTGGCCCCGGCCCGGCGAAATCTCGCTCGCGCACCGGGGCGTCTTGTTCCTCGATGAGTTGCCGGAGTTCAACGGCGCGGTCCTGGAAGTGCTGCGACAGCCATTGGAAGACAAAGTTGTCAGCATCAGCCGCGCCTCCGGCTCGCTCACCTTCCCCGCCAATGTGATGCTCGTCGCCGCGATGAACCCGTGCCCGTGCGGCTACGCGGGCGACCGCGAGCGTGCCTGCACCTGCTCCCACCAGCAGATCAGCCGCTATACGAAACGGATCAGCGGCCCGCTCTTGGACCGGATTGACATCCACCTCGACGTGCCGCGTGTCTCATATGAAAAACTGACTGCCATCGGCCCAGCGGAATCCTCAGCCACCGTGCGGAAGCGTGTCGAAGCGGCCCGCGCCCGCCAGCGCACCCGATTTTTGGGTACGACGAGCATCACGAACGCCGATATGGGCCCCGGTGAGGTGCGCCAGTACTGCCCCCTTGACACGGCAGGCGAGCAACTGATGCGCGCCGCCTCCCGCCAGATGCACCTCTCCGCCCGCTCCCACCACCGCATCATCAAACTTGCCCGCACCATCGCCGACCTCGCCGCCGCAGACGAAATCAGCGCCTCCCACATCGCCGAAGCGTTGCAATACCGCCCGCGCGAGTTGATTGTCTAATCCAATTCACACGATCAGTTGAAACCCTGGATTGCTGTGTTGCTTAGCGTTTATGCTATACTGCTTAGCAGATACGTCATGGAGGGGGTTTGTATGGCACTCCGAGTCAAAGTCAGTAACAAGCATCAAATTGCCGTTCCTGCTGCGGTGCGAAAAGAACTCCATATCGAGTCAGGGGATCATCTTCTCGTGGAGGTTCGGAACGGTCATATCCTGCTCATGCCCGAACCAAGCAACTATAGCCAGCATTTACGCGGTCTGCATCGCGAAATCTGGGAAGGTGTCGAACCACAGGAGTATGTTGAGCGGGAGCGCGAGGCTTGGACGAAATAGCAGCACTCCTGTCTCGCCACGAATGTGTCGGATTGGATACATCACCGTTCATCTATCACATCGAAGGGGCATCGCGGTACGTAAGCGCGGTTGGCATCGTCTTTGATGAACTCATCCGAGGCACTTTTGCCGGTGTGACATCGGTACTCACACTCATGGAAGTGACCGTCAAGCCACTACAACTCGGTTTTGCCGATGTCGCGGACGAATACGAGATGATTCTGTCTACGTATCCGAACCTGACAGTCGTGGGATTTGATCAAACAACGGCGCGGCGTGCCGCCGAACTCCGCGCCATTTACCGGCTCCGTCCTGCCGATGCCCTGCAAGTCGCCGCCTGCCTTCAAAATGGGGCGACAGCATTTCTCACCAATGATAAGGGACTCCGGCGCGTCAGCGAAGAAATACAGGTGATGCTCTTGGACGACTTCGTTACGCAATGATTGAATCTGCCGCACATAGTGGAAGCCTTACAATACCGCCCGCGCGAGTTGACCGTTTGAAACGTATCACTATGAGCATACGAGAATCCTCAAGAGGGAGGCTGTTTGAGGGATGGCTTACCTGCGGCCGTCTGTTTGTCATTGAATGCCAATCGCCGCGTAGCGGCTTTCGCTGGGGCAACGAAATAGAAGTCGAATAATCCTTCAAGCACTTCAAGCAGCCAGTCTGCTTCACCGGATTCGACGGGGACAAGCGCGCCGGTATTTTGGTACTTGACAGGGTGTGCGGCAAAGTTGCCGACTGCACGAACGGCGTCAATATCGTCTGCCAAATAGGAGGGTAACTGCTTGGAGTTCAAGACATCATCAATCTGCTTCGCGAGATCACCCCCTTTCGCCTTGGCAACGTTAACGAGAATGCTTTGTAGACATCGGCGGCTCAACGCAGCACTTGCCTTCGGGCTGTCCGTAAGAACGAGACAAGCTTCTGTGTAGTCCTCGGCATATTCGGGCGGAACTTCTGGTGGTACAGGAGGTCTTGGCGTTGTTTTAGGATAGACGACGATATCTTCTTCGTTAGTCCCGTCGGGTGAAAAGTGCATAATCACGATCGTTGGGCGGTTGCAGGAAGGACACGTTGTCCACTGCGCATTCCAAGTTCCGTCTACATCCGGTGCCTGACCGTGAAACGGGAACCAATTCTCATGGAATGAAATACGGCAATGTGGACACAACATCCGTTTTCGCTTTCCGCAGGTTCGCGAGACCAAACCTCAAAGATGTATTTTACAGATGCATATTGAACGTTTGTTCCCAGCATGAGAACATGCACCATAAGAACTATCATAGCCGATTACGACAAAATGAGGGCAATATGCCTGTCTCGATGAAGAACTCGCAACTGATCTATGATGCGCTGCGGGCGTCCGATGTGCGGATGATGTCGGCGCTGCCGGAGACGTGGCTGGTGCATCTGATCCGCATGGCGGAGGATGACCCCGATGTGACGCTCGTCCGGCTGGCGAAGGAGGAGGAAGGGGTCGGCATCTCAGCGGGGGCGCATCTGGCAGGTGTCAAGTCCGCGATGATGATGCAGAACCACGGCTTTTTGCAGAGCATCAACGGCATCGTCTCGCTCGCACACCTGTATAAAATCCCGCTCCTGATGCTGATCTCCTATCGCGGCGAGTTCGGCGAACGCGACCCGTGGCAGACACAGGGCGGCGGCGTCACGGAAGCCGTCTTGCGTACCCTCGGCATCCCGTACCAGATGCTCGACCACCCCGATCATGTCGCGTCGCGCATCCGCAAGGGGCAGGCGCTCGCCGAGTCGGCCCTCAAGCCCGTCGCGCTCCTCTTGTGCCGCGACCTGATGTGGGAGGAGTAATCCCGATGCTTCGTATTGATGCGATCACCGCGATCTATCCCGAACTAGAGAAATGCGTTGTCGTGACGATCATGGGCGCGGTCGCCGCCGAGGTGCAGTCCATCGGCCACCGCCCGAATTTCTTCTACTTGCAGCACGCGATGGGCCTTGCCTCTTCGATGGGCCTCGGCATCGCCCTCAGCAGGCCGGAACTGCCGGTCGTTGTGCTCGATGGTGATGGCTCGATCCTAATGAATCTCGGCAGCCTGACGACGATGGCGCGCTATCATCCACAAAACCTCGTCCATATCGTCTTTGATAACGAGAGCCTGCTCTCGGTCGGCGGCTTCCCGACGGCGACGGCGACGGGCAGCGACATCGCGGGCATGGCACAGGCCGCCGGCATCGCCCGCACCGCGCAGGCCCGCACCGTCGAGGAATTCACGGCTGCCTTCCATGCTGCGCTCGCCTCCGGCGAGATGACGACCATCGTCGCGAAAGTCGAGGCGGTCGGCCCAAAGGCGTTCGTCACCGACTTGCCCTTGCTGGAAAACCGCTTCCAGTTCCAGCGGCACCTGCGCGAGATCAGGAAGGGAACCTAACCCCCGGCCCCAGGGCAATCGCATCTGAATGAGGGGGGTCTCCGGTAGGATGAGGGTCGATAGATCGCTTATCCTACCGGAGGCTTATCATGGCAGGATTGCCCGGCTCCACGCTCACCGACCATTTTGCCGCGCTC
>JAABUY010001895.1_pt1 | contig 26462 bp, 30 predicted proteins | sample 5560271 | NCBI WGS metagenome assembly JAABUY01 (sample SAMN10711886, study PRJNA513374) | rock metagenome | isolation source: Antarctica rocks | place: Antarctica: Victoria Land, University Valley | reverse complement strand
ATAGCCGCACCCGCCACCCTGGCCACGAACTCCTCCATACGCTCCTTGACCGCCGGCGCCAAGGACTCCGACACGATCTCCTCCTCCATCACCACAGCAGACATCTTCACCACCCCGCATCGAGTGTGGCCGATGCAGGAAGAGTTCGCCGCGCGACGAAGGACACCTACCAGCAGGCTAACAAAGTACTACTAAGCGGAAGGACACCGCGCTTCGCCGGTCGCCAACCGCGTTAGGGGTGGGGCGGCTCAGCTGTACATGAGCGATCCGGGGGTGGTGAGCACCTCGCCGGTCTCAAGCCAGGTCTTCAGGCCGGAGAGGATCATCGGCCAGCCGCCGTAGAGCTGGCTGTTGGCGCCCTCGCGCAGCTGGTCGTGGGTCACGGTCAGTCGGCAGGAATCGCCGACCGGCTCGATCTCCCAGGTCACTCGTGACGTTCCTTCGCTCTTTACGTCCTCGCCCCAGAGGGCAGTGAAGGTCCCCACCAGGCGGCGCGGGGGATCGACCTCGAGGTTCTCCCCCTCGCCCAGGATGCCGGCGCTGGGGTGGCTCATCTCGACTCGCGAGCCTGGGGTCCAGTCTGAGGCGATCCGGTTGCCGAACTGGAACTTTCCCCGGATCTCGGGGTCGGTAATCGCCTCCCAGAGGCGTTCCGGGGTGGTACGGATGTAGATCTCAAATACCTTTTCCATCGGACTCTCCAGTCTGTTCTTGAGGTCGCTGAGCCCGGAGGTCCAGGGCTCGGCGTACTTGCTGACCCACCGGTCGTGGACGAGGCGGATCGGGACCGGGTTGAGGAAGTGCAGCTTCTCCCGGCCGCGTCGCCTGGTGACCACGAGGCCGGCCTCCTCGAGCTGTTTGAGGTGCTTCATCACTCCAAAGCGCGTGATGTCGAAGCGCGCTTCGAGGGCGCTCAGCGTCTGTCCGTCCTGGGCGAAGAGCTCGTCGAGCAGGCTTCGCCGGGTCGGATCGGCCAGCGCCTTGAAAACCGCGTCCACACGAGCCAACTATACGTGACCTAACGGTCACCTGTCAAGGGGCTATGCGGGGTACACCATGAGCAGCTCGAAGTCATCTGCGACTTCATGACCCGGGCAGCAGCCCTCCAGCGCGACGCAGCGCTCGACCTCGGGACATCGGACACCGACCCACCGGCCTGACCCCGCCTGCGGCGTCGACAACCCGACCACCCGTGCTAGGCCGGGGTCCAGGCCGACGCGCACCACGCCGAGGGCGGTTTGAGCAGCGCCGCACCAGCGATGCGTAGCCGCATCGGACTCACGCACGCCCGGCGCAGCTCGCCTCTCTGGGCCCCCCAGATCTCTACAGCACCTCGAAACTCAGGCCCGCCCCGAAGCGCGGCGTCGCTTGTGCCTTGCGTGACCAGCGAAAGCAGGTCACGCTGCCACTCGCTCGCGGAAGGTAGTTCTTGCACGGGCGCGATGCTGGCCGCCACCGCCGGCCTGCTCCAGGGACGGCCGGCGGTAACCAACCAATTCGCGCTCGCGGATTGGCCGAAGTCGGTGCCGACGTGCCCCCGGAGGCTGGCGTGGTCGACGACGCCAGCGTCGTGACCTGTGGCGGACCCGCAGCCGGGCTCGACCTACGGTGCACCTCGTTGAGCGCTTCCGCGGAAAGGACGCAGCGGCACACGCCCCGCGGCTCGAGCACGAGCCCATCGGTCCGGTGCTGACCACGACCTCGACGGCTGGCACCACCTGAGCTGGCGGTCGAGCGTCCAGGCGCCCAGCAACTCGCGCTCGCCACGACCGCCCTCGATCATCGCCACCCCGTAGAGCTGGCCGTTCGCTCGCTGGCGGCGGCCCACGGGAGCGGTGTTAGCATCGCCTTCATGATCAGCCGGCTCGATTTCATCGGGGTCCCATCACAGGACTCCGAGCGTGCGCGCAGCTTCTACGTCGAGGTGCTCGGGCTGCGAGCCGATGAGCACTCGCGCTTCGAGGTCTGGGCTGGGGAGACTTGCTTTGGCATCTGGGAGCCTTCGCGCCTCGGCATGGAGTTCGCGCCGCAGAAGAATGCTCACCCTGCGCTGCACGTCGACGATGTCGCAGCGGCGCGTGCCGAGCTGGAGGCCAGAGGCGTCGTGTTTGCCGGCGAGATTCTCGACACTGGGGTCTGTCACATGGCGCTCTTCACCGACCCCGACGGCAACGACCTCATGCTGCACCATCGCTACGCGCCCCACAGCTGACCGCTACCGGCGGGCATCTTCGGGGGACGTGAGCGACCGGGTCCGCGCACAGGGCTACACATGCGGAGCGGTGGCTGAGAGCATCTCCGCAGGCTGGTCGCTCGGGCGGGAGGAGCTACGCTCTCCGACGCCCTACTCTCAGAGGAGGCTGCTTGATGAAGGCACTTGCTGTTATTGCGGGTCTCGTCCTGGTTGGGGTGGTCGCGCCCGCGCAGGCTGAGAAGTCCACGCCAGTCAAGATCCCCAAGGCGCATGCACAGAAGCTGGCAGAGTCGAAGCGGGGCAAGTGCGCTCCCCGGGCCGAGGCCACCAACGCGTCCGGGACGCTCGTGATGGCAACCCTGAGACCGCACGGCCACGGCCGGTATAGCGGGACCCTCGAGGTCAACGTGACGAGAGCCAACCACCGCGCCATCCTGACCACAGATCAGACCTACAAGTTGACCACCGCGCGTGTGATGTTCCACCGCGGGGTAAACCGCGCCGCACCGGCACCGGGCAGCGGGATCAAGGTGAGCGGGACGATCACCGTCCTGCCCAGTGGGCACTGTCCGATCGCCAACTTTACGCCGACGATCACGGTCACGAAGGTCGACGTCGAGCCGCGGGGTCAGCACGGGCCCCCGAGCCATCCTCGCGTTCTCCTCTAGCGGTCGCGCCATCGCTGTGCGTCAGCAGCGCCCCAGAATGCTCGGGACTCGCCGGGGCGCGGGCCGCTCAGCAGGCGCCGGGGTTCTGCTGGCAGAACTGTTGGAAACCTGCCCCCCCGGAGTTCGAACCGCCGGAGCCCGACCCACCTGAGCCGCTCGAGCCGCCGGAGCTGGCGCCCCCCGAGCTGCCCCCGCTCGAACCGCCCGACCCTGAGCCGCTCGAGCCGCCCGACCCGGTCGAGCCGCCCGACCCGCTCGACCCGGTCGAGCCGCCCGATGAGTCGGTGCTCGTGGTGTCGGTCGAGGAGCCGCCCGAGCCGCCCGATGAGTCGGTGCTCGTGGTGTCGGTCGAGGAGCCGCCGGTGGTGTCGGTGGAGGAGCCCGACGAGCTTGACGCTCCCTGAGGCCCGGTGGGGCCGCTGGTCCCCGTACCGGCGAGGGACGCGCTGGTGTCGGGCGGCGCGGCGTTGGCCGAGGTCCCGGTCGGCGGGGTAAGGGGTGGCGCGGGCAGCGCTCGGTCGCTGACCCCAGCGCTCCCGCTGGACCCCCCGCAGCCGCCCAGAACCAGGGCCAGGACGGCTGCCGGCACGACGACTGAGGGGTGGCGGCGCATGCGGGCTGGCTCGCCTAACCGGGCAGGGCGGCCATGCGCCGGCCGCAGTGTGGGCAGTCGTTGAGATCGAGCTGGCTGAGCTGGTCGCACCAGTTGCAGAACCGCAGGTTCTCCACGGCCCAGGGCAGCTCGGACGCCGACGGGGCCAACGGCAGGACCCGACCGACGATCTCCAGCGACTCTCCAGTCTCGCGGTCGACGTAGGTACGGTCCGGCTCGGCCTCGACGAGGATCTCGCGACCGCTGGAGGGCGCCCGCAGACGGTACCTCTGACCCAGGCTCACGGAGCGCACCTTAGCAACGGGTCAGGCGCCTCCGAGCCCGTCAGGCCGCCGGGGCGCGGCGTGAGCGCCGGCGGCGCCGGCCGGTCTGCTCGCCCTCGACCGGCAGGGCTGGGGCTGCCGATGCCGGAAGCACGATGCGCTCGTCGCGAAGTCCGCGCTCCAGGGCAGCGACGATCCCCGGATCAAACTGACGTCCGGCCTCGTGGCGCACGATCTCCAGGGCGTCCTGCGCGCTGTAGGGCCCGCGCCAGGGCCGCGGCGCCGTCAGCGCCTCCAGCGCGTCGCACACGCTGAAGATCCGCGCCACCAGCGGGATGCCCTGACCCCGCAGCGACGCCGGATAGCCGTGGCCGTCCCAGCGTTCGTGGTGGTAGAGGACGATCTGCAGCACCTCGGGGGCCAGGCCCAGCGGCTCGATGAGCCGCGCGCCGTGCTCGGGGTGGGCGCGAATCAGCTCCCACTCGGCTGGATCCAGCGGACCGGGCCTGATCAGCACCTCGTCGGGGACGCCCATCTTGCCGACGTCATGCAGCAGGCAGCCGAACAGCAGGTCACGCTCGGCCACCGCGGGCTCGACCACCGCGGCCAGTTGACGGGCCAGGCGGCTGACGGAGCGCAGATGGCGGCCGCTCTCGGTGTCTCGCTGCTCGGCGATGGTGGCCAGGCTCTCGATCACCGCCTGCTCGCGCTCGTGCGCCAGCTCGAGCTCGGCGGCGATCTCGTCCAGCGCCGGACCGGCGACCCCGGCGTCGAGCGCCGGGTGGCCGGCCAGCGCCGCGCTGACGATCTCAGACAGCGCGTCGAGTCCAGCCGAGCGGGCAAGCATCGAGGTGGCCCCGGCGTGCAACGCCGCGCGCAGCGCCTCGGCGTCGACGTCCTCGTCGACGAGGATCACGGGAGTGTCGGGATGGCGGTGACGCAGCAGCCCCAGCGCCGCGGGTGCGCTGGCGTCAGGCAGATCTCCATCGAGCAGGACGAGCTGGCTGCCCGCCGCCCGCCGCAGCATCTCCCACGCATCGCCCGCCTCGACCACCGCCAGCTCCGGCAGGGTGGTCGCCAGCCGCTGGCGCAGATCGGCGCGGGCGGCCATCTCGGCGCCAGCGACGAGGACCCAGCCGGCGCGCTGGGTCGAAACCGAACGGAGCATGAGGCGGGAGTCTTGCGGCATGGGCGCCCTTGGTCATCCTTGAGACGGAACCTGCAGCCGACGCTCTCGGCCGGACCGATCCGTGGCCGCCGGTCTGACACACTCTATGACACGCCGTTGGGGGCGAGGTTGCGGTGCGGACGCTGATCTTTCACGGCTACCTGCTCCGCGGGACGGGATCCAACGTCTACACCGCCAGCCTGGCCGCGGCGCTCACCCACCTGGGCCACGAGGTCCATCTCCTCGCCCAGGACAGGACCCCGCTCGAGTTCGACTGGGTCGACGCGGTCGGCGACTGGGACGGCGGCGCGCTGCGCATCGAGGCCCGACGGGAGCCGGCGCGCACCACCGTCTACCGCCCCGATCTCGGCGGCCCGCTTCCCGTCTACGTAGCGGATCGCTACGAGGGCGTCGAGGCCCGGCTGTTCGCCGAGCTGACCGACGAGCAGCTCGAGGGCTACCTGGATGCCAACGTCCGCGCCGTGCGCGAGGTCGTGCGACGGGCTCGACCGGACCTCGCCCTGGCCAACCATCTGGTCATGGGTCCCGTCATTCTGGCCCGGGCCCTGGCCGGATCTGGGGTTCCCTACGCCGTCAAGGTGCACGGCAGCGCGCTGGAGTACACCGTCAAGCCCCATCCGCGCTTCTTGCCCTGGGCGCGGGAGGGCGTGGCCGGCGCCCGGGCCGTGCTCGTCGGGTCCCGGCACACGGCGCGGAGCCTGTGGGCCGCGCTCGAGGACCCCGACCTGCCGGCGCGCACCCGGCTCGGCCCCCCGGGGGTCGACACGACAGCCTTCCGGCGCCGGGGCCCAAGGGAAGCCGCGAACGGGCTGGCCGACCTGCGGCGCCGGCTGCAGGCGCGTCCCGCCGGCGCGCCGGCGGCGGCGGTCTCGAGCTTTGCCGCCGACCCGGCGGCCGGGGCCCGGGCGCTGGCCGGTCTGGACGGCCGCAGCGAGCCGCTGGTGGCCTTCGTCGGCAAGCTGCTGGCGACCAAGGGCATCGACCTGCTGCTCGCCGCGTGGCCGCTGGTCCTCCAGCGTCATCCCCGCGCCACGCTTGTCGTTGTCGGCTTCGGAGACTTCGCGGCGGCCGCCCGCTCGATGGTCGCGGCGCTGGCCGCCGGCACGCCCGAGCGCGCACTTCTCCATGCCCGCGAGGCTGCGGGGCAACGGCTGGCCTACCTGAGCCGATTCGTCGATGGCCTGACCGGGGCGAGCCGTTCGCGCTACGTGGCGGGCGCCCGAGCGCTGGAGGAGCGGGTGCGCTTCACCGGTCGCCTGGACCACGGCGAGCTGGTCGATCTGCTCCCCGCCTGTCGCGCTCTCGTCGTGCCGAGCACCTTCCCCGAGGCCTTCGGGATGGTCGCCGCCGAGGCGGCGGCCTGTGGCGTGCCGCCGGTCGTGGCCGCCCACTCGGGCCTGGCCGAGGTGGCCCAGCGTCTCGCCGAGGCCCTTCCCGCCCCCGAGCGCGACTGGCTTGCCGTGGACATGGGGACCGAGATGGTCGCCGCGTTGGCCGACCGGGTGGCCAGCTGGCTCTCCCTCGCCCCGCGCACGCGCGCCGAGCGGGCCGCCGCGCTGGCCAGCGTCGCTGCGGAGGATTGGGGCTGGGACGGCGTTGCCCGAACCGTCCTGGCCGCGGGGCGGGGATGCCTGGAAGAGCTCGTCCAAGTGGAGTAGCCCCCTCGTCGGTGCACCCGGCGGCCCGCGCCCCCGCCTGGGGTAGGATGCCGCCCGCGAATGCCGCCCGAGGGTCCGAGCCACCGCCGCCTGCGTGCCGCCGCCAGCCTGCTGGTCGTCGGCGCTGGTCTCACCGTCCTTGGTGGCTGCCAGCTCAAGTACCACGACAACCTCGTCAGCGGCAAGAAGCTCTTCGTCTCCCGCTGCGGCTCCTGTCACGCCCTCTCGCACGCGAGCTCCAAGGGCATCCCGGGGCCGCCCAACCTCGACGAGGCGTTCGGTCCCGCGCGGCGCGACGGGCTGGGCTCCTCGACCGTCCGCGGCGTGGTCTACGACCAGATCCTGCATCCCAACCAGAACGTGCCTAACGACGCGACCGGCACCTACCGGATGCCCGCGAACCTGGCCACGGGCCGGGATGCCCACGACATCGCGGCCTACGTCGGCCTGGTGGCCGGACAGCCCGGACAGGACACCGGGACGCTGGCCACCGCGGTGCTCTCGGTCGCGCGGACCGCGGCCGCGGAGAAGGCGGGCGCGCTGCAGATCGACGCCGATCCGACCGGTCAGCTCCAGTTCCTCGCTCCCACGGCGACGGGCAAGGCCGGTGCGGTGACCATCAACTCCAAGAACGCGTCGAGCACCCCGCACAACATCTCTTTGGAGGGCCCCGGCGTCAACGTCCTGGGCGCCATCGTCGCCAATGGCGGGCTGTCGACGATCCATGCCACGCTCAAGCCCGGGACCTACACGTTCTACTGCTCGGTGCCGGGCCACCGCCAGGCCGGCATGCAGGGCACGCTGACGGTCAAGTAGCCGGCCCCTCGCGCCGGAGCCCCCGGAGGTCCCCCTACACCCCCGCCGCCGCCACCTCACGCGCCGCGTCCTCCCGGCGGTCGGCCTCATCGGCGTCGGTGGCCGCCCGCCAGAAGAAGAAGCCCAGCGCGGCGATGATGATGAGGATGTCCACGCTCATCATGATCCCGCCCCCCAGGCGCTGATCGCCGATGGGCGAGAGCCCGTGGCGGTGGGCCCGCTCGTGGTAGTAGGCGGAGTAGATCGGCGTCTGGGTGAATATGAAGGCCATGCCGATGAACATGGCGATCAGCCGCACGGTGACGATGTGCCCGATCTTCCACAGCTCCCCGCGCAGCTGGCGGCGGTTGGGCTCCAGCGCCGGCCACCAGACCATGAAGCCGATGGTCACGAACGACGCGTGCTGGGCGGCGTGGAGCACCGGGTGGCGCAGCGCCCCCTCGAAGGCGAAGGTCAGATGCCAGGCGTAGAGGACGACGAGGTAGACCGGCAGGGCGACCAGCGGGTGGGTCAGGGTCCGGCCCAGGGCCCGCAGCCAGCGGCGCCGGGCCAGGGCGACGAGCACGGGTCGCGGCGCCAGGAACAGGCCCACCGGCGTGCGCAGGCCGGCCAGCAGCAGCGGACAGGCCAGGTCGGCCAGCAGCATGTGCTGGACCATGTGGGCCGACAGCAGATCGTCGGCCCAGCGGTCGATGGGGGAGAGCAGGCCGATGGCGATCAGGGCCACGCCGGCCCACCAGAACGCCTGCTGGCGCCGGGGCACGCGGTAGCCCCGTCGCGCCAGGATTCCAACGGCCCTGACGTAGAGGCCGGCGAGCAGGACGAGCAGCGAGATGAAGCCGGGATCGATGTTCACGGGCGGCTCTCATCCTGGCGCATCCCGGTGGTGCCCTCGGCCAGCGGACTAGAGCAGCGCCTCGAGGACCAGCACGACGAGCACCACGACCACCGCCACGGCCACCACCCACAGCAGCAGGCGAAAGGCCTCATCCTCGGAGCGCAGCGGGTTGAGCACGGGTGGACTGACGAGAGGCCGGGCGGGCAGCCGGGGGCGGCTAGAGCACGTAGACCGTGCTGAAGACGACGATCCACATGATGTCGACGAAGTGCCAGTAGATCCCGGGCACCTCGACGCCGCGGTGCTCCGCGGGGCTGAAGTGTCCGCGGAAGGTGCGCAGCGTCGCGAAGCCCAGCAGGGTGAGACCGACGAAGACATGGGCGCCGTGCAGGCCGGTGAGCCCGTAGAAGATCGAGCCCTGGGCGTGATCGTGGGCGGCGAAGCCGATGTGCACGTACTCGTTGACCTGGATGGTCAGGAACGTGGTGCCGAGCAGGAAGGTCGTCAGCAGCCCCGCCCTCATCCCGTTGCGGTTACCAGACTTCGACGACGCCAGCGCCCAGTGCATGGTGAGCGAGGAGGAGAGCAGGATGGCCGCGTTGAACCCCGCCACGGCGATCGGCAGCTCCGTGCCCTTGGCCGGGAAGGCGTCGTGGTTGACCACGCGCAGGAAGAAGTAGGCGGTGAAGAACGCCCCGAAGATCATCACCTCGCTGATGATGAACAGCAGCATCCCCAGCAGCTGGGGGTCCACACGGGAGCTGCGGTTGGCCGGCGGCGGCCCGTGGTGGTCTGCGTGCCCCTCGCCGGTGAGCGCGGCCGATGCGGCCTCCATCAGGCCTGCTCCCGGCCGCCCGCCGTGGCGCCGCCGGCGCTGGCCTCGGCGGGCGCTGGCTCGGACTCGGCGACCACGTGATCGACGGGCACCCCGGCGGCACCCTTCAGGCGCTCCACCAGGTTGGCTCGCTGCCATCCCGATCGGTGATCGGGATAGGTGGAGACGACGATCTCGTCGATGCGAAAGGCCTGCACGGCGTTCATCGCTGCCGTGAAGGGGTCGGGGTCACCGACCGTGCCCTCGGCCACCAGCCCGTCGGCCCGCAGCTCGCCGACGAGCGCCCGCGCCCGGTTGTGCGCCCGCGAGGTGGCGCCGCCGTCCTTGCCCTGGAGGGGCACGACGACGATGAAGACGTGCTGGCGGTCCTCGCCGGAGCGCTTCATCAGGCGTTCGTGCAGCTCGCGGCCGCGGGCCGTGCGGGCGGCGATGATCAGGGTGACGGTGAAGGGCGCGCGGTCGGTCTGGGGATCGACGACGACGTGCTCGATGGGCAGCCCGGTGGCGTGCTCGACGCGCGAGATCAGATCGCGCCGCAGCCAGCCTGAGGTGGTGCTGGGCAGCGTGGAGAGGATGATCTCGTCGGGGTCGTGCTCGTCGACGGCATCCATGACCGCGGTGAACGGGTCGGGGTCCCCCACCTCGCCCTCGGCCAACACGCCGCGCTGGCGCATGTAGTCCACCGCCAGGTTCACCCGAAGCTGGGCGGATTCGCGCACCGCGTCGTCGTAGATCACCAGGCCGCTCTGGGGGCGGTTGCGCGGCACCACGGCGACGAAGCGCACGTCGCCCTCCTGGGCCCGGGCCAGCACGCGCTCGACCAGGGCCGAGCCGCTGAGCGTCTGGTTGGCGACGACGAGGATCGTCTTCACCGGTGCCCTCTCCTCATTCCGGGTGCACCGCGGTGGCCGTCCCGCCGCTCTCGTCGCCGCCCCTATCGCCGCCACCGGCCGCGCCGGCGCGGTCCCCGCCGGCGGCGCCCGCGGTGACCGGCGGGGGCTTGAAGATCCCGTGCTGTGCGCCGGGGACCCCGTACTCATACGGGCCGCCGACCACCGTGGGCACGGCGTCGAAGTTGAAGATCGGGGGCGGGGACGACACCTGCCACTCCAGCGTCAGTGCGCGCCATGGGTTGGCCGGCGCCCGCGGGCCGGCGCGCCAGCTGGCGATCATGTTGTAGAGGAACACCATGGTGCTCAGACCCAGGCCGAAGGAGGCGATCGAGATGAACAGGTTGAGCCCGGCGAACTGCTGCGCGTAGTCGGCCACCCGTCGAGGCATGCCCTGGATGCCGATCACGTGCATCGGGCCGAAGGTCGCGTTGAAGCCGACGAAGGTCAGCCAGAAGTGGATCTTGCCCAGCGTCTCGTCATACATCCGCCCGGTCATCTTCGGGAACCAGTAGTACAGGCCGGCGTAGATGGTGAACAGTGAGCCGCCGAAGAGGACGTAGTGGACGTGGGCGACGATGAAGTAGCTGGCCGAGACGTGGATGTCAAGCGGGATCATGGCCAGCATCACGCCCGAGATCCCACCCAGGCTGAACATGGTGAGAAAGCCCAGGGCGAAGAGCATCGGGGTGTCCAGGCGCAGGATCCCGCGCCACAGGGTGGCCAGCCACGAGAAGATCTTGATCCCGGTGGGCACGGCGATGATGACGGTGGTGATCATCATGGGTATTCGGATCCACGACTGCATCCCCGAGACGAACATGTGATGTGCCCACACGGTGAACCCGAGCACGACGATGGCCAGCAGGGAGAAGGCCATCATCCGGTAGCCAAAGATCGGCTTTCGCGATTTGACCGAGAGGATCTCCGAGACGATCCCGAAGCCCGGCAACATCATGATGTAGACGGCTGGGTGCGAGTAGAACCAGAAGATGTGCTGGTACATCAGCACGTTGCCGCCGTAGTTGGCGTCGAAGAAGTGGAAGTGCAGGGCGCGATCGAGCAGGACGAGGAACTGCGAGGCGGCGATGAAGGGCGTGGCGATGACCACCAGCAGGGAGGTGGAGAAGTTCGCCCACACCAGCAGCGGCATGCGGAAGAAGCTCATCCCCGGTGCGCGCATGGTGATGATGGTCACCAAGAAGTTCAGCGCGGTGGCGATCGAGCTGGCGCCCGCGAACTGGATGGCGATGGTGAAGAACGTCTGGCCCAGGGGCGCATCGCCCGACAGTGGGGCGTAGGCCGTCCAGCCGGTGTTGAACGCGCCGCCCGGAGCCAGGAAGCTGGCCACCATCATCAGCCCGGCGATCGGCAGCAGCCAGAACGACAGCGCGTTCAGCCGCGGGAAGGCCATGTCCGGCGCCCCGATCATGAGCGGGAGCACGTAGTTGGCGATCCCGGCGAACACCGGGATCACGAACAGGAAGATCAGCAGCGAGGCGTGGACCGAGAAGAGGCTGTTGTACTCGTTGGCGTTGACGAACTGGGCCCCGGGTGCAGCCAGCTCGGCCCGCATGAGCATGGCGATCAGCCCGCCGACGAGCAGGAAGAAGACCGAGTTGACGATGTACTGGATGCCGATCACCTTGTGATCGGTGTTGACGCGGAAGTAGTCCCGCCAGCTCGTCGCCCCGTGACCCGAGTGGTCCTCGGCCCGGGTCGGGCGTCCCGCCGCCCAGTAGAACCAGTAGTCGAAGGCCCCGAGCCCGATCAAGAACGCGAACGGGACGAAGATGAGGCATGAGGTGGTGATCGCGTTGCCGTCCCACACCGGGTGGAAGCCGTGACCGAGGGCGCGGATGCCCACGGTCACGCCGATGCACACGGCAAAGCCGACCGGGACGGACCAGGCCACCCGGTACCAGCCGGGGGCACGCAGGCGGGCGGTCATCGGTGCTGCTCCTGAAGTCGATGGACGGGCGGGCGCATCCGGCCCGACAGTCTCTCACGCGCGCGACCCGGGGTCATCGGGAGACCTTCTGCAGATAGGCGACGAGCGCGTCGATCTGGCCGGGTTGCAGCCCGGAGCCGAAGTTCTGGGGCATGACGCCGGCCGGGTAGCCCTTCTCGACGTAGGCATTGGGCGCGACGATCGACTGGCGGATAAAGGCGGCGTCGTGTCCACGCAGGTACTTATCCAGCGGGGGGCCGATGGTCCCGGTGGTCTGAGCGTCGGCGATCGTGTGGCAGCCACCGCAGCCGGTCGCCGACGACGTGAAGGTCTGCTTGCCCACGGTGGCCGGGTCGGCGCCGGCAGGCACCGCCGGGCCCTGCTGCTTGGTCATCCACGCCTGGAACTGGGCGGGGGAGATGACGTGGACGGTCGAGCGCATCGTCGCGTGGCCCAGGCCGCAGAGCTGGTTGCAGATCACCGGATAGGTGCCCTGACGCCCGTTCGTGGTCACCCGGAGGGTATCGGTCTGACCGGGGACGGCGGAGGTCTGCAGGCGGAAGGCGGGCACCCAGAAGGCGTGGATGACGTCCTTGGAGGTGACGCGGAAGACGACGGGCTGGTTGGTCGGCAGGTAGAGCTCGAGCGACTTGGTCTCCGGCCCGCTGGAATGCGGGTAGCCGAAGGTCCATTGGAACTGCTGGCCGGTGACGTCGACCACCATCTCGTTGGACCTCTTCTTCTCGTTGTGGCTCAGGACGACGTAGGAGTAGAGGGCCAGGGCGACGAGCAGGAACGCGGGAATCGCCGTCCAGACGATCTCCAGCGTCGTGTTCCCGTGGATCGGGGGCCCGTCCTGCTCCTCCTGACCGGGCCGCATGCGAAAGCGCCAGATGCTGTAGAGCACGACGCCCTCGACGAGCACGAAGATCGGCACGGACACGAACAGCATCACGTGGTAGAGGTGGTCGATCGACGCCGCCTGGGTGGAGGCGCGGGGCGGGAACCAGTGGATGGACAGCCCGATGGCCAGCAGCACGACGATGGCCACCACCCCGGCGCCGGCCGCCCAGATCAGCGATCGCTTCTCGGTCATCGGCGGGCCCTCGGCGACATCGGCCGAGGATCCTAGGGCACCGCGGCGACGCTTGGATCAGACCGGCAGGGCCGGGCCGAACGCCGGGCGTGTGCCCGCCGGCGCCGGGCGGTGCCCGTTGCTCGCCGGGGAGCCACCGTTGGCGTGGGCCCGCCGCCAGGCCGCGCGGAAGGCGGCTGGAGCCCGGCCGTGGCGCCGGCGGAAGGCCTTGGCGAACTGGGCGGGCTGCCGGTAGCCGACAGCGTGGGCCACCTCGCGGACCGGGAGGTCGCCCCCGGCCAGCAGCCGGGCGGCCCGATCCATGCGGACCCGGGTCAGGTGAGCGCGGAACGTCGTGTCGCCGATCTCCGAGAAGGCGCGCTGGAGTTGGCGTGGCGAGCAGGAGACGCCCTTGGCGACCGCCTCGAGCTCGATCGGCTCGGCGTAGCGCGCTCCGAGGATCTCGACAGCCTCGTCGTGGAGCCGGGTGCGCTGCCGGATGGTTGCGGGGCGCTGTGTGGGCATGCCTGGTATACGCCGGCAGACCGGTCAAGGATCACGACGAGCCGATCTTCGCGACCCGGCGCCTGACAGAGCGTCGAGCCGCCGTGCGACTCGAGGCTCGGCTAGCCGTCTGAGCCGGGCAGATGGTCGATGTCACGCCGGGTGTCGCGCACCCAGCGTTGCAGCGACCAGGAGAACAGGAGCAGGCCCGCCAGGGTCACCGGGAAGCCGAGCGTCAATCCGACGAGAGCGAGGGCCACGCCGAGGGCGTTGAGCATGGGGATGGCGCTGGGCCCGGGGAGGTGGATCTCCTCGCCGACCGGCGGTGCGTCGGCGTGCAGCGGCTGGTCGCCCCCGGCCGGCGTCACTGGATGTAGATGTAGGCGGCGAGGAAGGTCATGGCGAACATGAAGGTCGACACGGCGGCGACGATGAGGCCCGTGCGCAGGTTTCGGCGGGCGAGATCCTTGTCCATGGCCCTCTAAGTCTACAGCGGCAGCGGGAGGTGGATCAGCCGGACGTCGATGACCATGGCGCAGAACAGGGCAGCCAGGTAGACCAGGGAGAACAGGTACAGCGTCAACGCCGAGCGCCGGTCCGCGCGCCGCCACAGCCCAACGGCCAGGGCGACGAAGATCGCGCTCAGGGCCAGCGAGGCGACGAGGTAGAACCCGCCGAGCAGCCCGCCGCACATGGGCAGCTGGGAGACCGCGTAGAGCAGGCCCGAGTAGAGGAGGATCTGGCGGCGCGTCTCGCGCTCGCCCCGGACCACAGGCATCATCGGCACCCCGACCCTGGCGTACTCGTCGTGCATCAGCAGCGAGAGCGCCCAGAAGTGCGGCGGGGTCCAGTAGAACACGAGGGCGAACAGGTACAGGGCGGTGGGGTCCACCCCGCCGCGGACGGCCGCCCAGCCGACCAGCGGGGGCACCGCGCCGGCAGCGCCGCCGATGACGATGTTCTGGGGCGTGGTGCGCTTGAGCCACATCGTGTAGACGCCGACATAGCCGACGAAGCCGCCCAGGGCCAGCAGCGCCGCGGTCAGGTTGACCAGCGCTGAGAGCTCGAGCAGGGAGAGCACCTGCAGGCCGATGCCGAAGGTCAGGGCGGCCCGCGGGGCGATGCGGCCGGCCGGGACCGGTCGCGACGCGGTGCGTTGCATGCGGGCGTCGATGTCGCGGTCCCAGTAGTGGTTGACCGCGCCGGCCCCTCCGGCGGAGAGATAGCCTCCGAGGCAGGTGGCGGCGATCAGGCCCACCGACGGCGTCCCGGCGACCTCCATGGTCGCCGCCGTGGTCAGCAGCAGCAGCGACTGGACCTTGGGCTTGGTCAGGGTGAGGTAGTCGGCCCCGAGGCGCAGCGCGCGGGATCCGCCGCGGCTGGCCGTCAGCGCCTCGGTGCTCATGCCCGGACTGTCTCGCGCGGGGCGCCTTCGGTCACCGCGGTGGGAACCGAGGCGCCGGTGCGCTCCTCGACGATCCGGCGCAGATCGCGCATCGGCTCGACCGAGCGCACGCGCGGGACCACGTCGAAGTTGTTCTCCGGCGGTGGTGAGGTGGTGAACCACTCCAGCGTGTTGCCCTTCCACGGGTCCGGGCCGGCGACAGTTCCCCTCTTGAGCGAGCGCAGGACGTTGATCAGGGTCACGCCCACGCCCAGCGCCAGGATGAACGAGCCGATGGTCGAAATGAGGTTGTAGCCCGTCCAGCCCGCGCTGGCCGGGTACTCATAGACCCGGCGGGGCATCCCCGACAGGCCCAGGGAGTGCTGCACGAGGAAGGTGACGTTGAAGCCGATGAGGATGAGCCAGAAGGAGAGCTTGCCCATGCTCTCCGACAGCATCCGGCCCGACATCTTCGGGAACCAGTAGTAGAGCCCGGCGAAGATCCCGAACACCGACCCGCCGAAGAGCACGTAGTGGATGTGGGCCACCACGAAGTAGGTGTCGTTGAGCACCCAGTCGACGGGGAACATGGCGAGCATCACGCCGGAGATGCCCCCGATGACGAACACCCCGATCAGCCCGCAGCAGAACAAAAGCGGCGTGCGAAACTCGATGGAGCCCTGCCAGAGGGTGGCGACCCAGTTGATCAGCTTCACCCCCGTTGGGACGGCGATGAGCATCGAGGAGAGCATGAAGAAGGCGAGGACCACGGTGCCCAGGGGGGTCGCGAACATGTGGTGGGCCCACACGAGCATCCCCAGGAAGGCGATGGCCACGGTCGAGGCGGCGATCGCCTTGTAGCCGAAGATCGGCTTGCGGCTGAAGACGGGCAGCACCTCCGAGACGATCCCGAAGGCGGGCAGGACCATCACGTAGACCGCCGGGTGGGAGTAGAACCAGAAGACGTGCTGCCACAGCAGGGCCGAGCCCTCACGCACCCCGGCGCCGGGCACGGTGGGGATGAAGAAGTGGGTGCCGAAGTGGCGGTCGGCGAGCAGCATGGTCAGCGCGCCGGCCAGGGCGGGGGTGGCCACGATGATCAGATAGGAGTAGACGAGCATGGCCCAGCCGAACAGCGGCAGCCGGCTCCAGCCCATGCCCGGGGCCCGCATGTTCTGGATGGTCACCACGAAGTTGATGGCGCCCAGCATCGAGCTCAGGCCAATGATGTGCAGGGCGATGATCCACGCGTCGATGCCGCTGTTCTTCAGGTACTGGATGGAGGACAGCGGCGGGTAGCTGGTCCACCCCGCCTCGGGCGGGTTGAAGAACAGCGACGCGTAGAGCACCGTCCCGCCCAGGGCCAGCATCCAGAACGACCACGCGTTGATCCGCGGGAAGGCCATGTCGCGCGCCCCGATCATCAGCGGCATGACGTAGTTGGCAAAGCCGGCGAACACCGGGATCACGAACAGGAAGATCATCGTCGTCCCGTGCAGGGTGAACAGCTCGTTGTAGGTCTGCGGGGTGACGAACGTGTTGTCCGGCGCCCCGAGCTGGATCCGCATGAGCAGGGCCTCGACCCCGCCCAGGATGAAGAACCCGAAGGTCAGGAAGAGGTACATGATCCCGATCTTCTTGTGATCGGTGCTGGTCACCCAGTCGATCCACGACGCCCGCCGGCGGGGAATCCCGTGGGCGACGACCTGGGGGCGGGGACGGACGGCGATGGCGGAGTCGGTGGTGGCCATGGGAGTAGCGGTCAGGGTCGCGGAGGCGTGGAGCAGGCCGGCGGAATGTAGTGGGCCGGGCCGGTGGGGGCGGTGACCTGGAACTCGAGCTGCTGGGCGTTGGGGGGCTGGCCGGGGCTTCCGCCCTGGCGGGCCTGGAGGGCGCGCTCGTCGGCGATGTTCTTGTTGGCCTGGAGGATGGCCGCCTTCTGGCCCTCGACAAAGCCCTGGTACTGCTCGGGCGAGACGGCGCAGACCTCGGCCACCATGGTGGCGTGGCCGCGCCCGCACAGCAGCGCGCACTGGCCCGTGTACACGCCCGGCTTGTGGACCTTCAGCCAGGAATGGTTGGTGTAGCCCGGGATGGCATCGACCGCCGCGCCCAGCTTGGGGATCCACCACTGATGGCCGACGTCGGAGGCCTCGATGTCCAGGACCACCGTGGTGTCGGTGGGCACGACCATCGTCTCGAAGGCGAAGGCGCCGTTGGGATAGTCATAGCGCCAGATGTACTGCTGCCCGTTGACGTGGATCCGCAGCTGCTTGCCGCCGGGGGGGTTGGGCTGGTCGGTGGCCGCGAACAGGGCGTCGCCCGAGAGCGCCATGCCGTTGGGACCCGAGGCGGGGGGATTCTTGATCGCCCCCAGCTCGACGAAGACCAGGACGGTCAGGATGGTGACCAGCGTGACGGCGCCCGCTGTCCAGCCCACCTCCAGGCGCGTGTTGCCGCGGATCTGGGCAGGGACCCGACCCTTGCGGGCCCGGAAGCGGACCAGGGAGTAGATCAGCCCGATCTCGACGGCCAGGAACACCAGGAGCCCGAAGACCAGGGCGACGATGTAGAGGGTGTTGGTGTCGCGCTGATTGGGCGAGTAGCCCGTCTCGGGCAGCAGCAGCCGGGCGCTGGCCAGGGTCGGGACCAGCAGGCCGGCGAGCACCGCCACCCCGGTGGCGCCGATGGCGCGGCGGGCCGCCTGAGAAGGGCGCACACGGGCGGGCTGGGGACGGACGGTCCGGCGCAAAGCCCGGCCATGTTACCCGGCGGAGGGGCTCCGCTCGACGGTCGGAGTCAGCGGCCTCGGAACTCGGCCGGGCGCTTCTCGAGGAAGGCCACGACTCCCTCGCGGAAGTCCTCGGTGGCCGCCTGCTCCTGCTGGATCTCGGCCTCGAGCTCGAGCTGCTCGTCCATGCCGGTGTAGATCCAGCGGTTGAGCTGGCGCTTGGTGCCGGCGTAGGAGCGGGTGGGACCGGCCGCCAGGTGGTCCACGAAGCCCGCCACCTCGTGGGTCAGGCGCTCGTCGTCCACCACGCGGTTGACCAGGCCCCAGGCCAGGGCCCGCTCGGCGCCGATTCGCTCGCCGAGCATGCCCCGCGCGCGCGGGGACGAAGAAGGAGGAGCCCCCGTCGGGGGTCAGGCCGATGTTGACGAAGGCGAGCAGGAAGTAGGCGCTGCGGGCGGCGACGATCAGATCACAGGACAGCGCCAGCGAGCAGCCAATGCCCACGGCCGGCCCGTTGACGGCGGCCACCACGGGCTTTTCCATGCGGCGGATCCCCGTGATGATCGGGTGGTAGCGCTCGCGCAGGGCGCTGCGGACGTCGGGGTGACCCTCGGGCGTGGGGTCAAAGCCGGCCTTGAGATCGGCCCCGGAGGAGAATCCGCGCCCGGCGCCGCCGATCTCCACCGCTCGGACTCCAGGGTCCGCGGCCACCGCCTGCACAGCATCCAGAAGATCCTCGCCAAACTGGCGGTCCCACGCGTTCATGGTCTCGGGCCGGTTGAGCTCGATGCGCGCGGCGCCGTCGCGGCGCAGCAGCACGACGGTCTCCCAGGTCCGGGCGGGCTCGTAGCCGGGCACGGCGCCGGACCCTAGCGGGGCGCGGCGCCCTCGCGCTGGGCCGATTGCTTTGCTGGGTCGGGTGTCTGTCGGCCCGGACCCCGCGCGCCTGCTCGAGCGCGCCCTTGCCTACCCGGGCGCGGCTCCGGCCGGGTCCTTCGCGCTCGGTCCCGGCGGCCTCGTGTTGTTGGGGGCGCACCAGGCTCAGCTGCTGGCGGCCGAGCCCGGCCGGACCGCGCTGGTCGCCTACGGATCCAACGCCGCGCCCGACGTCCTGCGGAGCAAGCTCGGCCCCGAGGCCGAGGTGTTCGCCCTGGCCGCTGGCCTGCCCGACTCAGACGTCGTCTACTCGGCTCACCTTGCCGCCTACGGGGCGGTGCCGGCCACCCTATGGTCGAGCCCTGGGAGCGAGCTGCAGTGCCACGTCCTGCTCCTCGGGGGCGCCGAGCTCGCCAGCTTGGACGCAACCGAGCCCAACTACGAGCGCCAGGTGCTGGCCGGCGTCGCGCCGAGGCTCGGATCGGTCCCCCCGCCCACGCCGGTGTGGGCCTACCGCTCGCGCCACGGTGCGCTGCGCGTTGCCGGGTCGGCGCTCGCCGTCGCGCCGATCCGCGCCACCGGCCGATGCTTGGCCGCGACGGGTCAGGCCGGCGTGCTCGCGCACGTGCGTAACCGTCTCGACCCCGGGCGCTCGCTTTTCGAGTTCGTCGCCCGGGCGGTCGGCGACGCCGAGCTCCGGGCCACCTGGACCGCCCGTCTGCGAGCCGACGCTCTCTGGTCGCCCGGTCCCCGCGCGTGAACCCGCTCGCCCCCGGGTCCGCCTTATGCCCGCCTTATATATCCTCCCGCCCCGCGTGCGCGGGTCGACGGCCATTCGAGCGACCGCGATCGCGGTGCTCGCGGCCGGGGTGGCCGCTCCGCTGCTTCGGCGTCGTCGCCGGCTTCCCCCCGCGGCGGTCCTCCTTCCTGCTGCGGCAGCGCCTCTGGCGCTCTGCGTGCTCACGCCCCGCTCGCGCCGGCGTGACCTCGCCGTCTGTGGGCTGCAGATGTGGGCCTACCTGGCCGCCTACGAGATGCCCGCCGATGATCCCGAGCAGCTCAGCCGGCGCGTACACCTGCGCTACCCGGTGGCCATCGACCGCGTGCTGGGCGGGGGGGCGATCCCCTCGCTGCGCTTGCAGCGACGCTTTCACGGTCCCGGGCCCCTGAGTCCGCTCGAGCGCGTCCTCGTCTGGGCGCACTGGATCTGGTTCATGGTCCCCCACGGCACCCTGGTCTACATCCTCCTGCGCCGCCGCGAGCGCTTCGGGATGTCGGCGGCGCGCATGTACGCCGTCTTCGACCTGGGGGCGGTGGTCTACTGGCTGGCCCCCACCGCTCCCCCCTGGTATGCCGCCGACCGGGGACTGCTCGAGGACGGCCAGCAACGGCGCCTGCGCCGGCTCATGACCGAGTACGGCGAGCAGTTCTGGCGTGATGGGTGGACGCCCATCTACAGTTTCCTCGCCGGCAATCCCGTCGCTGCGATGCCGTCCGTGCACTTCGCCACCTCCATCATGGGCGCGCACCTGCTCAGCGAGCAGGGGCCCGTCGAGGGCGCCGTGGCCTGGACCTACGCGCTGACCCTGGGCGTGGCCCTTGTCTACCTCGGCGAGCACTACGTCGTCGACCTCCTCGCCGGTCTCACCCTGGCTGAGGCCGTCCGCCGAGCCGCTCCCGTCGCCAGGCCGGCGGCCACCGGCCTGACATGGGGGCTGGGGCGACTCGAGACCCTTGCTCGCGGGGGAGCGGCGTGACGGGCGAGAGCCGAGACGGTCTGCGCATGGAGGAGGCCCGCACCTCGGCGCATCGGGGTGCCTCAGCGCCCGCCGAGCCTGCCGGGCCGGGGCATCCCGACGGGGCGATGGACGTGGCGCACGAGGACATGCCCCGCCGCCCGATGACGCGCCGGGCCATCGTCGCCCTCGCGGTCTTCCTCGTCGTCTCGCTGGCGGTGTTCTACTTCGTGCTCCCCAAGCTCACTGGCCTGCGCAGCACGTGGAACCGAATCAACAACGGCGACCCGGGCTGGCTCGGAGCGGCGGCCGCGCTGGAGCTGCTCTCCTTTCTCGGCTACGTCGCCCTGTTTCGCGCCGTCTTCGTGCGCCGGACCACGCGCGTGGGCTGGCGCGAGAGCTACCAGATCACCATGGCCGGCCTGGCCGCCACCCGCCTGTTCGCCAGCGCCGGTGCCGGCGGCATCGCGCTCACGGCGTGGGCCCTGCGGCGCTCGGGCATGGAGCGTCGCGTGGTCGCCGTGCGGATGATCGCCTTCACCGTGCTGCTCTACAGCGTCTACATGGCCACCCTGGTCCTCGACGGCATTGGCCTGCGCACCGGGATGTTCGGCGGACACGCCCCCTTCGGGTTCACCGTCATCCCGGCGATCTTCGGCGCCGTGGTGATCGTCCTGCTGGGAGCCATCACGCTGCTCCCGGCAGGCTTTGAGCGCCGCCTGCAGAGTGCGGCCCAGGGCTCGGGGCGCGTGGCCCGGCTGCTGGCCCGCTCCGCGGACGGGCCCGCCTCGGTGGCTGAAGGGACGCGGGCCGCGCTTTCCCTGCTGCGCTCTCGCGACCCGGCTCTGCTGGGCGCATTGGCGTGGTGGGGGTTTGACATCGCCGTGCTGTGGGCGAGCTTTCATGCCTTTGGCCAGTCGCCCCCGTGGTCGGTGATCGTCATGTGCTACTTCGTCGGGATGCTGGCCAACGTCCTGCCCCTCCCCGGCGGGGTGGGCGGCGTAGAGGGAGGCATGGTCGCCGCCTTCCTCGCCTTCGACGTCAGCGGCAGCCTCGCCCTGGTCTCGGTGATCACCTACCGAGCCTTCTCCTTCTGGCTGCCCACCGTCCCGGGGGCTCTCGCCTACTGGCAGCTGCGCCACACGGTCGCTGGCTGGCAGGCGGACGGATCGGGTCGCCTGGCCACGCCGGGCGAGCTTGCCTCGTGACTACTATACTTTGTAAAGCATGACCGATCCCGAGAACGTCATCATCGTCGGCAGCGGCCCTGCCGGCTACACCGCCGCCCTCTATACCGCCCGGGCCAACCTCGAGCCGCTGGTCGTCGAGGGCTTCATGTGGGGTGGCCTGCTCCAGCAGACCACCGATGTGGAGAACTTCCCCGGTTACCCCGAGGGTGTCATGGGCCCGGAGATGATGCAACAGCTCCGCGACCAGGCCGAGCGTTTCGGCACCCGCTTCATCACCGACGAGGCGACGCGGATCGAGCTGGCCCAGGAGCCCGGGGGCGTCCATCACGTGTGGGTCGGCGACGAAGAGCACCGGGCCCGCACCGTCGTGCTGGCCATGGGCGCCGAGCACAAGAAGCTCAGCGTGCCCGGCGAGGAGGAGCTCGCCGGCCGCGGAGTGTCCTTCTGCGCCACCTGCGACGCCGCCTTCTTCAAGGACCGCCCGACGATCGTCGTCGGCGGCGGGGACTCGGCCATGGAGGAGGCGATCTTCCTGGCCAAGTTCGCCTCCCGCGTGATGGTCGTCCACCGCCGTGACGAGTTTCGCGCGTCGCGGATCATGCTCGACCGGGCGCGGGCCACCTCCAACCTCGAGCTCCTGACCCCGTACACGATCGAGTCCTTCGAGGCGCCGGCCGCCGGCGGCCTGGAGCTTGTCCGCCTGCGCCACGCCGAGAGCGGCGAGGAGCGGACGCTGGAGGCGGCCGGGGCGTTCATCGCCGTCGGCCACGAGCCGACCTCGGGACTGGTCGCCGGGCAGGTCGAGCTCGACGCCAACGACTACGTGGTCGTGCAGGGACGCTCGACCCGCACCGGCCGACCCGGCGTGTTCGCTGCCGGCGATGTGGTCGACCACACCTACCGTCAGGCCATCACCGCCGCGGGCACGGGCTGTCAGGCTGCCCTCGACGCCGAGTGGTACCTGCGCGACACGCCCGAGGTCCCGACGCCCGCCGCCATGCCCGCCGGACACGTCGCTGAGGCGCATTGGTCCTCGGACGACGGTGCAGCGGTGACCGCTGGCGACACGCCTGCGGCCTACTAGTCTAGCTAGGAGCCCGGGTCAGTAATACCGAGTCTCATTAACGAGACGCTGAGAGCCATTCTGCGGCCCTCCGAGCGATCGCCTCTGGTGATTTGACCCCCGGACCCGGGCCAAAACGGGCTCTTGAGTGGATAGTGACCCACGCTCCTAGTAGTGCTTTGTCGGATCGCCCGATTGGGCGGATTCGGCGCTCCCGGCACTCCCAGATCCGGCTCTGTAGAGCCAATGCAGGATTTTCGCCGCCGATGTCGTGTCAGGCCGGTTTGAGCTGATCGAAGTAATGTCACAAAGCACTACTAGGAGGCAAGCACCGGGGACGGGTGGGCCCGCCGTGACAACCGCCGCGGTGGCGCCCCCGGCTACACCGTCGATACATGTGCCCCTGTGAGGCTGGCCGCGCTTGGTAATCCTCAACGAAGGGAGCAACATGTTCAAGCGTATTCAGAAGGTCGTAGTCGGGGTGGGGGCACTCGCGGCATTGGCGGCGGCCGGCGCGGTCTTCGCGCAGGCCCAGTCCACCCCCTCGAGTGCACCCTCGAGCGCACCGGAGCAGACCACCGGGCCCGATCGCGACACCATCCAGTCGGGTGATCAGACGACGCCGGATAAGCCGGCTTCGGCGACGGTGGCCCGCAAGGTCCACCATGCGCGAGCGCGCCACCACGCGCGAGCGCAAGTGCATCACGTCCGTGTGGTGCGAGCGGCGAGCGTCGGCACGGGCACCGCTCAGAGCGGCAATCAGGCAACGCCGGATCAGCCGGGCGCCAGCGAGCAGTCCGGTGCCGAGAACGCGCCCGAGTCGGGGAACGCGCCCGAGTCGGGGAACGCGCCCGAGTCGGGGAACGCGCCCGAGTCGGGGCCCAACAGCGATGGTCCGGGGGGTCACGCGGATGAACCGGGCAACGCCAACGCCGACCACCAGTTCCAGGGCGCGGAGTAGCTCGGCTCCTGCGCCGCGAAACGCGGCGGGGCGTCCCTGAGCGGATGCCGGGCGCTCCCGACTGGTCGGTCGGGAGCGCCCGCGCCTCGTCGCGTCGAGCGGTCGGCTGCTTGATCTGAGGTGTTGTTGAGGTGTCGGTGAAAGGCTGATCACGTGCGTGTGCTGATCGTCGAGGACAAGGTCAAGATGGCCGGTCTGCTGTGGCGCGCGCTGCGCGGCGAGGGACTGGCCGCCGACGTCGCGGTGCGCGGCGAGGACGCGTTGTGGATGGCCGGGGCCACGCGCTATGACGCGGTGGTTCTCGACGTGATGCTGCCGGGGATCGACGGGATCGAGACGTGTCGCCGGTTGCGCGCCGACGACGTATGGACGCCGGTGCTGATGCTGACCGCCCGCGGGCAGTTGGCCGACCGCGTCACCGGCCTCGATGCCGGTGCCGATGACTACCTGACCAAGCCGTTTGAGCTGGCCGAGCTGATGGCGCGCCTGCGGGCGCTGGTGCGACGCGAGCCGGCCCGCCGGCCGACCGTGCTCCAGGTCGGCGACCTGCGACTCGATCCCGCCAGCCGACAGGTCTGGCGCGGGGACCGGCCGGTTGAACTGCCCGCCAAGTGCTTTTCGCTGCTGGAGGCCTTCATACGACGTCCCGGGGTTGTGCTCTCGCGCTTTGAGCTGCTGGAGTCCACCTGGGACGGAGCGTATGAGCACCGATCCAACGTCATCGATCAGCACGTGCGGGCGCTGCGCGAGCGCATCGATCGCCCGTTCGGCCGCCAGAGCATAGAGACGATTCGCGGCAGCGGATACCGCCTGCGCAAGGACGGTGCATCCTGAGACGCTTGGCGGTGCGGTGGCGATTGACCCTGGCCTTCGCGGCGGTGATGGCCGTCGTCCTCGCCGCCACCGGGGTGTTCATCTACGAGCGGCTGAACGCCAACCTCGACCAAGCCGTCGATCGTGGCCTGAACGCGCGCGCCGCCGATGTCGCCGCCCTGGCCCAGCAATCCGACAGCGGGCTCAGGGAGGCGCGCGGCGCCGCGACGACTCGACGCCCGGGCGAGATCGCCCAGCTCATCGACGCCGGTGGGCGAGTGCTCGACCGCACCCCCGGCCTCTCCGCCCGGCCGCTGATCAGCCCGGCCGCCCTGAACGCCGCCCGACACGCCGGCGGCGTCTTCACCGACGCGCGCAGCGCGGTCGACCAGCCGGTCCGGCTGCTCGCTGAACCGGTCAGCGCCCAGGGCCAGACGCTGGTCGTCGTCGTCGGCCAATCGCTGGACGATCGCAACCGGGCGCTGAGCGACCTGGCCGACGTGCTGCTGCTGGGCGGCCCAGCCGCCCTGCTGCTGGCCTCGGTGGCCGGCTACCTGCTCACCGGCGCCGCGCTGCGACCCGTCGAGGCGATGCGCCGGCGGGCAGAGGCGATCTCGGCAGCGAGCCTCGAGCAGCGGCTGTCACCCGCAGGCGGCCACGACGAACTGGGACGCCTCGGACGCACCCTCAACGAGATGCTGGCGCGCGTCCAGGCCTCAGTCGCGCGGGAACGCACCTTCGTCTCCGACGCCAGCCACGAGCTGCGCAGCCCCCTGGCCATGCTGCGCACCGAGCTCGAGCTCATCGCCCGCGACCGTCCGCGCGGCCCCGCGCTGCAAGCTGCCGTCGGCTCAGCGATCGACGAGACCCATCGGCTCAGCCAACTGGCTGACGACCTGCTCGTGCTCGCCCGGGCCGACCATCAGCAGCTCGCCATCCAGGCGGCGCGGGTGAACGTCATCGAGCTGCTGGGAGCCGCCGCCGACCGCGCCCGGCGCCACGCCTTCCGCGCGGACATCCAGATCACCACCAACGCGCCCGGGGAAGCCCGCGTGTGGGTGGACCGCGAGCGCGTCGCGCAGGCCCTCGACAACCTCGTGGCCAACGCCCTGCGCTATGCCAGCACGCACATCGAGCTCACTGCTCGCATCGACCAAGCCTCAGTCGAGCTGCACGTCACCGACGACGGTCCCGGGTTTCCAGCCGACTTCCTGCCCCACGCCTGGGAGCGCTTCGCGCGCCCCGACGCGGCCCGCACCGAGGACGGCACCGGGCTCGGCCTGTCCATCGTGCGCACCATCGCCGAGCGCCACGGCGGCCACGCCCAGGCCACCAACCAACCCAACGGCGGCGCGGACGTCTGGATGAGCCTGCCGCGAGCCGCCGACCACGCCGCGACGCCTGAACCGGTTCGGGACGGGGCGCCTCTGGTCGACGCCCGGCTCGGCTAGAGGATGAAGACGCCAGACCCAGACGGCGCCACTGGGACGATCGCATCGTCCTCGTTGATGCCCTCTTGGGCACGTAGCCGGGTTGGGTCGACATCGTGGCCGACAACGTGACCGTCGCGCAGCGCGACCCACTGACCCCCATACGGCGTCAGGTCATCCTTGGGCTCCAGCTCTTGCTGGCGACGCTCCAGCTCTCCCACGGTCATCGCGGCTCCCCTTTCGGTGGTTTCCTCCAACCTCCTCATGCCCGTGATGCTCCCCGTCGCTCAAGAGGGGTTCGCAACACTATCGTTGGGTTGGGACGGCGGCTACGCGCAGCCTCGCAACCCGAAGGTCGCGGGTTCGAAGCCCGCCGCCGCGCTAGGGCGCCGACGACGTCGCTGACCCGGGCGGGCGTCGCGTTCACCGCTTAAGACCAGGGCGTTGATCCCGGTGGTGGCGCGGGCGATGATGCGTTTCTGGATCTGGGAGGTGCCCTCGCGGGGGACGATGGCCCCGAGGTAGCCCTGGGCGGCGAGCTTGGCCACCAGCTCGAGGTCGAAGTGGTGGTTGCGGTCGTTCTCGCGGGCGCGGGGGACGATCTCGCCTTCGGAGAACTCGCGCGCCGTGTCGCGGATCAGGCGCTGCTCGTCGCTGAGGTCGAGGTCCATGGGGTCAGTAGACTAACTGGGATGACTAAGTCGGTCGGGGTGCACGAGGCAAAGACCCATCTGTCGCGGCTGCTGGAGGAGGTCCGCGCCGGGCACGAGGTGATCATCACCCG
>JAABUY010001894.1_pt1 | contig 26468 bp, 22 predicted proteins | sample 5560271 | NCBI WGS metagenome assembly JAABUY01 (sample SAMN10711886, study PRJNA513374) | rock metagenome | isolation source: Antarctica rocks | place: Antarctica: Victoria Land, University Valley | reverse complement strand
TGAAAAGAAGTGATCAAAAAGCACATCAGCACATAAATTTCTTATGTTGAGAGTTTTATGTGCTATTTCTAGTGTTAACCGCCATAGCCTTATAGGCTGCATGCAATGTATGAAGAATAAATAAATAGACTCTCACTGACAGCAAACATCAAATGACTTAATGCATTGTCATAAGTTCAACAAACTATTCAAAAGTTTAACTAATCATCAATAGTGAATCTTATAAATTCAATAAATCACTTAAAGATTCATCTAAACAAAAACTTAATAAGCTCATTAACAATCATCTCTTGACTGAGTATAAAGTTTATTTAAATCTGATTTTATTTATATAGATCATAGATGTTATAATAGAAGACATTAATGTATTTTAATTACTTATATATATATATATTCTTGATCAGAATCAAAACAGCTTAATTATCTTTTTTAAGCTGAATAAATGAAGCTATTTAATGAGCTTTATTCTTTTAAATATTTATACAGTATGAGTTAACTTCAAGATATTTACTCATTCTTATATCTCTCAATATCTGCTTAAGTCAGATCTCAGTCTTCATACATATTAATATAACTATATATTCAGCCTTAGTAATCAAGATAGCAACAAACTTCTATTTTTAACTTATTCACAACACTGATTTATCTTTAAGTATATAAATATACTTTAGAATTGATTTTTAATTCTATTTATTTAATGTTTAGTTGAAGTCAAAGTATTTAAGCATTACTTGACTCTCATTGAGACTGTATATGATGCTGAGATTAATAATTAATTTTATATATTATAATAGTTTCTTAAGTGCATATTCATGATACTTTACAGAATCACTGAGATATTGACTTAATTAATTTAATGTGAAGATCATATTTAATTAAATATAAATTATTATATACATTAAACTTTTAATTATCTATTAATACTGTCTTTAATCTATTCTTTAATCAGTTAAGTCAGCAGAGCAAAGAATATTATATTTGTTAAGTAGAATATTGATGATTTTATGCTTATTAAATTACATATAATGATATAAAGATTTTTTAATATTTTATTTATATAATGAGTCTGATTCAGATGCAGAGTTCTCATTTTGAAGTTATATATAATTAAAATATTAAGAATTTTCTGTATCTTTCTTAAGTTCTTAATTTTAAACATATTCACAAGAGCTTGCTTAAATCAATAAATGTATAATAGATTTGCTGAGATTATAATAATATTATTTATATAAAGAAGCAGCATGATTTCTTTAATGCTGTTAAGAAGAAGATAAAGATCAGTATTGCTTTAATGAAAACTTAATTTAATTAATTTAATAACACATTATTTATATCAGTTTTATGCAGCTTGCTTAAGATCATAGAGGCTGCACAGTATGCATAGAATATGATTAGATGCAACATTGACTTTAAAAGAAAATGTTATATAGATTGTTTTCTTTAGAAAGAAATTTATAAAGATGTTGTTAATATTAACTTAATGATACTTTAGATTCTTGAGTGCAACAATAATTAGAAAGATTTATAGAGTATTAAACTTAATAATGAGAGTAAAGATATTTTTATAATCAACATTATATATTTATAAAAAGTCTCTTGTTACAAGTCTTGCCTTAAGCTTGTTTAAGAATCTGTTAATATTCAACTTAAATTTAAAGATTCATTTACTAATTACAATATTAACTCTTCTTAATGACACAGTCTCTTCTCATGTTTCATTTACTGTTAAAACTGTCAACTTCACATAAATAATATTCTTTCACATTTCCTCTCAGATTGAGTTTCTCACTGCTTCAGCATAAATGACAGACATAAAAATGTTAATTTAAATCATTAAGTCTTTTTCACTTATAGTAAGCATCATAAGTATCAGCATAACTTTAAATATCTTAATTAAGAACTTATCTGTATTCTAATTATCATTGTTATTTCTTTTTTTATTTTAAGATCTTAACACACAAAAAGAGTCTAAATTCTATAATTTTAACTTTATTAATGTTTAATTTTGATGATTCATTTAAGTTAACTGCAGTCAATTTAATCTGCTTAATCTTCAATTTTAACAATTCATTTAACTTAATTACAGTTAAATTAATCTCATCTTGTTTATCTTAAAGCTTATTAATCTTAATCATAATTAAGTCAGACTGCATCTCACTGTTTTAAGTTATAGATATCTGATCTGAAACTGTACTCTTTATAGAGATTAACTTCTTTCATAAATGTTTAATGAATTTTCTGTTTTAAAAAACATTTAATGTTTACTGTTGCAATTTAAGATCAACAATATCTTTCTTTTTACTTTTAGCAAACTTCACAGCATAATTTTTAATAATATGCTTAAGATCTGAAGCTTAAAGCAAATACTACTTTGTAATTTTCTTAATATAGTTTATAAAGACTCTCACTCATTCTTAATTTATAAATTTGTTGTATCTATCATTAAATAGTAACTTTAAATCAATGTGACTGTAGCATTTGCATCTTCATATACAAATATAATTAATGAATAACTTTACATCAATGAAAGCTTTCTTAAGAATTATTTACTTATCATTAATTAAGAAATTAATTGCTGTTTAATTGCAAAGATAAATATCTGTCTATATTGTCTGTATTTAGAACTTTATTGACAGCTATATCTCTTTAATTATGATGCACATTAAGTTCTCAGTAATTTGAATAATTCTTTTGATAATATTATTCTAAATTGATATATAGAACACTGTATACTGCAATGTAATGTTAAAAAACTTACATTAATCATTTAAAGTGAATCTTAACTTCATTTTATTGTCACTTTATACAGCAAGAATCTTTACATCAGTCTGAAGTTTAATCTTCAATTATTACTTCTGTAATGTCTATAAAACATCATTACATTACTTTAGCAATATTGTTTACATCTTTTAAAAATGATTATTTATTATTTTCAGAAAGTACTGATATTCAGTAAACAACAAGAATAATGAATTACATATATTAATAAAGACAAAAACAAGAATATTAATCTTTTTTTTACTTACAGTGTGATTTTACTTATTAATAAACTTAATAAGAACATAAATCTTACATATATTTTTGCTGTTCTCAGCAATGAGAATTGACTTTTCAAAAATTGTCATTTTGTAAAGATTATACAGCTTAATAAAGTCAAGATAAATAAATCATTAATGTTAAAGTCTATAAGTCTTGATCTTTTCATTTAACAGTACAGTATTGATATTTAAGAAATTAATTATAAAATTATATTTATAAGTCTAATTCTGTAAACTTATGTCTAATACAGCAGCAGAAAAGACAGTCTGTAAATGTAATATATATACAGTAAATATTAAACTAAATTCATTAAGATTCTTTGCAATGTACTTAACTATATAGATCTTGTTTTACTTTAATATTTTTTATTATAATTTTATTACACTTATCATACATTTAAAGACTGTGCTGATTAAAGCTTTTATATAATTTTATTTTGCTCATTTACTTTCTTAAAAGAAGATTGACTTCAAGTCTAAATACATAGAATGTTGAACTCAGTCTTACAGAATTTTTTAACTTAATTTATATAATAATTACTTTACAATAATGAGAGTATAAATGTTCTTTTTTTACTTTAATTCATTGATGTTTCATGCATATCAGAAAGTCACTGAAGAGTTAAAGTTAATCAGTTATATATAAAAAGAATTTTAAATCTGTAACTTATTTAAATTTAAGTATCTTACTGACAGTTTTCTTAAATAAAGCAACAATCTTATTATTGACTTTCTCTTTATTTTTTAAGTTTAAAAAGAAAAAGACAGTATCATTGCTGATCTTTATATTAAAGACTTTATGTCTTTTCTTCTTATACTTAGATCTCAACTTACAGTGCAAATTAATTATAATTTACTTATTTAATTTCTTTTAGATATCTCTTTAAATATTAAAAAGATATTTATAGTTTTAAATATTATAAGTATCTTAACAAAAAAAATACTTAAAGACTTTACAGCAAGAAAGTTAATCACTGTCAGAGTTAAATAATCTTCAATGTTTATTGAATCTTTAATGATGTTTTTTAACTTTAATTATACACTAATTCAATAAATTATAATTATAATTCATTAAATGTTTATCTTCTTGTTGTTTATCTACTCACAGAACAGTAATGATGTTCTTAGCTTTAAGTTGTATTTCTTTTTTCTAAAGCTTTTATAAATCTTTCTTAATATTTAAAGTATTCTAAGTATCAATTGCATTACAGATTATATCATACTTATTTAATAGCACTTAAAGCAGTGTCTGAAATCATTACTTTGATTTAAACAAATTAATTATATTAAACTAAGTTGCAGCAATCTTTCTGTCAAGTTTATTTAGATAAATTTATATCTCTTTAATAAATACATTTTTTAACATCTTATATTCAATAAACCTCACTAAACATTGTCTTTCTATTGTCTACAACTTCTTTTTATACTTAAATCTTAAAGCATTTTAAACATTCTTTACACTGATCTTATTTATTAGATATTCTTAATTATCTATATCAATGTAGATAATAAGTCAGTATAAAATCTTTATGTCAATTTTCTGACTATTAAAGTTAAGATTGTCAAGAAAAAACAAGAATTCACTGATAAAAGTATTGACTACTAAAATTTTAATAAAATTTTATAAATCTTTTTTTATTAGTCATTTCTGCATAAGAATGAATCATTAATTGCAGTTTTTATAAATAAAAATTAAGATAAATTATCATTTTATAAAGAAGTCATTGAAGTTTATGATGATGATAGTTGACATATAGTATAAGAAGTGAATAAAGTAAAATAACAATGTATGTATAGAAAATAATATAAGTAAAATAAAGAAAATCTTATATCTTTTATTCTGTAAGACAGTAAATACTTATTTATCTTAATAATTTATATTAAGTTGTCAAAGAACAGTGCTCTCAATAAGTACCTATATATGCTTATTTATTTATTTAACAAAGTACATATTAAACTGCTGAAGAACAGTGCTTTTAATGAGTAACTATAGATACTTATTTATCTATTTAACAAGATACATATTAAGCTGCTAAGAGTGCTGATTTTGCTTGATGACTTAAGTTTACATATTTAGCTGTTATAGATGCTTGTTTATCTATTTAATAAGATGTATATCAAGCTATTTGTTACAGTTACAGAATCTCTGCAATGCTTGCTTAGTCAGCGCTTAGTCAGCGTGATGTATATAGTCTTAGTGACAGGCTTTTTAGCAATTAAGACAGCATAAACTTCATTAATATTTCTTAGAGCATAGTCTTTCTGACATTATCAATACATTAAAAGTAAATAATTTCTTTAAGAAGTCTCTTGTTAATCTGAGCTCATAATTTATTGAAAGAAAGAAGATACTTATGCTATACTATGCTGTTTAATGAAACTCTATGACTGTGTTGTTGTGATTAAAAAAGTTAAGAATGTTAATTGCAATCAACATCAATAAAAACTTTACTTAACTTCTCTGATGCTAGTTTTAACTAACTCAATAGAAGCAGCTAGAACATCATTTCTTAATAGTTATAGAATTAATTAAGCAATCTTTAGATGTCATTGCTGAGTAATTGTTTTCATTTTCTTTAATTTTAGTTTTAAATGTCAATTTAAAAAGATCTTAAGTCAATTTTGCTCTATTAAAGACATTGTGAATGTGTGTTGTGACTGTAGAATTATATTGATTATGTTTTACAGCATATTATATGTTAAAGAAACATTTATAACAGCATTAATATTGAATTTAGTTCTTTAAAGTTGTCTTCTCATTAAGACTTAGCAATTAATATGTCTCATGCTTTAGAACTTAACTTTGATGACTATGAAAGTGATGTGCAAGAATAAATATTAATAGAATATAAATATAGACAGCAGCTGTGACTGTAGAATATCTGTCTGTAGATAGATTTTTTAAAGCTTTTAAAATGATCTTTTCATGATTGTGACTATTAGAATTAGACATATTGTTTAAATTTGTTATAATTTTAATTTGCTACATCAAAAGACCTTGCTCCTGCGAAAATTTTCTATCTAATTAAGTGACATGCCTTATTTGGTTAGACATTTTGTATGGGACTCTCTCTTGTTAAATCCTTGTAGACGTTAGATGAAATGTTGCTCAAGTCATATAGTAAAAAATTAAGTAAAGATTTAGTAAAAACTTGCAAAACTCCTCTGTTTTTAGCTGCATAATTAGTGTTTTTCCATTACTTTTGGTGTGTACCTAGGTACCTTCGTACAACCTAGGTAGTGTTTGCTATGAAAATTACGCGACATACTCAATATAGTGGCGCTAGGTCGTAAAGAGGGCTCGAGTCGCATCACCGTGGCCCACGTTAGAAATTTCACAGATCTGACGGGAGATTTTCCAGAAACCCTCGTTGAGGAGTAATCTGTGATTAAACCCAACAGTGATGAGTTTGTCACCACCATCATGAGCACTGACTCAAAAGAGAGGGGTCGGACCAGTATAGCATACATCGAGTGTCTATCATTTGTCCAATAGACTGATAAGAAGCAGTCAATCTTGCGGCGCTGTCAACCCAACAGCTAAGCTCAGTCAAGAAGCAGCTGGACGAGGAGCTGGAACACCTCACGAATGCCTTCACCAAGCTCCAGGCCGCGCAAACCCAGTTCCAAGAGTGCCTGACTTCGGTCCATCAAGGCGTATCGCAACGGTCCACTGGTAAGCTGGCACCCGAAGCAGGGGCCGCAAAGTCTGTGGCTCACGAACGCAAACACAGGCAAAGCCATTTTAGTGCCTCTTACAGCATCCCTCTATGTACCGGGGGCCCTGGTAGACACTGACAAGGTCACCATTGACGTCGGTACTGGATTTTTTGTTGAGCGGGTACGGCTTACTTTCTATATTGGCGGAGCTATGATTGATCAACGTCGCAGAGCACGAAAGATGCTATGGCTTTCTATGACGGGAAAATCGAAGAGCTTGCAAGTAATCTGAAGAATCTAGAGAGCGTTGTGCAGGGAAAATCCGACAACCTTCGGGTGGTGGAAGATGGTATGGCACCTCGAGCTGTTCAAACGGCACAATCAAGCTCACAACAGAGGCAGTACTGCGACAAAAGGTACTGGGCAATACAGAAAGTGTTTTGGAGGAAAGGTCGTAGGCGTCAGGCAGACGATGGGAAGCGGGACATCTCAAGGAACCAATACCCATAGACGATCCGGCATTACACAGGTTGCCGGACTCCAGACTTCACTCAACAGCAATGTGTGATCACTCAGCATGGCGATGAGCTACATGGAGCGATAGAGACCTCTTTTGTAGCTATTCCAGCTATCAAGATTGATATTGAGCCATCCCGTGCCAAGTTGAATGTGATAGGTCTAGTCGTTGGATCTACCTGCTTTGAGGATCGAGCAACGTTGCAACCTTTCCTACTTCTGCCAGGAAGTTGCGGAACCCCGAGTCAAGCCCTGGAGCTGGCGTAGGAACGTCCTTGGGGAAGAACGTGGTCAAAGAAGGCTTCCAGTTTCCGGCTTCTCCAATACCTAGATGAGCGTTTTGGCCGAAGATGATGTCCCAATCTTCGTTGAAAAACGAGGCTCCCCAGGTGGTATTACTGGCGACCCTCTCTGCGGATCGGCCAACCAATCCCGACCCGGATGATTCAAACTGTTGGTATTTGGCTATCTCGAACAAATAACTTGAGTTCTTGAGCCTGTAACGAAAAGCTGTTTTCTGAATGAACACCCTCACGGGCAAATCCGTGGGGAATCTCACAAATTGGTGATCTTGAGTAACAGGACTAGTTTCAGGGGGACCAGCACTGAAGCTGATGCCCTCGGCAAACTTCCGGATATCTGGCACCATTTTTGCCTCGTCAATACTATGGTCAGCAGTAATCTGGAGTTGCCAGGAAGAGCTCCTATACATGTTTGTTATTTTCATTGTCATCAGAACTCGGTTGACAGTACCCACCCTTCCAATGCAACAACGTTGAGATCAAGCGGAGGAGAGACGGCCAGTCCACCCGTGTCGACATTCAAACCCTCTAGCCTTACCCATCGCTTGCGACCCATTTCGAAGTCGCGACCACCAGGTACCTTATTGAAGTCGACTTCAAGGCGAAACCATCCGTCGGCCGCGGGATTCAATATCTCGAACATTGCAGAATAAACAGGCTGCACGTCTTCCAGAGAGGACGTAATTATGTCGATCGGTGCAAACAATTGTGTTGCTCGCTGGCATCGGGAGATAAGGCCGGTCCCTCCGGCTCCTGCGTCTAGACTGACTCACGCTGTCAGTCCAAATTCTATAGCTTGCAGAGGACGATTCAGCCTACTCTTTGATCAACTCCCCGGTCGTTGCGGAACTTCTCATCATCTGCATAAACTCTTCAAAAGTGTGGTTTGGGCCCTTCGGTTTTTTGTAGACAGAAAATACGAACGACCCAAAATGCACACGCATGCGAACAAGCCCGCGATAGAAGCGTACTCTCGAGAGACATTCGATGACCGCGCGTTGTATGCAGGATTCGTTGGCTGCAGAGAACTTTGGCCTCAGCTGGGCCCATTCCTGTAGTCCTTCCCCACTTAACGGTTGGCCGACCAGAAGTGGCTTTACTCGGATCTTGGAGATGGTGGGACGGCTGTTCTTCAGACCTATTTCACTTCTGATAGCCCCTAATGATGGTGGCAGCAGCAGATATAGTCTTATTGGCTTTTTACTCCGTGATACCAGCTCGCTCACAGTTGTCCGGATTCGCCTCAGTGCTTCCTGAACTGCCTTGGGATTGTTTGAAAGCACTCTAAACATTGAACGCTCAGTGTCGAAGGTAATGTGGCAGTGATAAGCCATGCGGACAGGATCGAATGCCTCAACGCTTTGGCCAAAGAGCTCAGTTGGATGGATATGGTTCGGTGGCCATGCCAAAAACCCCTACCATCTCGTCAATCGCATGTGGTCTTGAGGACGAGACGCTGTCACGAATCGGACTCGTGAGCAATTATCGAGAGAGATACTCACATGAACGACGAACACGGCACTGTCTTCGGGCGCCTGCCGGTACTTTTGTTTCTCGGCTTCAACCTCCATTTGTTTCATAAGCATCTTTTGCCGTCTGTCCGAGTCAATGCGAACTTTCGTGAAGTGAGGGTTGTTGCACTCGGAGTTCAAGAGTTTCTGGCTAGATTTGGTCCACCGTATGAGCTCCTTCTTAGCCGCAGTGACCTGATTATTGCTTCCCCATATGTGCAGGCGCTGAAAATGAACACGTCAGCTTCTCTTCTCCAACCGATCATGATCTAGATATGTATCCCGCTCACCCGGTCAGAGTAGCCTTTCGCCGGCTGTACGAAGGCGCCAGTTTTTGCTCCTATGTCTTCGAGTTGTGCGAAAAGTTTTGCTACCGCTACACCTTGTGGCCTCTGTGCATTTCTGGAGAGATTCGCACATCAGTTGTGACGTCTCTCACTCTCTTGAATGAAAATCACCTCCGATCTATCTGACCATAAGTAGTTGGCAGATCATGGAAACCTAACCGGAAAATGTCAGTTGGCTCTTGAACTCGGGTCACAACACGACCACTCACCTGTCCAAGGTTGGCCCTTCCTCCAGGACGCTTTTGCATCACTATCTCGATCAACCAAGAAAGTGTTCTTCAGACCGTGGTCCGGATGCATGAGAGCACCGGAAGGCGCTGTATCATCAGTTCCCGAAATCAGATGCTTTGTGATATGCTTTGCGTCTGGGCTGTCAACAGTCTCGTCGGCCACGGATCGTCGCGCGCGCCCTCGAATTTTTTTGAGCGCCTCGGCGTTCTCAGACCCCTCAGAGTCCTCTGAATCTTGCAACGGCTGGCCATTGTTGTCGAGTTGCCACTCTGAAAGGCATTGATCAGCACCGATGTACTCTCACCCTGTAGCAACGGAGGGCCTTGACTTCCCGGGGAAATGGGGTGTTGAAAGCTGGTGGTTGTGTGATCTCTATGAAGGATTCGATCGTGTGTTACATACCTCTGGCATTCTTTCTTTCGTAGCTCCTGACAGAGCAGTCAGCAAATGCTCTCAGATCTTATCCCATGACATATTCCAACTTACTCCATTTAGTAGTCCCCTGTTACGGTTTCCGCGCCAGGAGCGTTGAGTCTGACCGTTGCGTATGCTTGTTCAGGACCTATGACCATGTGAGAAACCTGGCAATCAGATAGTGACCCCTACAGCTCCTAAGCAATGGAAGGCCTGGTTGTGGGGCACGCACCCGGTAGCAAACATCACTTAAGTCTCTTCACAACACCTGTTCCCGGCTGAGTGGAAGTCTCTAGCACGGTCAGTGCCTCCAGCGGAAAGAGGAATTATAATGAGTTGATCGGTACATTGCTGAAGGCTGTCATACCTTGCGGTACATAGAAGTGTCTTGTATCACATGGAACTTTATAGGGCATGTTCTTTAGGACAGACCGGACACTCTATGCGAGGGAGAACGAACAGTAACACATTAGGGACATGCCAAGTCTTCAAGAAACAGAGACTGTCATTAAATTATTGTGAAGGTGAATTGCTCATGTGGGTAGAACTATTGCATGGTCGGAGTTATCTCTCACTACACGGAGTATCTCCACACATTTTCTCAGTCGGAAAAGACTTCTTCTATCTCAACTTGGAATAGATGTCAGTCAGACTATGTCAACATGTATAATATTTAATAGCACAGAGACGGAACAAACAGGGTCTTTTTTATATACACTTTCTTGACTTCGTTGATGAAGGCCAGTCAATAAATTTTTGTCACTGTCTGATCCGGTAAGCTGTGGGATCATGTACAATCACACAATTAATGGCCATGCACAGGATCAAAACTTCACAAGACACAAGATGGTATACGAAACCAAACATCAGTAAATTGTAATTAATGTCGTTAGAAGGGCTCTCCCGAAGCCATATCAACTGGAGGATTGCGAAAAGTTCAAGTTCGGTTGGAAGGTTACCTAAGGTAGGTAGTGACAGCGGCTCGGTTCGTTAATAATTCCTTAATTCAGGTTCCCCAAGGTACTAGCTTGCATCCAATAGCTCGCTGACAATTCAAAATGAAGGCGTCTGAGTCGACTTGCTAGGAGCCATTAGTACCCTAGTAACCCCCACAGTAACTGCAGAAATCATCCCCAGCGGTTCGATACGTACTACTGTACCTATGGCAAGGATGTCCGAACCTTGGCTCGGCCATCCCGGAGCATAACACTCAGGCCTAAGTCAGCCTCCATGAGGTAGGTAACGTACCCTGTACCTTATGCTCGTCGAAAGCGGATCCTTGCAACGGTCAATCAATTGCAGCCGGCACGAGTCTTCAACTATGGAGGCGCGTAAACGATGCCGATTGCGGCCGAGCTGATATTGGTTAACGTTATGGTGTGTTTCAGCCTTGCGGTGAAGATGACCCCCACTTCAAATGCTGGGATGATGAGTACCCAAATAACTTATTCCGTAGTTCTATATAGCAATGCTAACTCCCTTCTGTTCTGATCCATCTTTGCAATCGTTGTGGCGCTGTACATCCTGCTTTCATTCCTCCCTGCGTCCTTTGTTTTTCTCTCGTTCTGTAAGACACCATAATGGCGACTTCTATCCAGCAAAATAGTCTCCCTCCACTATTTGCGTCAGAAGAAAAGCCTTCGGCTCTACCCGAGCCCGAGTCTGCGCCCGAGAAGAAAGCAGATCATTCAAGCATTCTCTGGCATCGCCGAAACCTCGAATCGAAGCCGGTCCAGCATCTCCGAAAGGAGTTCGATGGCGGCTCTGGCAGGAGGTATCCATATAGGTTCCACAAACCAAAGCGAGAGCTAGATGAGACAGTCATCGAGACTTATGGCATATCCTCCACCGGAACAAAAACAAATCCAGACGGCAAACGTGCCTACCGCAATCCGTTTGGCCAAGAACTCTGGAAGTATGAGGACGTTGATACATATCTCAGTCCATCCAATTATGCTCCTAGGCGCCTGATGGTCCAAACCACCGACTCGGTATTGCAGCAACACGCCAGCGTAACATGGAGGCGATCAAAGGCCCGCGGCAGTGTTCCGGTAGCCTTGCGGATGGCAGAATGGGCCGTTGGCCCTAATAATCGCTGGTTCAACTCAGCTTGGCGTCTTCCGATCGTTGCACTACCACTTCAGCTTCTTCTCGCACTCCCAGGTTCCAATGCACCATGGGAGATGGACGACATCGAGGACAAATACCCCTACTACGTCGGATACTATTGGAAGTGGCCTAAGCATGCTATTAATCCCCTCGATATGAGGGTAGTCCCAGACGGTCCGAAACACTATCAAAAGCCTGACACCCTGTCTAGTAAGAAGCGACTTCGCCGTCCAAGGCAGCTTATAGTTCTCCGAGACGGCCAGTGGAGCGTCGATAGCAATCCTTCTCCACATCTTCAGTATCTCTTCATTAGTTGGATGTGGTCAGCCTTTAGCACGAAAGACGAGAATGGGAACGACGATGGGTTGGGTTTAGAGAAAGTTTGCCTCATGGCTGAGTACATGACCCTTAAAGCCGGACTTAGTGCGTATTGGCTGGATAAAAAGTGCAATGCACCAAAAACTGAGCCTGACCTCTTGACTGCTGATGTCAATCGCATGTGCGATGTTATTCGCGGCTCAAAATTCGTGGCGCTACTTCTCCCCGACAACGTCAGCTCTAGAAGGGAAGAATGGGGCCAGCGTATGTGGACTTTACCAGAAGGACTCCTCGCGCCTGGAGATATTCGTATTTGTACTTGGAACGGAAAAAACGACTACGAAGTCAGAACCATGGGCAAAGTGGAAATGACGAGCGAATACTGGAATGACGAGAGCGACGAAGCTCCAGCGCGTATTCTGGCAGAGCATTACGCGGGCACAATCACTTTGAGCCGTCTGGAGCTTTTGTCGACTGCCATTACAGCGCTGAGTCACCGAGTCAGCTCCCAAGACTTCACAGGCGCTGATATGGCGTACGCATTCATGGGGCTACTCCACTATCGAATTGAGCCGGATGTCACAGACGACATTTTCCAGGTCGTGGCAAGACTTTCTCTCGCTAACGACAACGACCGGCTCATTGAACGTATGGTCGCTATGTTCCCAATCCCCACTGTGGATATTCGAGACCTGTTCAAAGTGCTCGGGGAGATGGATCAATACAAAACGCATCTCTGGGACGTCGAACCACGGTGCGAAGTCGTGGGCGTGGGTGACGAACCCAACACTGTGATCCTGAACGAATGCCGCGCCGTGCCCATCCGCTGGAAACGCTTCCCTCGCATGTCATACAAACGCCACCAGGGAATGAAGAAAATGATTGCAGAGCTGGCCGTCCGGTCTGGTGTATTTTGGATTGTCACCGGCTGGAGTCTCGCATTCACCTACGCTCCCTTCTTCATCAGCGGGTCCAACCCCGACAAACTCTATATCTACTTGATAGGAATCATTGTGATTTTCTTCGGTGTGGGCCTCCTCCTCGCTTGTCTTGCTCCACACGCAGTCCTCCGCCTTTTCGGCGGCGCAGTGCTGGAATCAGCTCCTCATCTGGTCGGTCTCGAGGGCACCATGCCGATAGCTCAGCTCGAGAAGATGATCTTTGGCGACTCTCAAGGCCGCCTGACCTACGAGCCTTCCTCAACGCCCTTTGGCTTAGACAACCGTGATCCTGAATTGAGACTCGGTAGAGAGCCTGCTTGGGTCCGTGACTCCCGACCCGACAATGCCTCGCCTCCCATATTTCAAAACCACCACATTTTTACGCTCGTTGACACGGGAAATCTCACCGTTTCTATCTTCCAGGCCAGGAAACCTCCAACTGTGGCGCTAATTTGTGGTGCTGAGGGCGGCATGCTGCGCGCTGTGCTCTGCAGTTGGCGTTTTGCAAATGATTGCTTGTACAAGGAGACTGTGATTCGAGTGCAGACCAGTACTTGGGAGCAGACTAAGCTTGCTGGGTGGTTGAAGGTTAGCCTTGAGAGCCAGGGTGATCTGATTTAATGAGCAGACAGTTCAGTGTTGGAGATCTCCACCTGAACAATAATTCTCAATTTCGAAAGACTTCATTGACTTCGAGTTGTAGCTTGTTCGGAGAGATCTTGTTAATGCTGATGTTAATTTTGAAGAGAAAAATATAATTAATATTGATGATTTCTTAATTGACAAGATTCCAACAATGATGTATCTCTACTAGGTACTTGCTGAGATGTGATTGGAGAAAATTAAGAAAAATGAAGATGAAAGAAAGTATACTTATGATGAAAAGAGTGATCAAAAAAGTAACAATATTTATCAAAATTATATATCAATCACTACTGACATTCATTTGTGCATGAATGCACTGAAAAGTAAATGAAAAGAAAAGAAAAGAAAAGTTTATCTCTTCTTTCTTTTTGTTTAATTACTAATTTACATACACGTATCTGAGCATATCAAACTAGGGTTTCGCGAGGTGACACCAACGCGTTTCGCGTTACGCTAGTGGGTCGTACTCACAGTCCTGCGCGATAAGGATGATGCGATAAGGCAAGCCGCTGAACTTCTTATCACTTTTCTCAGCCATATACAGGGACGTTGAGCATAGGGATGTAGTACGGTTACCTGCGCTGCCGCTTATGGTATTCCTTCGTAGATCTCTTTGTTAAGAGCATTTTTGAAACTCGTTGGAAGCTCGCTTCTCTTTGTCTGTCATCAGCTCCCAGAGTTTCCCAAGATGACGCCTCGAACACGGAATGTTGGGCCTAGAAAGAAAGACACTGCAGCGAAAGCGCGTCAGTACTTGTCCGGCGGTGGGGTCGCAAGGGAAGACTCGGATGATGAGCTTGGCGTCGAGGATCATCCATGGGAATGGATCTATACAGATGCTGCCTTGCCGCAGGATAATGCCGCCCATCCGATGTCGACAGTGTCAGAAACACCGACCCCGAACGAAGACAGTGATGTACTTCCGGCTCGTAGTGGGTTAGCCCACCGGAGAGCTGGTCGCTCAGACTGGCAGATCGTAGGGGCTCGGATGGGATCGTTCGAGTGCAAGGTCGGCGACTGCGTCCTTCTGAAGGCCGAGGGTACCAATGAGGCGTGGGTTGGCCTGATATGCGAGTTTCGTGAAGAGGAGGGCGATAATGGCAAGGTCGCCAACTTCATGTGGTTTTCGTCGGAGAAAGAAATCAGGAACAGGGAGAAAAAGAGGACAGATTTCCTGCAGGTAACTGTCACCTTTGATACTGGTATTACGCGGAGCACCTAACCATGTCAGGTAGAATGAGCTATATCTCACACCGTCATGGGATCTCAATCCGTTGGCTTCGATCAATGGGAAAGCTTCGATACTATCACTGAAGACCTTCTTGACCAAATATCCCACTGGCAAGGTCCCCAGATCTTCCAGAGAAAGCGGCAAGATCTTCGTTTGTAGACGAGGATGCAATACGCGGACAGCAACTTACACTGACGAGTTTGTCTGGGAGGACATCTACAACGGCACTCGACAAGACCTCGATGCGCTCATCGAACGCATTCAGAGAGAGACGAAGGCAACGAGAAAACGTCGACGGAGAGAATCAGTCAATGAGAGTGAGACGCTCGACGTACGTTTTTCATCCCTGCAGTCTTGACTCGAAGCTGATACCCGTAGTGGATTGAGGAGGAGCTCGAGACGTTATCGCCGAGGACTCCGAAGAAGAAGAGGAGAACCACCATGGCCTCGACCCCGACCTCCAAAACATCTAGCTGTATCCCTCGTACGCTTACGACACCTAGGCACAGACGGTGAGTATTGGCCGTACGTTGACGGATGCGAGCATGAGTCCTGATCAATTTGTGCAGCATCGTAACAAAAAGACCCCTCGAATTTACTCCACTGGGGACCAGGATTCTTTCGCCCGGCCACTTCACATCCTCTCCATTCCAGGTTGCACGGTCAAGGCTTCACGTGTCATCCGTTCCAACCTCTTTGCCTTGCAGAGAGCAAGAATTCGCTAGCGTCTATTCGCACCTTGAGGCTGCCATAACTGCTGGCTCGGGTGCATGTATCTACGTCTCGGGCACACCGGGAACGGGGAAAACCGCAACAGTGAAGGAAGTGGTGGCGCAAATGAATACATCTGTCCTTGCCGAGGAGCTTGATGATTTCATTTTTGTCGAGATCAATGGTATGAAGGTCACCGACCCTCACCAGTCATATTCTTTGCTTTGGGAAGCTTTACGCGGAGACCGAGTGAGCCCTACTCACGCCGTGGATCTTCTGGAGCGGGAATTTGGAAATCCTAACCCCCGACGAGTCCCATGTGTGGTTTTGATGGACGAGCTAGATCAACTAGTGACAAAAAATCAAAGTGTGATGTACAATTTCTTCAACTGGCCTGGCCTTCGGCACAGTAGGCTTATTGTCTTGGCTGTAGCTAACACCATGGATTTGCCTGAACGGACACTGAGCAACAAGATCAGTAGTCGATTAGGTATATTGAGATGCTCTCACATACGTCATGGATACTAATTGACGTTACAGGCTTAACAAGAATCACATTTCCGGGATATTCCCATGAGCAGCTCATGAAAATCATCCAGTCCCGTCTGGAAGGAGTTCCGGGTGATATCGTTGAGTCCGATGCAGTCCAGTTCGCCAGCCGTAAAGTTGCAGCAGTGAGTGGTGATGCACGCCGTGCTCTGGACATATGCAGGAGGGCTGTTGAGATTGCGGAGAGCGACTGCGCAGAACAAGAACCTCTAGCGCTGACTCCGAGCAAGAAAGCCAGGCTTGACCCTACACACCACCAGAGCTTGCTGAAAAGAGCGGGGAAAGTCACGATCAGCACGATCAAGCAAGCGATCAGCGAAGCCACGACGAGCCCGCTGCAGCAGTATTTGCGCCACGTCCCCCTGGCTTCGAAGCTCTTTCTTGCCGCTCTGTTGGCCCGCACCAGGAGAACGGGCGTTTGTGAAAGTGTACTGGGTGAAGTTATCGAGGAGGCGAAACGCATCGGCAGCCTGGCCGAGGACAGTCATATGCGTGATTTCCTCCTGGCCCAAGCAGCCTACACAACACCAGACAATGGCTCTGTGAATTTGCCGAAGCTAATCAAGGCGCCCCGGGTACTTGCTATAGGAGAGGCGGCAATGGAACTGATGGAGGCTGGAGTCATCGGCTTGGAGCTTCGAAAGGGCGAGAGGACTGGCAAGATCCGACTTCAGCTCGGAGACGAGGAGATGAAACTTGCATTGAAGGACGACCCCGAAGTGCGATCACTCGGATTTGCGATTTGAAAGCAAGCGAATTGGTATAGTGCGCCGACATGATACTTTCAAACACCATCAAACCATTTTGAAACGAGAAACGGACCCAATTGATGTGCCACCGTCGAATACAATGCCCTCAAGTTCACTTGCTGGCAACTAGAATCTTTGTCTACCCAATGTAGGTTTCCAGTCAAGGGGATGACTCTCGGGTGTGGCGTTTTCGTCCTGTTTCCACACTTTGACTATGTGAATGTTAGCAATCGGGAGGACTCAAGTTGTCAAGGGCAACGTACTCGTCTTGTCTGCTTCTCCACAGATCAAGCGCAGGCCGGTCCGGTCGTAAGTAGAGCTCATCAAGCCGGCTTCAGCGTCGAGAGAGCCAGGTTGCGCGGTTGTATCGAGCGATTGAAACCTGTGTCCAGTCTTCCAGTCCCAGAAGCTGATCGAACCGTTGTCCCCTTTGCCAGCGTCAGTCACATCTCAGCGCCATGGCCGGAAGAGCACCCACCTCCTGAAAACAGGACGTTGTCCTCGTTCACACTCAACGTATTGATGATGGCGTTCTGTCCTTCGAAGTTTTGCATCAAGGCACCTTCTGGACATTTCCATTGCTTGATGCTCCCCGTGCTCCCACTTGCAAATGTAAACTCTTTGGGGTGCACGGCTAATGCCCTAACGCCCTTCTTATGGTGAGTAAGTACCCCCATGGTTTTGCCGGCAGCGAGGTCCCATAGCCTGACCGTGGAGTCGAGAGATGAGCTTATCACCTGCGGATCAGCCTCTTGACATTTTACATCTGACACTGTTCCCTTGTGACCACTTAGGACGTGGATATTGCTGCGAGTCCTCATGTCCCACACGCGCGCCACCCCGTCTCGCCCTCCGGTAACAAGTACATCGAGTGTAGGATGTAACGCGAGTGTGTAGACGCCGCTTAGATGTCCGTGATAATGCCGGATCACTTTGTTGGTTTCCAAGTCCCAACATTTGACCATCTTGTCCTCGCCGCACGAGAACAAGTATGGCTGTCTCTGGGAGACCGCCAGTCCCCGGACGCAGGAGATATGCCCGGTCAAGGTCAGCCGTAATGAACCGGATGCCAAATCCCAAATCTTAATCGTCCTGTCGCCTGCCCCGCTGGCAAACCACTCGTTCCCAGGCTCCACGGCCAAACTTCTGACCCAACCAAGATGGCCGGATATCACCCTCATCAACTTCCATGGCGCATGCCATTCCGGTTTCATTTGCATGATCGTTTGGTGCCGCACCAAACTCGACGAGGCTGTATGACGCTGCAGAGCTTGTCCACTGACATTCGGGGCATGGCTGCCTCCTGGTACGGCTGCACGCAAGGTCAACGCCTTAGATGACGACGCAGTAGTGTCGCCCGGAGCAGTGTCTGTAATCTGCTCTATCATCTTTGCCATTTTAGCATCACCTGGGCTGTCCATGTTCGCCTGGACTTTTGGTCGCTTGCGCCTGGCAGCCGCGGACGTCGCCAAGCTTGCCTGCTTTGCTGCTAGGACGGAAGGGAGTTCTCGAACATCTTCGTATTCATTGCGTATGCGTGCACTTAGGTTGATTCGGTCTGGAAGATCGGTGAAGGAGACTTCGGCTGGATGAGGGGTTTGGGCGGTCCTGTTCACAGGCTCTATTGTCGACGGTATTCCGAAATCAGCGGCGAAGAGTTCTCTGGTACGTTTTGCTGACCGTTGCACGTGCTCCTATGATAGCAGAACGTCAGAGAGGAGATTCCCTGTACAGGGGGCTCAGGCGCATTGAACACTGACCTTGAAGGGCAACTCAGAAGGGGCCTTGAGCACGCTGCTTGCCATACTGGAGACAATATCTACTGTCTTGACTTCGACCAAAGTTTCCAATGAAGACTTGAGGTTCTCGTCTACCCTCGAGGTATTATAGGAGTGGGCTATGTATCCTAGACGTAAATGGAGGCTTGTAGATGATTTTCAAACGGCTCGCGTGCGCGGTGGAAGTGACATGATTGGCAAATCAGAGTTTCCACTGTACGTAAGTCTGAGAAACCACTCTCACTCCGGCCGCAGATGGACGTTGAACAGGGCTCCAAATTTGCTATCCATGAAGCAGCTCGGGAAGGCAGAAGTATGTGAGACTGCTCTCTCTATGTTTAAACCAATGCGCTAACTTACTGTCACCGTTCAAAGCAAGTGTCGTCGAATCCCTCCTTAACGTAATCGCCCGTTACATATCCGCATTTGGCCTCGATACTGGACTGCTCTATGCCACATGCTGACAGCTATCTCCTCAGGCGAATGCTAGCCTGGCCACAAGGCGGGATGACGATGAACGGTTGCCTCTTCATTGGGCAGTTGCAAATCATCACATTCCAATACTTCAAATTCTAGTGTCGCAGAAGGACTTCGACCCAGACGTTCAGGTCGCAAATCCTTCATGTACTCTAGATTATTACATGCGCTCATGTGGCTATAGGATGGATCAGGTTGGACACCCCTGATGATAGCATCAAGTTTACGGGAAGGGGACGAACTGGTTGATTTGCTGCTAAGGAAGGAAGCGGATGTCAATCTCAAGAGTACGTCTGGAGATTTCCTCGCTGTTGCGGAGAAGGAGGATGCTGATTGATTTAGATTATAATGGGCAGGTACTGATAGCTTAGCTGTTCAGCGCGTGAACATGCTTCTGAGCTGACATGAAGGTTAGACAGCACTCCATTTCTGTGCATCAAAGAACAACATGGAAGTGGCAAGGAGACTCCTCTCGCAGAAGGCATCTGCGCGAGTGAAGGATAAACGGGGCCAACTAGCCCTTCATCGGGCCGCTGCGATTGGTTCAGTACCTATGGTTACGCTCCTTCTTGACAATAAAAGCCCGCTCAACGCTACCGATATCTCTGGCTACACTGCTCTGCATCACGGTGATTATCTTGGCCGGGTCCATTGGGGTGATATGTGTATTGACTCTTCGGCAGCGATCTCGGAAGGCCATGGAGATACCGCGCTGCTGCTCTTGAGAGCAGGGGCCGAATCAGACAAAAGGGATATAGATGGTCATTTGGCAATCGATCTGGCACCAGATACAAAGGTATGGCTTGTTGACATCTTCGTGGTAGGAGGAGCCCCTGACAAGCAGTAGATCCGGAATTTTCTGCTGCCGAGCGCGGACCGCGAGGGTATCAACTTAGGTTGAGGCATTATCCCCTACTTCGAGCGTTGACGCCACAGACCTTTCGCACTACACCTGCTATTGCATGTGATATCCTTATGGCGAACAGCAATCTTCTATGAGAAGTGACGTCAGGTGGGGGAGGGCTTCATCTCATAGTGCTGTCGACAAGCTCCCTGTATATCTTCTTAACATCGGCGACATCAGCCTTGAGTTCTTCGACAAGCTCGCTCTTCTCACCGAGCATTTCGAGTGTTGTATGATATCGCTCGTTGACTTGAAAGATCTCTTGCTCGAGTCTCTGAATTTGGTTGTCTGCTGCCCGCTTCTGTTCCACCTCGCGCATAAGCGAAACAACCTGTTCTCGGGCTTCGTCTCGTTGATAGGAGAGTCTTGCAAGCTCATCCTTCAATGCTGCCTTCTCGCTCTCCAAACGCCTTACTGTTGCGCTCATCCGCTCGACCAACTGAACAGACGGACCAGCACCGGCCGTGGAGACAGATATCATGTCATTTATTGTCCGGTGTGGTGACGCCGGAGTGCCAGAGCCCTCGAAAGGATCATCCTGATCCGAAACATGGACTGAAGGTGTGGGTGGGACTGTAGAACTTAGAGACCGCTGCGGTGTGAAGGGAAGAAAGACTTGGTTGTTTGAAACCTCTCCATCGGGAGTCCCTAGATGTTGACTAAGGTCGCGGCCACCGATTGACCGATCTGTTATCGGCATGCTCACGTTCATTCCACTATTCTGAGCATTGGTCCGACGGTTTTGCAGGCTAAGGAGATCTGCGCTTGACCCTTTTCTAGTGTAAGATTTTGGAGATCTGGTTCTGAACTGGGAATCCGCTGATGAAGTCTGATTGTTTTCTTGATTCCATTTGTTCATCTCGTCCTCGATGCGGGTATTGAGTGCCACTTCCCAAGAAGCGCGGTCTTTCGTAAAGTCTGCTTCTGCTTCTGCAAGTGTATCTTCGGAAACCCTCAATCTTTCCTGAATTGTACTGAACTCTTTGCTTTGCTCGGCGTATTCTCGGTCAAGGTTGTTGAGTTTACCAAGAGCAGTGTCAAGTTCTTCATTGGCCCTCGTCAACCTAAGTTTCTAATTATAGTCAGCTCGAGATCTTCTCATCGATGGGTGTACAACGGACCAGATCCCGGGTCCTAAGTCGGAGGTCTGCTTCTCTCTTCGCCATTTCATCTTTCTCTTCCTCAAGGCTTTTGATTCTATGTAAAAGCGAACCCTCTACGCCTTGCCAGTTCTCGATAGCAATTGAATGTTGGGTTTGGAGAACTTCGACTTGGCGGAGAAGCTTCGTTTGCGCGTCACTGACAGCACCCGTCGTAACCTCCTCAGCTCGGGCGTGTAAAACTTCGAGCCTGTTCTCCAGCATCTATGACTTGTCAGCCAGTTTCAACACTCACAGATCAATGTGCTTCTCACAGATTGTTCCCTTCGGAGTTCCATTTCTGTCTCTCGGGCACGGCCCTTTCCCCGCTCCGCCTCCTTTGTGACACGACGAATCTCGGATCGAAGTTTCTCCTCGCTCAGCTCCCTTTCAATCCTCGCCTTTGACAGATCGTCCCGAAGCCTCGAGGAATTGGTCCTCTCCCGCTCCAGCGCGTCCGTTTGGGCCGCGCTTTCTGCGGCGCTTGATTTATGAGGTACCTCTGCCAACTTCAAACTTAGACCTGCTGCTGTCACGCGCTGTGAGGCTAGTTCTGCTTTCAGCGATTCATTTTCAATTTCAACCTTTGACAAACTCTTTGAACCATCAAGCTCACGCTCGAAGTCTTCCGCCCACATGGTCCGTTCGTTGCCATTCTGAACTTCTTGCTCAGCCCCCTGCAATCGTACTCTAACTCCGGCGAAATGCTTTTGATCCTCAAGAATGCTGGAACGAAGGCTTTTCATGATATTCATATCCCTCAACCCAGTCTTAGACAGCTTCTCACCATCTTCCACCAAGAGAGCGAGCTGTTGATCTTTCTCGGCAAGGCTTTTGTCTAGACTTCCTGCAGAAGCCGTAGTAAGTGCTGTTCTCGCAGTTCCTAGTGCCTCCTCTGTTAGACACTGCAGCTTCGATTGAAGAGCGTCGATTCGTTCCATGAAGGAGTGAGTTTCTTCTTGGCGTCTTATCTTGGAAAGCTCGTAGTCTGACTGCATCTGGGATAATATCGCTTCATACTCCTGTGCAGACCTCTGTGCCTTGCCTGTTCGTTCGACAACTGCTGCAAAAGACGCGTCAATGTCGTTTGGGGCAATCCAATGGTGGGCAGGTGCTGAATGTTGTAGGGATGAGTCCCGTGAATGGAAATCTAGAGAGGGTTCTGTTGATACCATCCGCTCCGACATGGACACTGGGAATGTTGTAGTATGCCCCGGATACAAGTCTTGGTTCCACTTCTCGTCGGTCTCAGTACTGCCGTTCTCTCCACTAGGAAAAGTCGCCGATGTGGATACTTCCAGAGCCTGACGCGTCGGCCCGGTCCATGCGTCGTCACTTTTGATATCGAAACTCGCCCGTGGACTGTCAGCCTCCCGGGATGAGAACTCAGAAGTGGACGCAGGACTGTCAGATCTCCATGTACTACCGTTCTTGACGACAGCCTTCGCCAGGCGCTCCTGCAGGCGATCATTATGTCTACCACTCGAAGAACCCCGAGGAACACCTGGGCAATGTTTCAGTTGCGAGCCATGGTGGAGGGGTCTGAAGTGGTGCGCCTACTGTTGGCTCTTCCACCAGTCGGCGCTGTAGGATGAGAACTTTCTTTTGACTCAAGAGAATCTTGCGTCTTGCTGTTCGCCTTCGCAGGTGGTGCCAGCGGCTCATCTCCGTCCGCCAGAATGGTGTCTAGTCTAGACTCTACACCTGCAACGGCCTGCTGAAGCAGCGAGCCCCATCTTGAGGCTGGTTTCGACACTTTGGGAGCCTTACTCATGGTGAGGGCTTTTCAAGAATCGAGACGTCTCGTGTGTGGCTGAAGTCGTTCGTGGCCTCCTGGGCTTATACTTGGCGGGATCAGCATGTTTTTGTTGGAGCAAGGCCTATGCGGAAGCAGCATGTATCGCTTGCAGAGAAGTCAGTAATCCCCCAGCAGTGAAATGTACAATCTCTGCCCCAAAGACTGTTCTCAGTCTGTAAGGGTATGCTACAGTACAACGTAGCTTGTCAACGTAAGTGCTACAGTATCGCCCAGCTGCTCATCCCCCTGTCTAGTGCCGGATCATGTATACACCGAGTCCTAAGGTAAGCCTGGTTCGAGGTTGCCGAAAGGTTGTACAGTACGGAGTACTACTATAATGTAAGTTATATCGGACATACACTTAATAGCGGTGTGTAATGATCGTAGTATTGTCTAACTAACTAAGTGTAAAGAGACAAACATCTCATGTAATAGAAAACTTTTCAGAAGGTTGACACTAAGCCTAATCAGGCAATGCCTCAGCATATTCTCAAGTCTAGAGTGACCATCAGGTTGAGGTTAGAGCCAAAATTTCTGACTCTAGCTCAACTCACACTAGGGCTGAGATCAAGCTAGAGTCAGATCAGATCAAGAAAAAAAGCTTCTGCTAAATTAATTTCAATCAATTCATACATAAGTTTTTAGTCACTCTGCACATAAGTTCTTAATAAGCTTACTGTAAGTCTTAGAATTAAAGAATTGCAAAAGCAATATAATGAAGTAATAAAATCATAGAAGCAACAGTAAAATTATTTATTTAATTTTGTAAAATTTATTTATGTAATACATTGATACTCTTCTCTCTACATATGCAGAATTCTTTTCTTCAACATATTTACATAAATCTTAAAGATTCTCATATAATGAGCAATAAATATCATGTTCTTTACTTAAATTATAATATGTTTTGCATAAATAATTATTAAATTTATATCTAAAAATTATTAAATTCTAATCAATAACATATTGAAATGATTAAGCTTACTTTTAAAATGAACAACAAAAGATATTTTAAGAACTTTTTGCAGACATTTTAAAATATTTAATTAAATATAAAAATTTATTTTGTTAAACCCTTTAACAATAGAGAAACAAATAACTCTTTGAAAGATCATTTTAAAAATAAAAAGATTAATATTTTTTTAATAGTGATGAATTTTTCTTAATGTTTTCATTATATATAATTGTTAATAAGTTCTAAATAATATAATTAAATAATAAAAATAAGCAATAAAAATGACTTACTTTGTTAGATATATAACTCACGATAGCTATGCTATTAGTGTGGTGCCATCTTTTAACAGGTTATGAGCCCGGGTTGGTGTAATGGTGTTGAACATGCGTTGGCTGCCTTACCTGCATAAGCCCAAGGTTATGAGTTCAAACTATGTTGTGTGCGCATTCTTTCCGCCTGTGAGAAGCTGGGTAAGCAACGTATGAGTGTGCCAGCCGATCGCGGGTTAGGGAGAGTGTTAGATATATAACTCATGATAGCTATGCTATTAGTGTGGTGCCACCTTTTAACATACTTTCTGACTTAATACAACATTATTAAAATTAAAATAATAAATTATTCTATTTTTACTGTTTATTATCTTCTTCTTCAGCATCATCATTATCATTCTACTCATTATTGCTCATCTTATTATCACTTACATCATCATTATTTATTTCATTATTACTTACATCATCATTACTTATCTTATCATTGCTCTCTTATTCAGTGTTTATAGCAGCTATAATAGATACAGATTATTTCTTAGTGACAGCTCATTTCTTAATAGTAAAATAATTATAAGTAACAGATAACTTTCTTAACAATATAATGATTAGATTCTTTATAGAAAGATTAATGTGAAAGTAATAGAATAGAGTAATAGAATGAGATTGTATATTTATTAATGTTAGAAGATTGAATGAATGATGTGTAATGTAATTAATATATAAGAAGAAAGATGTGTAAGATTGATGAAATGTAAGAAAGATAAAATGTAAATATAATATATATTAAGATTATGATGCATTGCTATAATAAATATAAGATTAAGACTTTATATTCATTATATTTACTTATAATATAAAAAATAAAAATAAATAAATCATAAAATCTTATTCATTCTTCTTTTAACTTCTTACATTCACATCATATCTATCTACAACACTGTCAGCTAATATGTTTCTTAATTAAATACAATTTTATTGTAATATTTTATTACAATATTTTATTACAATAATTATATCTTACTAAATCTTAACTAACAAATTTACAAAATTATTCTTGCTGCATTAAAAAAGCTTATTACTTACTTAAGATATCTTACATTTCTATTTTATCATTAAGTTATAGTATTAAGATTTATATTGCTCTTTTATATTGCTTAACTTAAGATTAATAAACTATGTTAACTACTCACAATGTACAGTATATCTTTTAAGAAATAAAATATGTAAAAGTTTATTTCTTTTAACTTTTATAAAAATAAATACATCAAAATTAAATTTATTAATACACTTTCTTCATCTTTTGAGCATCTGTCAATCAGAGAATCTCTATGTCATAGTTAAGAATTAAAGTGATGAAATAAAGTTAAATTAATAACTAACTATATCTCATTAAAAGCAATAAGTAAGTATTTAACTCTATTAAAGATCATTAAGACTAGAAAGCTTTCACAGACTTATATATAGAGTTTTAATAAAATTAAAATTAAATATATTAAAGTAGTAAATTAAGCTGTAAAATGAATTGTATTGAATAAACTGAAGAGCTTAACTTAATATAAGTAGATAAATAAAAATGAAAAAATATATATGATAATAGTTACTGAGCATAATGTTATGAATAATTACTATCTTAAAGAAATTAATAATAGAAAATTCTATTGCTTCATTGTATTGCTTATATATTCACATTATTGTATAAAGAAGTTTATAATTGAGTTTAAGAGAATTTAAGAAGCAAAGAAATGTTATGTATTATTTGTTCTATTAACTCCCTATTCAGTCCCTATCTAGGTCTATGAGGGCGAAGCGCCTTTGCAAAGGAAAAACCCAAATGGAAAACCTTAGTCCCGCCCCGCAGGCGCTCCGCCGGCGTGGC
>JAABUY010001891.1_pt1 | contig 26482 bp, 25 predicted proteins | sample 5560271 | NCBI WGS metagenome assembly JAABUY01 (sample SAMN10711886, study PRJNA513374) | rock metagenome | isolation source: Antarctica rocks | place: Antarctica: Victoria Land, University Valley | reverse complement strand
CCGGGGGGGGCCTCTGTGGTCTCCCTGGCCGCCGGGAGGCCGGGGCCGGGGTCGGGGCCGAGACAGAGGGCTTCCGCGGAGCTGGCCGCGCCGGTTGCGACCGCGCGCGTGGTAGCACCGACGCGGGGAGCGACCGCCGTGTCCGAGGTGCGCGCCGACGCGAGAGTTGCCCCACCGAGCCTGCCGGCGGCGACATCGCCCGCGCCCGGTGCGTCCGGGCAAACACCGCGTCGGGGACCGGCGAGCGCGCTGCCTGCGCCGGCCGCGGCTGTGGGCGTGCCCATGCTGGGAGCAGCACGATCCGTTCTCCCGCCCACCCCGGCGACGGGCGTGCCTACCGCCCTGGTGCACGTCTCCGCCGCTGCGCCCCCCGTCCGCGCGGCCACCCCCTCACCCCTCCCTGGTGCGGCGAGCGCGACACCCGTTGACGGCGTCAGCGTCCCCACGGCGCGCCCGCGTGCCCGACCGACGTGGCCCGTCTCTCCGCCGCGCACGGAGACGCCCCCTCCGCCGCCATCCCTTCCCGGCGTGACCGTCTCCGCGCCGCCGCCGACACCTCCCCTCCCGCTGGTGGCGGGGCACCCCCTCGTGCCCGCTGTGTCGCCGGCGCCCATCCCGCCGCCCCTCCGTCCTGTGGAGACGACGCCCGTTCCCGCCCCCTCGCCGCTCACCCCGTTCAGCACGCCGACGGCGGCCCTGCCGACCGTACCCGCCCCACCGGCCGTGTCGACCCCACCGGCCCTGCCGACCCCACCGGCCCTGCCGACCCTACGGCCCTCAACGGTGCTCGCGCGCCCGACGACGACAGTACCCACCGTGCCGACACCGCTGCTCCCGACGACGACAGTGTCCGTCACAATCCTATCCGCAAGGCCACCGCTGACAGTGCCCACGCTCCCGATGCTAACGGTGACGGTGGCGGTTGCGGTGCCCCCCGTGCCGACGACGACGGTTGCAGTGCCCCCCGTGCCAACGCCGACAGTGCCCGCGCTCCCAACGGTGACGGTCATCCTGCCGACGGTCGCCCTGCCGACACTGACAGTCCCCGCGCTCCCGCCGCCGACGGTGCCCGCCGTGCCGACGCTGACAGTCCCCGTGGTGCCGACGCTGACGGTCGCGGCGCCGACGCTGCCGCTCCCGACGACGACAATGCTCCCCGTGCCAACGGTAACGGTGACGGTCCTGGTGCCGACGGTCGTGGTACCGACGGTTGCCCTACCGACGGTCGTGGTGCCGACACTGACACCGCTGCTCTCGACGCTGACGGTGCCCCCCGTGCCGACAGTCCCCGCGCTCCCGACGCCAACGGTAGCGGTACCAACGCTGACAGTGCTCGCGCTCCCGCCGCCGGCGCTGCCGACAGCGCCAGTACCTGCCCTGCCGCCAGTACCTGCCCTGCCGCCAGTACCTGCCCTGCCGACGCCGACAGTGCCCATCGCGCCGCTGCCGCCGACACTGACCGTGCCCGCCCTCCCAACGCCGCCGCTTCCAACGGTCGCCCTCCCGCCGCCGCCGCCGCCGCTTCCAACGGCGACGGTAGTGATGCCGACGGCGACGGTGCCTGCGCTCCCGACGCTAACGGTCGCCCTCCCGACGCCGCCGCTCTCGACGGCGACGGTAGTGGTGCCGACGGCGACGGTGCCTGCGCTCCCGACCGTGACAATAGTCCTCGCGCTCCCGACGCCGACAGTAGCCCTGCCGACGGCACCCGCGCTCCCCGCACCGGCTCCGGCGGGAGCGGGACGCTAAAGGGGCATCGCCCGGAGCGGCGCGGGCACGAGGTGTGGTCGCCGTGACCGGGCGGCGAGCGGGGCAGCTATCGGCCGGCCTGCTGCCTGTGGCGCGGCCGCTGGCGATCCCTCGATGCCCTCGATGCAGCGGGTGGTCGGCTCTCGCGTGCAAGGCGTCAAATTAACTGATAGTGGTGGCGACGTCCTGCATCCCGCCGCTTATGCGGTGAGTTGATGTCATTGGTCATGTCTTTTGGGTCTCCGGCACTTTTGGTGAGGACTGGTCGGCACTATCAATCGCTACCTGTTGTGCGTATTTGTCTCTGCACTACAAGATGTGGTAATGCAGCCGCCCCGTTCTCAACTCCTCATTTCGCATATAGCCAAGACTTAGAAATGCGGGTCACCTGAGCGACAAGATGCGCTTGAGCAACCGGTTTTTCGGTCCTTTCCGCATCACCAGAAGTGCCGGAGACCCAATTATCATGGCCAGCGACAGTGGCCACCCTGCCCCGCGGTTCCCCCTCCCACTTGGCGGTCGCACGCGCACGGCGATGCCGCGCCCCCCTGTCAGCCAAGTCGGGCGTTTCATTGGTCAACGGAGCGACGGGCTGTGCGGAACTTGGCAACGGGCCGGAAGAACATGATCCATGGCCACGTGATCGTGTCGCCGACGGCCTCGAGTTGTTCTCGTAGGCGATCACGCTCCCCAAGCTTCCAGTAGCAGAACGCGAACACGTTGCGGTTGCGTACCTCGCGCGGCGTGGCGACGCGCCGCGGCGCATCGAGGTACGCAACCGCCGCCGACCGCACCTCCTCGCGCACGCCCGGACGCCGCCAGTACCCGTCGTCCTGGTCCGCGTCCATCCACCCCTCGACGTGCGCCTCGGCCAGGACGGTATGCACGCCCAGGCCCTCCGGCGCGTGCGCATGCGCGTCGCGGGCGAAGCCGAACATCTCCTCGTTGGACCCGCCCCATTTCGCGGCGAGCCCCTGGAGCAGCATCGAGTGCGCTTCCTGGTGCCACGGGCGGCGTCGCTGCGCTTCCTCGAAGAGCGCGCGCTGGCGCTCGCTGCCTTGCTGCAAGCCGCGCGCCACTTTGAGCAGCGCCACCCACGCGCCGGCGTCGTCCGCGTCGAGCCGCGTCGCCTCCAGCAAGTCGTCCTGCGCGCCCTGCAATCGCTCGAAGAAGTGTCGCCACCCGTCGTCGCCGACGGTCGTGGCCGCACCGCCTCCGCGCGCGTCCCACGCCCACACTACCGCCTGTCGCCCTCGGAACAGACGCGGCAGGGCCGCGTCGGGCTCCTCGCCCACCCAGGCATCGATCCAGCTGGGACGGCCTGTGAGCGTTTCTGTCAGGACTTCGACGTAGAAGTCGCGCACCTCGATGTCGTCGAACGAGCGCAAGAAAGGGCCGAGCCCGGCCCACTCGCCGCGGGCGAGCCGCGCGCGCCAGTCCCGCGCCGCCGGGTCGCCCTGGCACGGGTCGACGCGCGCGGCGGATGTGTCCCACCCCAACAATCGGCTCAACAACGACATCGTTCTATCCTCCCTATTCCAGTCCCCGCCCGCGCGGCACCCCCGGTGTCTCTCCCTCACCCTCGCGCGCCGCGCGGAGCACGCGCGCGACCAGGGCATAGGGGGCGCTGTACAAGGTGGTCAGCCGCGCTTGCAGCGCGGACGCATCCGTCCCGAAGAGCGCCTCGGCTGCCGACGGCACGCCCCGCGCGGCCTCACCCGCGTCGCTCACCAGCGCGTCGAGGGAGAGCACGGCGACCGGACGCGGCGGCGGGGGCGGCCGGCGGTCGCCCTCCGGCACGCCCCGCGCGTCCAGCCGCTCCCGCAGCGCGGGGTGGGTGTCGAGCCGGCCCGCCGGCACGGCCAGCATGGTCGAGAGGACGGCGGCGGCGCCGGCCGGGTTCTCCCGCTCGTACTCGCGCCGCGCGGCGGCAACGAAGTGGTAGACGTTCGGCAGGGTGGCGTCGCGCCCCGCCGCGCGCATGACCCCATCGGCGCCGGCCTGCGCGAAGAACGAGCTGTCGAGGCTCGTGGCGATCAGCGCCCGCGCGAAGGCGTCGCGTCCATAGGCGTGGGCCGCCGCACGGTCGGCATGGAGCTCGCGGATGCGCGAGAAGCGGGCGGCGAGGCGAGGGTACACAGCGGCGAATAGGCGGAAGGCCCAGTAGAGCGGGTTAATGTAGCGGACCCATCCGCCGTGCTCGCCCAACGCGGCTAGTAAGGCGTCGCACCCGGCAGCGGCCCGGTAAATGAAACGCGCGTAGAACGTGTCGCGGTGCGAGAAGTGCGCATACTCGTGCGCCAGGACGCTGCGCAGGGCGTCGGGCGTCAGGGAGGAGAGCGCCGCCATGCCGAGGACGATCTTGCGCTTGCCGGTCCCCGGGGGCAGGTAGAGCGCCGTTTCCTCCCACACGCCGATCTCGGCGCCGGGCAGCAGGTAGGCCTCGTCGATGGGGTCGGCCGCGACGCGCGCCGCCACCTCGTCCGCGAGCGCGAAGACGGCCGGGTGGCGCACACGGGTGAGCGTGATCCCGCCCGGCGCGCCCCCCGCCCTGGTGAAAAGTCCGCGCAGCGTGGCGTAGGCGTAGACACCCAGCAAGACGTAGAGGATAACCAGGAGGCGCAGGGCCCCGAGCGTGTGCTCGCGCGCCACGAAGCCGGGCGTCCAGGCCACCAGGCGCACCAGCAAGACGGCGCTCAGGCCGAGCGAGGCCACGAGCACGAGGTAGAAGGCGGCGACGAGGGCGAGCAACGTCGACAGGTAGAGGCCACCGGCGCGCGGCAATCGGGGCAGCGCTGTGTCGCGTTCCATAGCCGTGATATCCCCTTCCATACGCCCCCCCACGCTAACGCGCGACGGGGTGGTTGTCGCGCGCGGCGCGATACCGCGCGTCATCGGGCGCGATGGCAACGGCGCGGCCCAGGTAGGCGCGGGCCCGCCGGTCGTCGCCGCGATCGCGATAGGCGCGCGCGAGTCGATAGAGCGCCGGCGCGGACACGGGGTCGAGGCGCGCGGCGCGCTGGTATGAGCGGAGCGCCGTATCGGCCTCGCCAACCCGCTGGTAGGCGTCGCCGAGCGCGAGGTGTGCGGGCGCGTAGTCGGGCTCGGCGTCGACGGAGCGGTGGAGCTCGTCGAGCGCACCCGCGTCGTCGCCGAGCGCGAGCGCGAGCAGGCCACCCACGTAGCGGTAGGTGGACTCCGCGCGCGGGATGTACCAGACGCCGGGGGCATCGTCGAAAGGGGCCCATCGCCCGCGGTCGGGAGCAGCGTGGTCCGCGGTGACTATGCGCCTCACGTCGCCGAGGGCGCGCCAGTGCTCGCCTTTACGGTAGAGGGCCAAGATGCGCGCCTCGCGGGCCACGCGAAGCCGCTCATCGCGCGGGTCGTCCGGAGCGGCGTCGAGCGCGGCGTCGAGCGCGGCGAGATTCTCCTCGGCGGCGGCGGCGGCGGCGGCGGCGGCAACGGTCGCCGCCCCCGCGGGTTGGTCGAGCAGGCGGGCGATGTATCCTTCGCCGAGCGGACGCCCCGCCGGCAACTCCCAGAGCGGGCGGTAGGCCACCCCAGGCTCGTCATCCCGGGCGAGCGCGGCGCGCGGATGGGCCGCGCGCCACGTCCGGCGCCCATAGACGGCCGGAATGGCCACGAGTAAGAGGCCAGCCCCAGTGAAGAGAACCGGATTGAGCCACGTGCCCGCGAAGCCATCGACCTCGACGGTCGCGGGCCGATCCGTGCGGTAGTGGATGGCCATGGAGCGACCGGCGACGACCGGTGCATCCTGACAGACGTTCCCGCCCTCGACAGTCAGCGACCGCCCGGCGCTCGTGCGGAACGAGAGCACAGGGCAATACGACACGGCGCCCTTGGGGTCCACATAGCGCCGATTGCCGACGACACGCGCCCGCGCGGGCGCGGCATGCCCGAGGAAATCGATCGTGGTCGCCCACGCCTGGATGCCGAAGATGAGCAGCATCACCCCGACGACAAAGGCGAGCGCGGCGCGCACGAGGCCAAATGTCACGCCCATAACGCCCCACCCCCATGGCCGCCCACCGCCGCGCGGCGTGCCCATCCCCCGCGGCGTCCAACCGCCCTCGCCGCGGCAACCCTATCCCCGCAGGTGGCGGATGGAGCGCCCTCACCGACGGGAAAGTGGGGGGATGGCCACCGGGGTGGGGACGGCCTATCGGTGAGGAGGCCTCGCGCGACGGCGGAGAAACGGCCGCCGAGCGGATGACCGGGGAACAGAGGGGCGCGCGCCGTGTGATACCGCCGCGGACGCGCGCGCCGGGAGAGTGCCAGGCCCATGGTCGACCCTTTCTGCCGGTGCTACAGCGACACGTGGATGAGATGCCGAAATCGACCGTGCGCATCGCTATCCTCAGCCCCACCCAGTCCGTGACCGCTGCCGAGGTCTGTTGAGATGCGGGATAGGCCGACTATGACTAGATGAGCGTCGTTGTAGCGCCAGGGCGCCGATCTCGCCGCGCGGCTCGGCGCCGCCCGTTGCGTCATCGCCTTGTCCTTCGCCCATACGACGAGTGGCCGGTGGGCGGAACGCCGACGGTCGGGGTAACACGCCCGCCGCGTCACGGGGTGACCGCGATGCGCGCGACCTGGCGGACGGTGGCCGGCCCCGTGCGCGCGACGATCGTGACGGTCGCCTGGACTGTCCGCCGCGGCTTCACCGGCACGAGGATGTCGAGCGAGATATCACCCGAGGCAGAATCCGCCGCGCTCTCGACGTCCACGTCGTACGCCGGCGTCCCAGGCGTGCTGGGGACGTGCACGGTGACGCGGACACGAGCGTGCGTGTCAGTCGTCAGGGCGACGTGCACGGCGTGGCCGCCCCGCAGGCTCGCCGGTAGCTGTAGCGCATTGATCGCCGGAACCTTCGGCGCTCCGCACGCGGACGCATCGGCGATATAAAACGACGCGGACGCCACATTCGTCTGCGGCTCGATGGTCCCGACGTTCGTGTACGTGTCGTACACGCCCACCGTGTGGTAGCCGGGCGCCTGGTAGCGGACGGTACCCGTCTGGTCGTAGTCGGGCGGGGTGAAGGTCAGGTCCTGCGGCGGGGCGCCGCCCCCGTCCTCGATCTGCTGCGTCCCGTCCCACAGAATGTAGAAGCCTTTCCACTGGCGGCTCGCGATGAGCGCGGGGGCGAGGTGCAGCGCGATGAGCTGCGTGGGAGAGCCACTGTGCGGGCTGATCGTGAGGTCGTTGGGCCGTTCGCCACTGTTGGGCTTGACCGGGGCGGTGCACGCCCCCGACGCCCGCCCGACAGCCGTCGCGTGGGCCGGGATAAGCCCGACCACGGATGGGCCGAGGGATAAAGCCGCCGTCGCGATGAGCGACGACGCGAGGGGAATAAGGTTTTTTGCCATCGTCATGCCTGTCTCCTTCCACCAACGTGAACGGTCCGCGCCGGGCCGACACGCAGGACGAAGAACACCGCGCCGGCCGGTCCCGCCGCGTGCCTCGGCGGGCGGGGTCAACGCGAGGATACGCCCCGCGGGCACGTGCGCCAATAGCCCGAACGTACCACGACCGCCGGGCGCTCCTCGTCTAGGGGGCCACGGAAGCCCCCCACACCCGTGCGCGGCCACCTCCAGCCACGTCCAGTCCCTATCGTCCTGCGCGACGCGCGGCGCGACACGGTGTACCGCTGGGGCCTCCTCCCCGTCGGGCTGGCCCCATCAGGCACCGCCCTCGACGCCGCGGTCCGGCCGACGGCCACTCGCCACAACCCCCGCCACAACCCCCGCCACAACCCCCGCCACAATCCCTGGGCTCAGGCCGAGCGGGAGCGCGGGGAGGGCGGCGGCCTCCCCGCGCTCCCGCTCGGGGCCGCGCACCCCCCACCGCCACGCCCACGGCCACGTTTGCCCCGCAGACGATGCCCGGGGCTACGACGACCCGGGGCGCTTGTGCCCCGCGCGCACCTGTCGCTACGCTGTCCACGCCAGACCATGGCCGCTGGCCGAGCTACGGCGGGGGCGTTACCACCCCGGCGTGCGGCGTCGCGCATCGACCAGGCCCCCTCGCGCGTGGAGTCGGTGAGGGTGGGGCGGCGCGGCGCACCCCCAGGCCAGACAAGGAGAGGAAAGAGAGGGCGGCGCATGCGGACACGACGCGGGTGGCTGCGCTGCGATCACTGCCGCGCCATCCTGCCGACCCTGGACGCCACCGTGACCCCCATCGCTGTCCTCTGCCCCACCTGCGCCGCCCTGACGACCGAGGGTGAGCGCTCCGCCGCGGTGGCCCGTTCCCCCGCCCCGCTCGACCCTGCCCCACGCCGGCGCAGCACCCGGGCGGGATAGGACACATGGGCCAGGCCGAATAGGATAATGGTCCCGGGCATGTAAGATTGGGGCACCTCCGCCCCTCTTTACCCATGGAGCGGCGTCGTGCGACGCTCTCGGCGCGTCCAAAGACACAAAAGAAACGCACAACGGATACAGGGAGGATCGACATGACAACACGACAGACACGCCACAGACCCCTCGCGCTCGGGCTGGCCGCCGCGCTAGCCTTGGCCGCCGCCCCCGCCGGCTTGGCCGCCTACGCCGCTCCCCCGGCCCCTCTAGCCAGCGTCGGTGCGCATCACAAGAAGGGTGGACACGACGCCGGCACGACGCCCCTGCACGCCCACGGGCAGAGGATGCGCCAGTTCGAGGGCGTCGTCACCTCTATCGCTGGCGACGCCGTGACGCTCCAGCTCCAGGGCCACCAGGATATCACCGCCACCGTGACCATCTCCGCGACCCTCACCCCCGGTGCCCTGGCGGCGCTCGCGCCCGGCGAGCGCGTCCACATCGCCGCCGTTGCCACCGGCCCGGCGGGCGCTGCGTACGTCGCCGTGCGCGTCGTTATCGGCCGTCGCGCCTTCGGCGACACGCCGAAGAAAACGCGCTAACCGCACGCGCGGCCGTCCTGCCCCCAGGACGCCGCCTGCCCAGGAGGTGCGTTTTACATCAGGCGGACGCGGCTCCCCTGCCGCTATCCTGATGGTCAGTAGGGGGTGGCCGCGCCGTTCTGGGGATGCCGGCGCAGCCACCCCTTCTGCCTGCCCTCTCCCGGCGGCGCGGTGCGGCCTACAGGTCCGCCGGCCGCCGCACACCAGTCAGCGAGCACGCCGGCGTCCCCCCGCGCCCACGCCGCCTGGCTGGACTTGCACATGACGCTTGTCCGTGGTGGGGTACGCACCTTCCCCACGTACCATCTCTGAGCTTTAAGAAGTGCGGTACATTGAGGCCAACGGCGCCGGAGTAGAGCATAGGCTTCTCAACCTTTATAAAAGCACGCCTGCGTTTATTCGCGCCTTGATGCGGAAGGTGCGCGCCCCACCACGGACAAGCGTCATGTGATCAGGCCCAGTGCTCTACGTCTGCTAACTGCCCAATGCGGACATGGGCGGGCCGGAAAGGACCTCCTGATGTCTGCTAACCCCTCGTATAACCCCTTCTGGGCATATCTGCTAACGGATTTGAGCCAACCTACCATGTCTGAAGGGTCAGAAAAGGATCTGGCACACATTTGATGGTGCCGGTTCTGACGTTGCTCAGGACTGTTGAAAACGGCGACACGATCTGGCGGTAGAACGCGAGGAAGTCGGGTTACAGGGCGTACGCGGTTCCTTAACCCCTTCTGGGGCGCGCCTCCCTCATGGATGACACACTGGCCCCCGACCGGCACCATCAAATATGTGCCAGATCCTCAGAAAACGGCATTTCTATGTCCTAAAATTACACGTACCCTGGCTGTACCCCATCTTGCCTTCGCGCCACTTGTTGAAGGAGGAGCCCTATCATGTTCGACGAATTGCGCACGTCCCGATCCACGCCCGTCTGGCCCGAGCGACGCCCCGCCCGCCCGTTTCGCGTTGTCCCCCCCGTCGCGCTCGCCCTCGCCCTCGCGTGTGTGGGACGCCCTGCATCTGTCGCCGGGGCCATATCCCCGCCCTCGTCCTCGCCGATCGTCGCCATGCGCCACGCGCTCGCGGCCGTGACGAGCTACCAGGTCGACATCACGGTCGCGCTCAACGGCCAGCAGCAGCCGGCGCGCTACACCCTCGTCGCCGTTCGATCCGGCCGCGCCCTGCGCATCGACGTGCACTACAACACCGGCGATATGGAAAGTGGGCCGACGGTGGTGGGGGAAGATGTCATCGAGGGGTCGCGCATCTGCGAGCGATCGAAGCCGAGTGAGCGATTCTCGTGCAAGACATCGCCGGCCGACGCGAAGGGGGAGTCGGGCTTCGAGTCAAACACTTTTCTGGCCAATTTCCCGGCGACGACGGCCCCGATCGGGTCGAAGCGCATCGGCGGCCAGAGCTGCGACGGCTACCGCGTCGAGGTGCGCACCAAGGACGTGCACGACACGGGGAATACGTACGTCGCGCACGCGATGCATCTGCCTTGTTCAATGAACATCACGTCGGTCGCGCCCGACGAGTACGGAGACAAGCAAACGGGGGTTATAGCCATGACATGGAGCCGCTTCAACGACCGCACCCTGACGGTCCCGCGCATGCGCTGACGAGCGTCCATGACTGGCTTCAAAGGACGCATGCAGGGGACGGAGCCCTATAACCTCTTGCTGTAGAGCGCTCCCGTGCCGCCCTACGCGGCCACGATATGCCCTAAATGCTTCCAACGAGAAGATGCGGGATAGAGCTGCGACTGCCTTCCCGCACGCGGGACCCCAGATGGCAGCGCACGGCGACTGCGGTCGCGGGGGGCAGCGCATACCACACCGTGGCAGGCTCGCATGCCGCAACTATTGCTTGGAAGCATTTAGCGCAGGGTGATGCTCTCGTACATCTGCTCGAGGCGCGCGGTGTCGCGAGCCGTTAGGGACGTGTGCTGGTCGACCGAGGCTATGAAGAAGTAGGCCGCCCCCGCCCGCACCGTGCCGAGCACCGTTTGCTGTTGCGGCGTCGCGCCGGTCTTGACGCTCAAGCGCGCCGTCTCATACGTCACCCCATGGATGCGGCGCGTCCCGTAGGCGACCTTGCCGAGCGGTTGCGACCCGGTCAGCAGCATCGTCCGTTCGATCGCCCGCAGACTCGCCGGCCCGGCTGTCGCGGGCGGGGTCGCGGTCACGACGGCGAGATTGTCGCTCGTCGGCCCATTGAAATCGCCGAAGGCGACGATCGTAGATGGGAAGCGGTATCCCGAGACGGTGTCGGGCAGCGGCGAGGCCGTGACGCCGGTGTTCCAGGCCGCAGGATAGCGGAGCGTGTAGCGACGGCTCTTATCCGCGTACGTGACGTACTTCTCACCCGCGCGCGACCGGGCCAGCACCGGGTGGCCGAGTGACCACAGGCCCACGAGGACGCCCCCGGTTGCTATCGCTGCGCGTGACACCCAACCCATACTATCACTCCTCCAACGCTAATCATGTGCACGTCACTATTGTATAGTGGGCGGCGCTATCGCGCCGGGCCATCTCTACTCGAGACCGATAGGGACGAGGTACGCCCTGTGATTGCGACGCGCAGCCCGCGGCGGGGCGCGCGACGCCCGCGCGGCCCCCTCGCGCACGGGCCGCGCACGAGGGGGGCCGTCCGTGCAACGCCCGTGCAACGCCCGTGCAACGCCGTGCATCCCCCAAAAACCTCGCGCGGCGCCTCCGGCGTCGCCCGATGGGAACCTTTCTTGGGACGCTTGTCCTATCAACGGGACTATTATAGCGCGGATCGGGGCGTTGTCAAGGGACACACGCGGCGGGGGCGCGAGGCACGGGCCACGGGGCCACGGGGGCGCTCGCCGCTACAAGCGCGGGGCACGCCCGTAGGGACGACAACCCAGGGCGTACATCGCCGGGTGTTTGATAACATGGAGAGGCGTTCGACCGTAACTGGGATGGGGACGACTGTGAACCGCGCGAGCCTGGGCAACGATATCTGGCGCGCCTGCAACATCATGCGGCGCGACGACGGCACGACGGGCAGCCTCGAATACATGGATGCTCTTCCTCAAAGTGTTCGAGGCCATCGAGGACCGCCTCGAGGTCGAGGCCGAGCTGGCGGCGCGGCGGCGCCGCTACGCGCGCATCATAGACGGCCCCTACCGCTGGAGCGCCTGGGCGCACCGCGACTTCCCGGCCGAGGGGCTTGTCCATTTCATCGACACGGAGCTCTTTCCCCACCTGCGCGGGCTCGCGGGCGCGGGTGTAAGGCGTCGCAGTTTCTGCGTCTAGCGTCATAGTTCGTGCGCCGAGAACGTCACAGTTCTTGCGCCATCTTGCAGCTACCCCTTTGCGCACCCTCACTCCCTGGACTCGGCCACATGACTGTTGACATCCTTGGAAAGGCGACCTTCAGCATAAGGGTAAGCCTACTTATCAAAAGGCTTGACCTACCACGGTAAATAGTGCGGGTGTAAGGCGTCAGATTAAGTGCGCCGTTGGTCACAGTAGCTGCGCCAGAATGGTCACAGTAGCTGCGCCATCCTCCACCCGCACCCTCATATCCCTCCTTTTGAGCGTGAAAACAGCCCCGCACCACCCCCGCGATGCCGGCGACAACAGACACATTCTGTGCCGATTGGCGCACCTACTGTGACCATTCTGCAGGATCGGCGCACCTAATGTGGAAATTTCGGCGCGCCTAATGTGGTTTAAGGCCTCGATGTAAGGGTGGAACCCGCGCACCTAATGTGAAAACTTACACATACGCCGCCCTCCGTCGGCATGACGTGTCCCCTCATCCAGCAGACAGCCGCCCCCGGAGCGCCGGCGTCGGTGTGAAACTGCGTGGAGACTCTCCCGCTCAGGGCCTCCCCGTGCCATTGACACGCGCCCGCCGTCCCCGTAAGATGCCCTCATGGGGGGTACACCCCGTCACGCCGTCCCAAACACACAGATAGAAGGACATAGGCTCATGCGCACGCGCCTCCCCCAGACCGACGCTCACCTCGTCCTGATCACCGTCCCCGCCATCCTCCTCGCTGTTGCGCTCCTCCTCTCCCTCCACACCCTCGCCCTCCCGTCCTGGGCCACCGCCGGCGCGATCTTCGCCGCTGCCGCCATCGTCGGCACCGCACTCGCCGTCGCCCGTCTCTCGATCGCTCAGCAACGTCCGTCCGAAGGCTGACCGCGCCGCGCGTGCCAGGACACGCGTCGCCAGGGTAGACCGACGGGGGCCGTAGGAGCCGCAACGAGAGGGAGCGCCGGGTCAGTGCCCGGAGAAACGGCATGAAGAGAAGAGAAGCGATGAGACACATCCTCGCCCGCGGCTTCATCGCGGGCCTCACTAGCGGGACAAGCCTGGGCATGCTCCTGGGCACCGCCGCGTACGTCCTCACCGGCCATGTCGTCCTGCTCGGCGTTGGTTTGGCCCTTGGGAGCGCCTACACCTTACTCCGCCCGCGGCCGCGCCATCCATAGCTTTCTCCGTCGCGGTGATCCCCTGCGCTTGCCCGTTGTTAGGCGTCACATGACGGGCGCCTAACGTCACACGCGCTGCGCCATCCTCCACCGCGCCCCTTGTCGTACCCCCGTCCCCCTCTTTTTGAGCGTGAAATTGCCTCTCCCTCGCTCCCATCATGCCCGCGCCTGAAGACACGTTCCGCGCGGATCGGCGCACGTACTGTGACGTTTCTGCAGGATTGGCGCAGCTAGTGTGACGTTTTGGCGCACCTAACGTGACGCTTTTTAGCCGATCCACGCGCACATCCGGCGCACTTAATGTGACGCCTTACACAGGTGGAGCGATAGGCTGAAGAGGGACAAGGGACACATTGTCCCTTCGAATCGTCACGCATCACCTTCCCCGGAGCCAGCGTTGCATCTCACTACCCGTCGCAGTCATTATCGCGCTGCCGCGCTGGCAGTGGTACGATAGATGCCTTAATGCTCGTGCGGTCGCGGGCCAGGGACGTGATCGCACCGGCGATCGGGGTCTCGAGAGCCGCTCCGTTGGCGCTCCATCGTGTATCCGCGCGAGACGTGTCCGTGCGGGAAAGGGATCAGGGATCGATGCTGCCATCCAGTCTGTGCCGCAGGGGCCGGCCCCTGTGCGTCGCCGCCCTCCTCACCGCCGGCCTGCTTGCTGGCCCGCCCCTGGCGCCGCAGGCCCACGCCATCATCGGCAGGTGCGCCGGTGACCCCATCGTCGTCCTCTCCGACGGGGCGACTATCGACGTAAGCGCCACGTCCAACGCCGAGGCGTCCGCCGTGTGCCAGATCGCCTACACCCTGCATGTCCCGGCGGGCACGCGCGTGGTCAGCGTGACCGCGCTCGGCGTGCGCGAGACGCTCTCCGTCGTCGCCGACAACGCGCCGGGCCGCTACGATACGCTGACGCGGGTCGACGCGTCCGGGCCGGATGGCGCGATGACCACGATGACCTCGGGGACGCCCCTCGTCGGCGTCCGCGACCGCATCGACGACGGGCCGCACCAATGAGGACCTGCACGTCCGTCTCGCGTCGTAGGACCCGTGCGGCGGTGCCGCCTCTACGACACGGGCCTGGTCGGTGCGCGTGAGCGTCGGGGCCAGGGCGACCCTGCGGCGGTGGTGGCCGCAGCCCCTCGTCGGGGGGGCGACGGCCGCCGTTGGGCTAGTCGCCGTCGTGCCCCTGCTGGTAGCCATGCTGCGTCTGTGCGGGGCCACGGTCGCGGCCTATTGGTTCCCCCTGCACGTGCGCCCCCAGACCACGGTCTACCTCCTGGTCGTGCTCCTCCTCCCGCCGCTCGCCGCCACCGCCGGCGCGTTCGCGACCCTGAAGGACAAGCTCTCGGGGTATCGGCAGCGGCGCACCCGCTGGGGCGACACCGCGAGCGAGGTCGACCGGCGCATACCGCTGCTCCTCCTGGGCGCGCTGATCGCGCAGTTGCCCGGCGCCACGCTCTCCCATGTGCCGGCCCTCGTCCTGGCCGCGGGTGGCCCCGGACGGATGGGTGATGGACGGGTGTGGCGCGGCGATGCTATAGTAGCGGCCGAGGCCTTGCCCGCCCCCGTCCCGGGTGTGAGTCGAAACGTGAAGGTGCCGTGAAGGATGTCCCGCGCGCGCTGCGCGGCTATCTGTGGGCGATCTACGCCGCGTGCGCGGCCCTGCTGCTGCTCCAGGCCCCCCTCCTCCCGGCGACGCTCGCGCGCCCCGGGGTGCTCCTGGCCGCGGCCGTGTTCGCCGCGCTCACGTGCATGAGCGAGGCCATGACGCTCCAGATGACGCGCGCGTCCAGCCAGACGATCAGCGGCACGGCCCATATCGCCCTGATCCTGCTTTTCCCACCGCCGTTGCCCCTGTTCATCGCGCTGGGCGCCGCGCTCGTGGCAGAGCTGCCGCAGCGTCGCCCCATCTACAAGCGCGCCTTCAACGCCTGCGTGGCCGCGCTCGCCGTGGGCCTGACGAGTCTGGCGCTCGCCCCTATCCCTGCGCCCCTGCTGCTCCGGCCCGGCCACGTCGCCGGCGCGCTCCCCGCGCTCGGCCTGCTTATCGCCCTGTACTATCTCCTCAGCAGCGCACCCCTGGTCGGCGTGCTGAGCCTGGTCACGGGGCGACGGCCGTGGGCGGTCTGGCGCGCGGAACAGCAACCCGCCGTGCTCCCCGAGGTAGCCACCGTCGCCCTGGGCATCCTCGTCGCCGTCGTCTGGCGCTTCGACCCGCTGTTGCTCGCGCTCTGCGCGCCACCCGTCGCCGCGCTGCACGCCGCGCTGCGCACGACGGCGCGTGCCTTCGCCGCGGAGGAGCGCGCGGAAACGGCCCTCGTGCAGGCGTCCGTCGACGGACTCACGGGGCTGCTCAACCACCGCGCCTTCCACGCCCGCCTCGACGAGGAGATCGCCCGCGCCGCGCGCACCGGCCGGCCGCTGGCCTTGCTCATGATCGACCTCGACGACTTCCGCGCGGTCAACAACGCCCACGGGCACCCGGCCGGCGACGCGACGCTCGTGGCCATCGCCGCGGCGGTCCGCGCGAGCGTGCGCACCGCCGATATCGCCGGGCGCTACGGCGGCGACGAGTTCGCCGCCGTCCTGCCCGAGACGGATCTGGACGAGGCCCTGACCGTTGCGGAGCGCACCCGTGCGGCCATCGCGGCGGCCACGATCGAGGCGCGCGGCGTGGCCGTCCGCACCACCACCAGCCTGGGGGTGGCGTGCCTGCCTCGCCACGCGCGCACGCGGGACGCGCTGATCGGGGCCGCTGACGGCGCGGCCTACGCCGCCAAAGACGCCGGCAAGGATCGCGTGCGGTCGGCCGACGACGATCCGCGTGTCTCATTATTGCGCCGATCAAAAATCTCTTGACACATTAACGCTAGTGTTGCTACAGTGGGGATGACAGCCCACTGTCCCCGGGCACGTCGAGCGGCGGGAGCGCCGCGCGTGCGGGGGACAGCAGCGGGGCTGCGAAGGAGCCCACCATGCGCATCGCCACGATCGCGTCCGCCCGCTGGACCCGGGCCACGCGCCTCACCGCCCTCCGTGTGTCCCTCGCTGGGGCCTCCCTGGTGAGCCTGCTGCTGGCCTCGGGCGCCGGCTTCAAGTGGTTATAGGGGACTAATCGCTCGCCTGGTCGGACGGGCATTGCTCGGGACGGCCGTGCCCGTCCAGCGTTGTCCACCGCCGATCGAGGGAGGGTGTCGCTCGTGCTGCTGCTCGTCCCCGCGCTCCTGGCCCTGCTGCTCGCCCGCGCGCGCGGCGGCTCGCCGCGCGCCCTGGCCGACCTGCTGCTGCGCGTACGCGGCACAGGGTTCCTCCTGGCCGCGCTTGCCGTGCAGATAGCCCTTTACCTCCCGGCGCTACGGATATCCGAGCGCGCCGTCCACGCCGGCGGCGCGCTCTACGTCGCCTCCCTCGGCCTGGCCGCCGTCGGCGCGCTGCGCAATTGGGGCCTGGGGCTGGCCGCGCGTGTGGCAATCCTTGGTCTGGCCCTCAACGCGACGGTGATCGTCGCCAACGACGGCCACATGCCGGTGAGCGCCGCGGCGATGCGCGCCGTGCGGGGCGTGGGGACGGTCCGGGAGATCGCCACCGAGCGTCTGTTCAACAACACGCACCTGGCAAGCGCGTCGACGCGCCTGGGGGTCCTCTCCGACGTGATCCCGGTGCGCATCGCCGGCGTGGGGAACGTGTACAGCGTGGGCGATGTCCTGCTGGCCAGCGGGCTCGCGATCCTGCTCTATCGCGCCAGCTGGCCACCCCGTCGGCGCGACGCTCAACAGCGTGACGATCAAGCACCCGTCACCGTCACATCCGCACGCGCACGACACGTGATCCAATGATGAATGTGCATTTAGATTTGCCCGAACTGATTAGGCAGAATTGCTCGCGAATAATTCAGGCTAACAATACTTTGTTGAAACGGGATGGGGTGATTAGATCAGCGCTGAAAGGTGGCTATTGGTAGTGGCACAGACGCCTTGAATCGCCTTCCGACCGACGATTTGGCGCTCGTTTTCCATCGTCCAGCACCGCTGCTATCCGAATCAACAAAGTACCGTTAGTGGTAGGGTGCGCCCGGCTGGGCGTGCAGCCAGCGCGCCAGCTCGTCCGCGGGCAGCGGCCGGCTGACGTGGTAGCCCTGCACGGTGTCGCAGCCCAGCGCGGCCAGCCGCTCCCACGTCGCCTGGTCCTCCACCCCCTCCGCCACCACCTCCAGCCCCAGCGCGTGCCCCAGCGCCACGATCGCCCCCACGACCGCCGCATCCGCCGCATCCGCGGCCACCCGCCGCACGAAGCCCTGGTCGACCTTGAGCTCGTCCACCGGCAGCTCCCGCAACCGCGCCAGGCTTGCGTAGCCGGTCCCGAAGTCGTCCAGCGCCACGCGCACCCCCATCCCCCGCAGCCGCGCCAGCGTCTCCCGCCCCCGCGCGATGTCCGCCAGCAGCGCGCTCTCCGTGACCTCGAGCACCAGCCGTTCCGGCCCCAGCCCCGCCCCCGCCAGCGCCCCCGCGACCGTGTCCAGGCAGCGCGCGTCCTGCAGGTCCCACGCCGAGAGGTTGACCGCGACGGCGCAGCGCAGCCCCGCCCCCTCCCAGGCCCGGCATTGCCGCGTCGCCTCCCCCAGCACCCAGCGCGTCAGCGGCACGATCAGCCCCGTCTCCTCCGCCAGCGGGATGAACGCGCCCGGCGACACCAGCCGCCCCTGGCCGTCCCCGTCCGGCCAGCGCACCAGCGCCTCGGCCCGCGCCTCGGCCTCGGCCCTCCAGCCCGGCAGTCCCGCCGGTCCCGGCCGCGCGCGCACCTGGGGCTGGTAATGCAACTCCAGCGCCCCCCGCGCGATCGCCGCGCGCAGGGCGGCCGCGCGCCTCAACCGAGCGCCGTCCCCCCGCTTCTGCGCCGGGTCGTACAGGACGTAGCCCAACCGACCGCGCTTGGCCACGTACATCGCCGCGTCCGCCCGCCGCAGCAGCGCGTCGGGGTCGGCCCCGTGCAGGGGCGCTAGCGCCCCCCCCACGCTGATCTCCGCGCGCAGCGCCTGCCCGTCGACCACCACCGGCGCGTCCAGCGCCCGGTGCAGCGCGCGCGCGACCCGCGCCGCCCCCTCCGCGTCGGCCTCGGGCAGCAGCACCGCGAACTCATCCCCGCCCAGCCGCGCCACCGTGTCCGAGGCGCGCACCGCGCCCCCCAGACGGGCGGCCACCTCCCGCAGCAGCGCGTCGCCCGTCGCGTGCCCCAGCGTGTCGTTGACCCACTTGAAGCGGTCCAGGTCGAGCAGCAGCAGCGCCAGCCGCGTCCCGTCGCGCGCCAGGGCGCGCAGGGCCTGCTCCAGGCGGTCCTGCAGCAGCGCGCGGTTGGGCAACCCCGTCAGCGCGTCGTGCGTCGACCGGTGCCGCGACTCCCGCGCCGCGCGCTCGGCCTCCGCCCGCGCCGCCTGCGCCGCGGCCAGCGCCCCGTATCCTACCACCAGCGGGGCCACCAGCAGTGCCGGGGCCCACGGCGCCCGCGCCGCCGCCAGCGCCCCGAGCAGCCCCAGTAGGTACTGCGCCCCCTCCGCCAGCCACGTCTCCCGCGCCACCGCCCCCACGATGCGCCCTGGCGCCTCCCCGCTCAGCGGCGCCAGCACGAGCGGCGCGGTCAGGATGTCCCCCACCCACAGGACGAGCGCGGCCAGGACCAGCGCCGGGACATCCGGCGTCGCGCCCCCCCGATGCGCCACCAGCGCCCCGCCGAGCAGGACCAGCGCGCGCCGCCCCCCCTCACTCGCGACGTCGCCCACCGTGTTCCCGCGTGCCCGCCGCACCGACAGCTCGCCCAGCAGCGCGGCCGCGCCCCCCGCCGCCACCGCCAGCGCCGGCGGAGCCAGGGCCACGAGCAGGTAGAACGGGACGCTCGCCAGGTACACCTTGACCTTGGGGCGCACGGATAGGGGGAACTGGTAGGCCGCGACGACGGCAACAACCATGCACAGCGCCGCGACACCGCCCGGGCCTCCCCCACCCAAGAGGCCACCCGGCGTTGCCCGCCACGCCACGAGCAGGGCGAGCAGCCCGAGAACGCCGCACAGCGCCCCGACCAGCGGCTGGGGCCACACACGCCGCAGAGCGGTCCGCACCAATGTCATACGCGTGTCCCCCGCGACGGGCGCGCCACCCGCCGCCTCGGGCCCACCGGCGCGGCCTCCCCGCACCCCCGCCCCATGTGCCATATTAATGCTTTATTTATACTATATTTATCGCGTAGATGCAATGCGACGGCCCGGGACAGCCCACATCCCGCGCTCGCCGTCGACGAGGTGCCGGCCGTCTACTCCTCCCCGATCGACCTGCCCCGATTGGGGCAGACCGATTGGGGCAGACCGATCGGGGCAGACCGATCGGGGCAGACCGATCGGGGCATAGGGCGGGGGATCCATCCGCCCGATACTGCGTCGGGATCTCCCCTGCGCACCGACCACCCGCGGTGGACCGTCGGGTCGTGGCGCCAGGACAAGGACGATGAAGAAAGATGAAGGAGACACAGATGCTGCCCGTACCCACGATCGCTCGCCGCCGCGCCCTGCTCGGGGCGGCCGCCCTCTCCGCCGCCCTGCTCGCCGGCGCGCTCCCCCCGCAGGCGGCCCACGCCACCATCGGCGGCAGCCGCAACGATACCATCGGCGGACCGGCCGCCCACGGCGTGGCCCCCGCGCGCGGGCATCTGACCTGGCACCCCGCCGCGGTCGCGCGGGGGAAACGGGACGCCGGGCGGTAACCCGGACCTGACCGCTAGAGCGTCCCGCGCGCAGAACCTAGCGCACCCCGGCCGCCAGCGCCGCTGGCCTAGCGGCAGGCGGCCGGCGCCCCGTGCCGTCCACCACTCTGGCCACCGCGCCCCCGGCCCGGCGCCAGCGCCGGCGCCGGCGGCACGACAAGGTCCCGCGCATCGTGCGGTCGAGACCGGGCCCAGGGGCGCGCAGCGTGGTCCGCGTTGGTGGCACGGACGCGCTCTGTGGCTCGGTACAACGTCATCTTGCCGGTACCCACGGACAGCCCCAGGGCGCAGGCGATCTCGTCGACAGACAGCCCGGCGCGCCCACAGCAGCAGGCAGGCGCGCTGCGTCGGGATGAGCCGGGCGCACGGCCTCCCGCATGGCCAGGCACGTCGGCAGGGCGCCCTCGCGTGCGGGCGTGCGCTCCGCATCACTGAGTCCGCACGACAGCCACGTCAGACGGCGGCAGTGGCGCAACGCATCGCGCGCCGTGCGCGTGGCGCTGCGGGACAGCCAGGCCGCCACAACCCCATCGCGCGCCCCAGCCAGCGCCTTGTCTTGAGGACGGTGTCCTACGTCAGGTCCGCGGCCTGCGCGGGGTCGCCCACCAGGCCGAGGATGTGACCATAGAGCGGCCCGCGATACCAGGCGACGAGGTGATCGACGGACGGGCCGTCGATCCCGCTACCCGCCCCGCCAGCGACGGCGGACGCCCACGCCGCGCCAGGCCGCCTCTGCACACGCTCTCCCCCTGACCGTTGTGACGCGCACGCGGCCCGGGTCATGGGTGGGCCCGGGTGTGCGGTTGAGCCAAAGTCGTCCCCCCGATGGGCCAGGGGCACTAGCCCGTATGGGCTATCCCCCGGCGCCGGCATGCCCACCACGCCCCCGGTACCCCACGGCCCGGACGCTCCCGCGCCGGACATCTGTGGACTGCACAGAGACCCGTCGCCCGCATCATCACATTAATGCGTACCGTGTGTTATATTTCATGCGTATGTGCGTCGATTCGGTCGCGCATGTGTGGATAAGCGATTGACAGCGCGCGATCGACCGCGCAGCGAAGGATACACCGCGATGACACTGTCCGCCCGCGTCGCCCGCCGCGCGCCCCGTTTCGCCGGGGCCACCGCCCTTGCTACCGCCCTGCTGCTGGCCCCGGCCCACAGCCCTGCGGCCCGGGCCTACGACTTCTGCCGCTCCGACCCGGCCGTGGTCCTCTCCGATGGGACGACCGTGGACCTGAGCGCTGACATCGCCGACAGTCTCGCCGACGTGCAGGCGGTGAGCTACACCCTGCATATCCCGGCGGGAACGCGCGTCCTGGCTTGGGTTGGCACGGACGGCCTGATGGGCCTGAGAGAATCTTTCCAGGCCCAAGCCGACGCCGCGCCGGATACCTACGCGAGCGTCACGGTGGTCACGACGGCCACGCCGCACATCGCCGTGACCGCGCACACGCAGCTGGTCGATGGCCGCGCGACGATGCTGGGCGCGGCCTCAGGGTGGGACCGCCAGCCCTTACAGGTGCAGGCGCCGTCCTAGCCTGGCGCGGTACCCCGCCCGGGCGGGGTACCGCGCCGCAAGGGACGCGTCCGCCGTGGGACACGGGGCAGAGAGGTGGTGCCGAGGATGGCCGACACACCCCCGCCACGAGGAGAGGACCGGCGCGCCGCCCCGCGCCGGTGGGTCGCCCAGCCCCTCCTCGGCGTCGTGCTGGCGGCGCTCGGCTTGGCCGCCCTCGCGTTGGCCTGGCGCGCCACCCCGCCGGCACTCGACCCGTCCGCTGTGGCCCTCGTGGCGGCCCTGGGCGCGGCGGTCGTGGCCGCAAAGCTTGCCCCGGTCCACCTTGCCCGCAGCGTCAAGCTCTCCCTCCAACCCATCCCCCTCGTCCTGCTCGTCGCGTCGACCCCGCCGCCCCTGGCCGCCGCCACCGCCGGCCTCGCGCTCCTGCTCGGGGAGCTCGCGCAACGCTGCGCGAAGGGCTCGCGGCCGAGCGACATCGCCAGCACCGTCGGGCGCTGGACCTTCGTCACCCTCCTGGCCGGCCTGGTCGCGCACCTCCGCCTGGCACCGCCCGTGCCGGTGACGCTGCGCGGTGTGGTGGCTCAGATCCCCGTAGTCCTGGCCGCCGCGACGCTCTACGCCGGCGATACGCTCACCGTCGCCCTCGAACTCGCGACAGCCACGGGCGAGGCTCCCCCGCGCCTCGTGCGGATGCTCGTGCGCGAGGGCGGCGCCGCGGAGGGCGTGCTCTACCTCGTCGGTATCCTCGGCGCGCTGCTCGCCCGGCGCGACGCCTGGGCGCTCGCCCTGCTGCTGCCGCCCGCCCTCCTGTTCCGACACCTCCTCCGGCGCAGCCTGGAACTGCAGGATCAGACGCGCTCCCTCCTGGAGACCCTCGCCGACACCGTCGACCTGCGCGACCCCTACACCGGCGGCCACAGCCGCCGCGTCACCGCCTACACCGCGGCCGCCCTCGCCGCCCTCGACGTGCGCGGGCCCGAGGCCGCCCTCATCGTCGTCGCCGCGCGCGTGCATGACCTGGGCAAGATCGCCACCCCCGACGCCGTCCTGGGCAAGCCCGGCCCGCTCGACGACGCCGAGCACGCCGTCATGCGCGCGCACGCCGCGCACGGCGCCGCCTTCCTGGACCGCTACCCCGACTTCCACCGCGGGGCCGCCATCGTGCGCCACCACCACGAGCGCCTCGACGGCCTCGGGTATCCCGACGGCCTGCACGGCGACGCCATCCCCTTCGGCGCGCGTGTGATCGCCGTGGCCGACAGCTTCGACGCTATGACCAGCGACCGCCCCTATCGCCCGGGGATGCCCCCCGCCGTCGCGGCCCAGCGGCTGGCCGCAGGGCGCGGGACGCAGTGGGACCCCGCCGTCGTGGACGCCTTCCTCGCGCGCGTCGTCCCCACCCTCCCGCCTGTCCCCACGGGGACGGCGCCCCCGGAGGGGCAACCGGCCCTGTGAGCGGGGGTCACGGCCGTGCGGCGCGGCGGCAGGGGCTATCTGCGGCGCGCGCCGCTCCCCGACGGTCCTCCCGTGTCGCACACCCGGCCGATCGGGGGATTGTGTCTGGCCGCGCCGTGAGCTATCCCGGGAACACGGGCATAGCGTATACATAGCTGTGTGGACGCGAACGGCGACCGGCGGGCCGGCCCATCCGACGGGGGCGTCCCGGCCCCGCTCTCGGTCCCCGGCCGCACGACACGGAAAGAGGGAGGGAGCGATGGAGGGAGCTCCGGCGGGAGCGCTGGACTGGGAGGCCGCGCAGGCGCTGCGGCGGCGGGTGGAGGGGACGCCGGGGTTCGTCGTGCGGCGCGTGCGCCGCCTGCACTCATCGCCCTGGTGCGAGCTGACGGTGGAGAACCGGCGGACGGGCGCGCGCCTCGCGCTGCGCACCACGGCCGCCTGGGAGGCCTACCTGGCCGCGCATCCGCCCGCGGCGGACGGCCCGGACGCCTGACACCGCCGGCACGCGCCGTCGGCACCTACGGCCGATAATCAGCGGCGCACCCGACACTCGCGTCTGATAACGCGCTCCAGCGGCCCTGTTATCGGCGCACAAGCGCTTCCGCTAACAAGGGGAGGGAACGGGCGCCAGCGGGATGGATCGGCGCACCTCGCCTGGGACACCCTGTGGACCTGACACAGACAGGTAACGTTTCTGGGAAGATATTCTTCGACACACACACGCGTAGAAAGAACGATTGTGCTTCGATAAAAGCAGGTGCCATGATATTTAGGCGCTCAATGCCTGACGCAACCCTACGATGTTAATGTCCCGGTTTACTCGAACGAGGATGTATTTCTTCCCACCAGCGTTACCTGTCCGTGATCAGGTCCAGACACCCTGCAAGATCGGCGCAGGGTGAGTGGGATAGGGAGAGTGCGTCCTTGACGTTGGTAGCCGTGTGGCGACGCGCACACCGCCAGGCACGAAGGGACGCTGGATGTGTTGTAGAGGGGCGGTTGGGCGCGTATCTGTAAGGCGTCAAATTAGATGAGCCAAACGTCACAGTAGGTGAGCCGGTTGCGTCACAGTAAGTGAGCCAACCCGTACGGAGCCCCCCTCCCAGCCCTCCTACCCGTCTTATCCACACTCACAAGACCCCCCATAGGGACGCCGCGGACGCGAGGAGTACGAACACGCCGCGCGCGGATCCGCTCACCTAATCTGACGCAATGTGCAGGTTGGCTCACCTAATCTGACGTTTTCCGCTCACCTACTGTGACGTTTTCTGCCGCTGTACGTGTGAAACCCGCTCACGTAATCTGACGCCTTACACCCCGGCATACCATGGCCCCTTACTGAGCCAGCACCCTGGCATGCTATGGCCCCCATCTCAGCGCCGGCGCACGGGAGGACGGCCACCACGCCGAGGCTTCCTGCTCTACCCTGAGCGCGCCCCGTCTGCGGACGCGCCCGAGCGCTCGGGCGCTCGGGCGCCCACCACTCCCCAACGATCGCCAGCGGCTACCACAGCGCCTCAGAGGTACTTGTCAAAGACCCCTCGCCGGTACACTTCCCCTGTGATAGAGCGATGAGACAACGAGCGTCGCTTAGTGGGAGGCATCGACGTGATCGACACAACCGTACACCTTGATGGCCGGCAGATCGTGCTGCGCGATTGGCGCGTCGTGGACCTCGCCCGTGACGCCGCGTGGTCCACGCCGGGCCAACGGTGGAAAGACTTAGACGGCCCCTACTATCCGCTGTCGTCAGCAGAGGAGACCGCCGCGTTCGTCGCCCGCAAACATGCCGAGATCGAGGGCGGCACGGTCCCCCATCCGCGCTCCAGCCTCGTTATCGCTGACAAGGCGACGGATGAGTTCCTGGGCCTCGTGAGCTGGTATTGGCAGAGCCAGGAAACCCACTGGCTCTCCGTGGGCTTGGTCATCTACGACCCCGCGTACTGGGGCCAGGGGCGCGGCTACGACGCGCTCGGGCTGTGGAGCGACTACCTCTTCCAGGCCCTGCCGGCGATTGTGCGCCTCGACCTGCGCACCTGGTCCGGCAACGGCGGGATGATGCGCCTGGCGGAGAAGCTCGGCTATCAGCTAGAAGCCCGTTTCCGCCAGGCCCGTATCGTCAACGGGCGCTATTATGATGGCCTCGGCTACGGCGTCCTGCGCGAGGAGTGGGCGCGCCGCTACCCCAGAGGTTTCGCCGCCCACCTCCGCGCGTGATCGCAGGCCCCGCCCCACGTCCGCACAGCGTACGATGCCGCACAACGCCCCCAAAGGACTCATGCATGACCGCTCTACGCCCGTGCCTCGTCGCCGACAGCGCCCTCACCTCGACCCAACGCACCGCCCTCGCCGCGCTGCTCGTGGCCGCCTTTCCCCAATACGCTGCTATGTTCCGCGCCACCGCATGGACCAGCGCTGAGCCCGAGTACCGCCTCTGGCTCGAAACGTCGGCCGGCGAGATCGTTGCCCACCTCGGCTTTGGCCGTCGTCTCATCACCGTCGGCGGCCGCCCCCTGACCATCGCCGGCGTCGGCGGCGTCGCCACCGTCCCGCCCCACCAGGGCCAGGGCGCGGGCCGCCAGCTCATGGCCGAGTTGCAGCGCGTGCTGCGCGAGGAGACGCCGGCGCCGTTCGGCTACCTCAATTGTGGCCCCGCCGTCGTCGGTTTCTACCGCAGCGTGGGCTGGCACGAGATCCACCAGGTCTCTCGGTTCATCGACATCTACACCCATCAACGGAGTGATGATGCGGGCCCCACCCTGATCCTGCCAGCGCAAGCCCCCCTGGAGCAGTGGCCGTCCGACGGCTTGATCGACCTGCGCGGCATGGCCTGGTGAGGTATGAGCCTCGCCAGGCCCCACGGGCAATGCATCCCAGCGCCCGCTGTAAAGCGTCAAAGTCCCTGCGCCGAAAACGTCACATTAGCTGCGCCATCCTCCACTCGGACCCTTTCTGCGCCTGTAAGGCGTCAAATTAGATGAGCCAAACGTCACAGTAGGTGAGCCGCTTGCGTCACAGTAGGTGAGCCATCTCTCACTCTGGCCCCGTCACCGCCTCTCTCGACGTCAATCTACGCGTCAAACCGCTACGGGGGACACCGCGCGCTGCGCGCCGACGCGCACCCCTCACGCGCTGGGTGGCTCACGTACTGTGACGCACCGTGCGGAGTGGCTCACCTCCTGTGACGTTTCTCGCTCACGTACTGTGACGTTCCACGCCGCTGTGAGGGTCGGCTTTAACATAATATTTTGCCCTGGGCGGGGCCGTCTAGCGTGCCAAACGGGCTCGCCGATGCCTCCCACACCGTCAAATAAGGTGTGGCGCAGCGGCACCTTGTCGCTCAGGCTGCCCCATGCGCCGGTAAGCGCGCCCATGACACGGGTGGGCGTGCGGTTATCGTCAAGTTAGAGGCGCACATAGGGCGATGAGCAGTCCTGAACAGGCCATATATTATGTTAAAACCGACCCTCCGCTGTGAGGGTCGGCTTTAACATAATATTCTGCCCCGTGAGGAGGTGTTCAGCGTGTCGAACAGGCTCAGCGACGCAATTTACATGACCAAAAGGGTTGTCGCGCGGCATCCCAACGTCGATTTGGCCGCTC
>JAABUY010001890.1_pt1 | contig 26484 bp, 28 predicted proteins | sample 5560271 | NCBI WGS metagenome assembly JAABUY01 (sample SAMN10711886, study PRJNA513374) | rock metagenome | isolation source: Antarctica rocks | place: Antarctica: Victoria Land, University Valley | reverse complement strand
ATCACAGTCGCCCCGTCCGCCGGCGGAAGCCCGCAGCAGGTCCCCGTTGCGGTAATGGAAGGGGTCGGCGCCGGTAGCGGGGACTTGCACTACGGCAACAACGTGCCGCTGCATTCCGGTACCAGCTATACGGTGACTGTCGGCCTGGCTGGCGACCGCGCTGCCTTCAGGTACGGGGTGCCGCGCGGCATGTAGCCCGAGCACCGGGCCGAGGAGCCCTGAGCGTATTGTGCGGGGCATGGGTCATTCGAAGCGAGGAGGTTGGCGATGAAGTTCCTGGTCGTGTGGAAGATGGAGATCTCGACGCTGTCGTCGGAGATGATGAGGAGCGTCCTGCGGATGCCCGAGGTGGCCAGGCCGCTCGAGCAGAGCGGTAAGGTCATTGGTCGCTACCACATCGTCGGCTACCACGGTGGGGCGTGGATCTTTGACGTGGAGTCCAACGACGAGCTGGAGATGCTGCTGGCACAGCTGCCCGTCTACAACTTCTCCCACTTCGACGTGTACCCGCTGGCCGACATGTCCTCGCTGCCGGTGGTACCCCCCGAGGAATGACCCTCCCCTGTAGGAGCGCCCGCTGCGGCGCTCGGCGTCAGTCGTCTTGCACCGAGCGCGGGAAGAGCGCGACCAGCACGTCGGTGGACTGGACCATCAGGGCATGACCCTTCGGGGTCGCCTCCCACGCCGCACTGCGAAAGCCCTCGCGGGGAATCGCGAAGGCACCGAAAGTCCTCTCATCTGTCCCCACGTACCAGATGAAATCGGTCTCGCCGGGGGGAGCATCGTCCTTTGGCTCGGCCTTCTGCAAGGCGCCGCTGAACATCGCGATCAGCGGCGCTAGTGGCCTGGCGGAGCGCACCGTAACAGTCCAGTAGTCGCCCAAGCGCTCTTGCAGCGCCGCGACCACCGCATCGTGGTCAAGGCCGGCGCTCAAAGCATGTCTTGGTCGAAGATCAGAGGGCCAGCTCTCGAAGGTCGACCACAGAGCCGTTGTCCAGGCCGCGGTCCAGCAGCGCCCAAATCTCCTTGGCCACCTGGTCCGGATCGGCGAGCTCACCGCGCTCGTGCAGCTCGACGAACTTCTGGCGCTTGGGGAAGTCCTTCTCCCCGGTCTGGCGAAGCTGCTCCTGCATCCCCGTGTCCACCGTCCCCGGCCCCACGGCGATCAGCTCGACGCCGCCCCGAAGGTCCTGCTCGGCGCCCACGTCGCGCACCCACTGGTCGACTGCCGCCTTTGCCGCGCCATAGGAAGCCCAGCCGGGATAGACGCTGCGGGCGGCGCCGGAGGTCAGCATCAGGATCTGGCGCCGGGCATCGAGGTGCATGGCAGCGGCCAGGAACATGTGCCCAAGCACCTGCGGAGCGGCGCTGTTGAGGATCACGTTCCGGGCGTAGGAGGCGCCGTCCACCTCTCCGGCGAAGCCAACCGGCTCGAGCACGCCGGCCGCGTGGACGAAGACAACGCGATCCCCCGACCAGCTCGCCAGCTCTTGCCGAAACGAGTCTCCGACCGCCTGCCACGACGGTGGATCAGCCAGGTCGGCCTCCAGATGCTCGCCGCTCGGCGGCTTTCGCCGGCTGACACCGATCAGCCGCGCTCCCTCCCAGGGAAGCGTGCCAGCGAGCGCAGCACCGATGCCGCTCGAGGCGCCGGTGATCCAGACCAAAGCCTTCGACATCACCGCCAGCGTACCCTGACCACAGCCGACGAAACGGGAGCTGGTTAACCCGCGGCATGGCCTACGAGGGGTGTGGCGAAGCCCGTGAGCTGACCCTGTAGGGTCCGTGCAAGAGCAGCCGGGGCGTCGAGGTGGGAGCGTGCTTGACGGCCTCCTCGCGCCGTTGCGTCTTCTAGAGCGCGCGATGGAAGCGCTGGAGTCGTTGCCCGGGGCCGCACGAGAATTGGCGCTGGTCCGCTCCGAGCTTACCCGCGTCCGTGAGCAGACCGAGCCGCTGGGCGAGCTGCTCCCGGCGCTGGAGAAGATCGAGAGCGGGCTCGGTGCTCGGCTCGAGGCTGTCCATGAGGTGGTCGAGGCGCTCGAGAGCGAAGAGTCCTTCCTCAACGGGTCGGTGCGAGCGCTGGGAGGCGAGGTGAAGGCGCTGCACGAGACCTTGGCCGGGCTTCAGAACGACCTCCAGCTCATCACCGAGCGCCTGCCCGAGGGCGGTGGACCGCTGCAGAAGGTCCGCGACGCGCTCACCGGCGGCGAGGAGTAGGCACATCGCGTAGAATCAGCCGATCCGAGCGAAGGAGCCGAGGCAATGAGTCAGTCCAACGAGGAGCGGCGCCAGGAGGAAGGGGAGGAGCCGGTTTCCGAAGCGAGCCAGAGCCACGAGGAGAGCGAGGGTACCCCCGAGGACGCCGCGTACTCGGCCAACGCTCCCGACGGACCGGAGATCGATCCGCAACCAGGCGGATACGCCGGTCGTGATCCAAAGACCGACATGCCGCGCGTACCGAGCGCCCCTGAGACCCAAGACGAGTAGCCCTACCGGCTCACGTCTCTCGGATCACGATCCACAGGGAAAGCACGACGAGCGGTATCGCGGTGCTTGCGTGCCACAGAGCAGCTCCCCACGCTGCCTTTCCCTGAAATGCCTGGGAGATCAGCGGGACGTGGGTGGCAAGCACCCAGAAACCCGCCAAGAAGCACACGCCGCCGCCGATAGCCCCGCTCCACGTCCCCGCCGCGTCGCGGTTGGCGCAGACGGCCAGGTACGCGCCGATCGCCAGGATCAGAGTACCCGGCACGACGTGGTCGACGATCTCGATACGCCTGGCGACGTTCACGACGAGGCCGAACGCCCGACCCAGGTAGGGGACGACCATCGTCCACGCTCCGAGGGCGGCGAGGAGGACAAAGCGCCGGGTGTCGGCGTGTGTGGTGGCGGGTGGGGCGGGGGTGCCCGCAGTGTGCACGCGCGGACTGTATCGAGAGCAAAAGCGCGTCCCCCAGTCCGCCCCTGACCGGCAACCAGCGGACACAGCAGCCGCGGTAGGTGTCCCGCACATCTATTGCCCGGCGACTACTCCGACCCAGGCCGGCGACTACGTGATCAGCGCCTCTAAGCGTGGCCGAGGTCCGACGTCGCCGCGTGATTGGCTGACGCCAAAGAACGTTTGACATTCGAACTGCCGCCTGTGGACCGCTTCTGCGAGCGGTCCACAGGGGTGCTCAGCGCTACTATTAGTAGGACTTCGTTAGGTTGTCATGCTGGCAGGCTGCGCTGGCAGGTCGGGCAGTGCCCGTGCCAGCAGCCCAGGGCGGTTGGAGGTCGCGCTGGGCTTGGTAGTGGTAGAGGCCGTTCGGGCAGCACACCATCGTAGGCGCGAGCAGGCCGCGGTGACGGAGTGAGAGACGCGGCCATCTAGCATGGATCAGGTGCGCCTCAGCATCCTCGACCAGTCCCCGATCTCCGACGGATCCACCGGAGCGCAGGCGCTGAGGAACACGCTCGATCTCGCCCGCCGGACCGACGAGCTCGGCTACCACCGCTACTGGACGGCAGAGCACCACGGCGGGCCGATGCTCGCGGGCACCAGCCCGGAGGTCCTGGTGGGGCCGATCGCCGCGGCCACCTCCCGTCTGCGCGTCGGCAGCGGCGGCGTGATGCTCCCGCACTACAGCCCGTTCAAGGTGGCCGAGAGCTTCAGCGTGCTCAGCGGGCTCTTTCCCGGGCGAATAGATCTCGGAATCGGCCGCGCGTCTGGGAGCGACGCGATGACCACGTTCGCGCTCCAACGCGACCGTCGCCAACCGGGAGCGGACGATTTCCCCCAGCAGCTCGCGGAACTGCTCTCCTACCTCGACGGCTCGATCGCCGCCGACCACCCGTTCGCGGCGCTGGCCGACCTCCTGCCCGGCCGTCCGCAGCGACCGGAGCCGTGGCTCCTGGGCTCCTCGGGTGACAGCGCCATCTGGGCCGCGCAGGTTGGCCTCCCGTACGCCTTCGCGGACTTCATCAACCCCGAAGGAGCGGAGTTGGCGCAGCTCTACCGGCAGCGCTTCACTCCCTCCGCGCAGGTAGCGCAGCCGCGCGTGGTGATCGCCGTGTGGGCACTGTGCGCCGACACCGACGAACAGGCGGAGCAGCTCGCGACCAGCAGCCGCATGGCGATGATCCTGCAGCGCGAGGGTCAGCTGACCCCGGTGCCGTCCGTCGAGACGGCCCAGCGCTTCCTCGCCGCACGCGCCGGGCGGCGATCCGGGGCGCCCGCGCGTCGACGCCGCGTCGTGGTTGGCAACCCCGGGACGGTTCGTGCCGGAATCGAGAAAGTGGCTGACCTGTATGGCGCCGAGGAGGTCATCGTCGTCACGATCACCCACGAGCACGCGGCGCGTGTGCACTCCTACGAGCTGATCGCGCAAGCCTTCGGGCTGACGCAGGCCGCGGACCCGCTCGCCGCCTGCGCGCCTGTGCCCGGGTAGCCGGATCCCGCGCGAGCGGCTCTACTGCGCATTCCGCTTCCCGGTCAGCCCCTGCTCGATGTAGGGGAGTTGCTTGTTCGCGGTCAGCGCAAGTGTGTCGAGTGGGGCGCCCACTGCGATGATCGCCGCGGCGAGAAGCGCTGGGTTCAGCCACCGCGGGCCGGACTTGCTGGGCGGCGGGCCTGGCTGGGGCAGCGTGGGCGCGGGCTTGGCCGCGAGCGGCGGTCGCGGCCGGCGCGCGATACGGCTGATCAGCGGCACCAGCGGGCACATCACTGTCAGGCTCGCGAGGATCGCCAGCTTGATTCCGAACTCGGTTGGCTGCCAGAACAGCAGCCCGGCGGCAACGACCGCGGTGCCAGCACCGTAGAGGACCCGCCCCTGCCGCGCCTTTGGCGTCGTCCTGGGGTCGGACATCATGAAGAACACGAAGATCAGCAGCTCTGGCGACAGGCAGATGTCCAGCCAGTAGGAGACGCCGCTGACCGGGCCGGAGTGCCAGATCGCGATAAAGCTCCGCCCGCTGATGGCGAAGATGCCGACCAGGGCGGCGAGCGTCGCGAGGAACGACAGCGCCATCGCGATCATCCGTACTGACCGCAGGATCCAGATCGCCCCGAGCAGGATCACCGCCAGGGCCGCCACGACGGGCGCGCCGATCGGTCCCCACCACAGGTATTGCGGAAACACGTGGACCGGGCCGATGATCAACAGCGTCCACACGAGGCCGACGTTGGACGGATTGAAGAGATGACGTCCGCCCGGGTGGATCAGGTACTTGGACAGCAGCGATAGCAGCGTCGCCAGCAGGAAGTACTGGATCCCGTGCAGCGTCCACCAGTCACCGTGCCGCGTCCCGGAGGCACGGAGGATGAAGGCGACGCTGTTGCCGGTGAGCAGGGCGCTGGCGGGCCACACCAACGCATGCTGGCGATGCAGCGTCACGGCAACCTCCACGACCGCGCATGCGCCCACGGTCACGAGGATCTGCGCGATCGAGAGCTTGAAGCCGAGCACGGTCTGCCCGAGCACCTGCAGGGCGATGATCACGACGGACAGCTTCAGGCGCGGGTCGCGCCGGCTGGGGAGGATCACCGGCATGCTGCCGAGTCGAGGGACCCGGTCGGCCGCGGTTACCGATGACGTGGTGGCGACGATCGGCTCACCGGGTCGAGGTCAGCGAAGCGGCGGCATAGGCGCTGGTGATCAGCGGACACCAGATCACCACCGACCGGTACGCGGTTGGGTTCACGCCCCGGGGCACGGTAAAGTTCAAGGATCCCGTGGTTATGTCGAGAGGAGCCACGAGCACCGAGCTCTTGGAGAGATACTGGCGCGTGCTGTGCGGCGCGCCCAACGGGCTCAACCGGATCTGCAGGTCCACGTTCGGGCTGATGTAGAAGTTGCTCAGGCGCAGTGCGTAGGCGCCCGTGGCGAGGCGATAGACCGTGATGCGTCCGGTCCCGGTCTGGTCGATTGGGTAGAACTTAGTGGTTCTGAGGACGACCGTACCGTGCGCTGTCATGGTCGCCAGCGGCGGTTCGTCGAGCGGTACGTCGACCTGCTGGTCCACCCGGAGCGTCCACGGGCCTTGTGCGCTGACCCGCAGCTTCGTCTCGCCGGTCCGGGTCGCATACGCGGTGCCGGTCCCGGGACAGGGAACGTCGAGGAGCGGGTGAGGCTGGGAGGAGGCCTGCACGCTCAGGTGACCCGTGCGACAGGTCCACTTCACGCGCCACTGGCTGGCACCGCCCTCGATGTTGAAGGCCGGCGGCGTGGTCGCGGCGCTGCCTGAGAGCTCGCGCACCCCCTGCCACCAGGGCTGCGATCGCAGCACCGTCTTGGCTCCGGTGGGGCGATTGCCGACGGAGACGAAGGGGCTCACGGCCACCGCTCTCGGAGCCGGCGTCGCGCTCCCCAGCAGCGTTTCTCGCAGGCCGAACAAGTCACCCCCCAGGATCGCAGCTGCCGCCACGATCAGCACACCCAGGGCAGAGAGGACGCGCCGGATGCCATCGTTGCGAGGCGGAGTCGAGTCTGCGTTGCTGGCCATTGCCTGTAGTTTGATGGATCACCGCTCGGAGGCGAGCGCTCAGCCGCCGCTCGGCTTGCGGGCCACCAGGCTCGCGACCGCCGGGGAGCTCTCGTCATTGACCACGGTCTCGCGGTAGTGCAGCACCCTCAGGCCGCGGAAAGCGTGCAGCAGCTCGTTTGGCTCGAGCAGGTACGCCGGGTTCATCCTGTTGCCGAGGATCTCCACGTGATCCCGCGTAAAGGTCTCGAAGATCAGCAGGCCATCCGGAGCCAGCGCGTCGCTCAGCCGCGAGAAGATCGAGCGCTCCAAGAAGTTGAAGTTGACGACCACTTGATAGGCCGCGCCAGCCAGCTCGACGGTAGTCACGTCAGCGTGCACTGCGTGGATCCGCCCACCGCGCGCGATCGTCTTGCGCTCGAGCTCCTGGAGCGCCGATTGGTCAACGTCAACGGCGTCTACTTGGAACCCCAGCTCATCGAGTAGGAGCGCGTTGCGACCCGCTCCGCAGGCGACGTCCAGTGCGCGCCCGGGGGCGGGTGGGCTGAGCAGCTCAAGGTGCTCGAGAAGCCACGCCGAGGGCTTCGAGCGCCGGTTGCCAGTGCGCGTCTGGGCGAGCATTGCCATGAGCGAGTCTACGTAGACGGCCCTGAAAGACCGAGCAGCTCTATGGTTTCGTCACGTGCGATGGCGACGTGAGCGCTTCAGAGGCTCGGGCCCCAGCCGCCTCTTCGAGGCCGCGGGGGCACGGCTGAGCGTGGCCGTGGCGCTCGTGTTGCTGGGTGTCGGCGCGGTGCTCGTGTCCGCGGCCTTTGACGGTCACCCCCGCGCCCAGCGGGGGAGCCTCGATTCCCCCGTGGACCCCGGGGCTCGCGACCCCGGCGACATCAGCGCGAACAACTCCCCGACGCTCGTCCAGAACCCGGTGCGAAGCGGGAACCTCGCGGTCGCCAACCGCATCGACACCCCCAGCTTCTCGTGCGCCCTACAGGTGTCGATGGACAGCGGGTCGAATTGGCGGCGTGTCCACGTCCCGATCCCGCGCGGGGAGGAGCCCAAGTGCTACGCCCCGGATCTGGCGTTTGCGGCCGACGGCACCCTCTACGTGTCCTATGTGACGCTGCGAGGGCGGGGCAATGTTCCCGATGCGGTGTGGATCGTCGACTCGACGGACGGCGGGCAGACGCTGTCGGTGCCACGGCGCGTGCTGGGGCCGCTCGCGTTCCAGGTCCGTCTGACCACAGACCCGGCACGACCTCGCCGGCTGTACCTGACCTGGCTGCAGGCCTCGGGGGTGGGGCTCTACCGCTTCACCGCCCCCGGCAACCCGGTTGAGGTGACTCGCTCCGAGGACGGTGGGCGTAGCTGGCAGCGCCCGGTACGGGTCAGCGACCCAGCCCGCGGCCGCGTCGTTGCGCCGGTGCCCAGGGTCGGCCAAGACGGAGACCTCTACGTCCTGTACCTGGATCTGGAAGGCGACCGCCTCGACTACGAGGGCGCGAGCGAGGGGATCGGAGGTCCCCCTTACGCCGGTCGCTTCACGCTCGTGCTGGCTCGCTCCCAGGACGCAGGGGTCAGCTGGCAGCAGTCGGTCGTGGACGGTGATGTGGTGCCCGCGCAGCGCTTCATCGCCTTCTTGCCTCCATTCCCCTCGCTGGCGATCGATCGCCGCACCGGGCGGATCTACGTCGCCTTTCAGGACGCCAGCCTCAGCCCCTCCGACGTCGATCTGTGGTCGCTCTCACCCGGCCAGCGGACGTGGAGGGGCCCGACGCGCGTCAACGACACGCCGGCGCACGACGGCAGCTCGCAGTACCTGCCCCAGATCGCGGTCGCCCCGAGCGGAAGATTGGACGTGGAGTACTACGACCGCCGCGATGATCCCCACAACCGCTTCACCGAGGTCTCGCTGCAGTCCTCCTTTGACGGCGGTCGCAGCTTCAGCGCGCACCTTTCGCTCACCGACCAATCGTTTGACTCCGACATCGGCTTCGGCAGCGAACTGGGGATGCCAGACCTCGGCAGCCGACTGGGGCTCGTCTCAGGCTCCTCGGCGGCACTCGCCGCCTGGACCGACACCCGCGCGGGGACGGTCGCCTCCAACAAGCAGGACATCGGTTTCGTCCGCATAGCGTTGCCTCAGCCAGCGGGCCTCTCGGGGCTGGCGCGCGCGACGCTGCGCTACGGCGGCATAGCGCTGGTGCTCATCGGCATGGGCCCGCTGCTTGCTCTCGCTCGTCGTCGCTATATGCGCTCGACAGCTACCAATGTCTAGAACAAGGTCCTATATTGCAGACGTCAAATCCGGCGAAGCGAGAGGCGATAGCAATATGAGAGATATGCGACGGAAGCTGGCGATCATGTTGATCCTTGGGGGGGCGGCGCTACCGCTGGCCCTCGTCTCGCTCGCCTACGCGTGCGGCATCCTGGCCACCGTTCACCTCAACCGCAGCGCGGTCGCTTCCGGGGCAAGCGTCTCCGGGTTCGGCAACAACTACAGCACCAAGCCTAAGGCCTCAGCAGTGGTGCTCCGCTTCAACAGCCGGACCGGCCGCGCGCTGTGGAGCGGCGCTCCGGATCAGAACGGCAACATCGCGCCGAGGTTCACCGCGCCAAGGGTCCGTCCCGGGTATTACGTGGTCGACGCCACGCAGACCTCGGCGACTGGTACGCCGGTGGCCGGGACACCCGGGCGCGCCGTGCTGCGCATCGGCAACCCTCATCGGCGCGGTGCAGCTGCGGCGTGGCCGATCGGCACGCCTGGCTCGGGCACCGGCTCCTACGCGACAAGCAGTGGCTCGGGGATTGCCGGGCTGGCGGGGAGCGGGGTTCTGGTGGGCTCCCTCTCAGGCGTGCTGCTGGCCGGCGGCGCTCTGTTGCTGCTCGGTGACCGTCGGCGCGGGCAGCACTCCGTCCCTGCCTTCTAAGTCGCGAATCTACGACAGGCATCCGGTGACGTTTCCGGCCGGATGCTCGTCGTGTCCTGGTTTCTTCGATCTGCCTACGAACCTGAAAGGTGCCCTGGTCCATGGATAAGCGAGCCTGCCGACGCGGTATCCGCGTCGCCCCCCTGGCGCTGCTGGCGGCGGTCGGTTTCTGCCTACTGCTGGTCGTTCCGGGAGCTCAGGCTCGGATCGCGGTCGGAGCCAACTATCGCCTCGGCTCGGATCTGACACCGGGTCGCGGCAAGGACGCGGTCGGCCTGGCGGTCGACCCCCGTAACGCGCGGCACATCGTCGAGGTCAACGCGGACTGGCAGACGCAGCAGTGCGAGTTCCAAACCAGCTTCAACGGCGGTCGAAGCTGGAGGCGGGGGCGCTTCCGCGTCCCGACGGGCTTCGACACCGTGGTGCCGTGCGCGGTCGGCCACCACCTTGCCGCAGCCGTGATGCAGTCCATCGTCTTCGGCAGCGGGGCCAACGTCTACACGACGTTCGTCTCTGCGGCGCCCCTGCCGGGGGGAGGCGAGGCGGCGAAGTCGTTGTTCGTCGTGATCTCCCGGGATGGAGGGCGGACCTTCAAGATCGCCAGGCTCCTCGCCCTCGGTGGTCCCAGTGCGAGTCAAGGCGGCGATTACTCGCTGCCGACGGTGGCGGTCGACCCTGCCCGGCGCGGAGGACCCCATCGTGATCGCGTATACGTCGCGGCCGCTGTGGGCGTGACGACGCCCGGCAACGCGGGCCCCGCGAGCAAGCCGACGACCCTCGAGAACATCGTGTCGGTGAGCTCCAACGACTCCGGTCGGAGCTTTGGCCACGTTGTCAACGTCAACCCGCTCGGGAGCAGCGCGATCGAGCAATCCCAGCCTGTCGTGGGGCGCCACGGCGCCGTCTACCTCGCCTGGCGTGAGCAGCTGCCAGGTCCTACGTCCGGATCGAAGTCGACCGATGGCTACATCGTGCTGTCCAAGTCCCGCAACCATGGTCGCACCTGGACGGGCTCGCGGGCCGCGCGGGTGCAGGGATACACCTACAACGGACCGCCGATGCCGCCGTTCGCCAAACCGCCTGCCGCCTTCGCGTGCTGCAGCTTCCCTCGCCTCGCGATCGATTCGCAGCGCAACATCCTCTACCTCGTCTACGGGCAGGGGCCCCCGGGTGTCCCGCAGACCGGCGTCGCGCATATCGCGGATCACTTCATCAACCCCGCGTCGGGCGTCTATTTCACGCGTTCGTTCAACGGTGGCGATTCGTGGTCATTCCCGGTCAAGATCAACCATCGTCCGCCGCTCAACTTCCAGATCATCCAGACGCGTCACCCGTCGGTGTCGGTCGCACCGGACGGCCGCGTGGACATCGTCTGGCAGGACCGGCGCAACTGGTACAAGGCGTGCACCAACACCCACGTGATCTGCCAGGAGGCCCGGCTCGGGGACACCTACTACGCCTATTCGAGCAATCGGGGCCGCACCTTCTCGGCCAACTATCGGATCAGCGACCGCTCCACCAACAACGACGTCGGGTACGACTACCGGTTCGGCACCGGCTGGGCCTACGGCCCAGTGTCTGTGCCGCTGGGCGGTAACCAGCTGCTCGTCGGGTGGATGGACTCTCGGCAGGGGAACTTTCAGACCGACACCCAGGACGTCTACCTGAGCCCGGTGACGGTAGGTGTCCGCGGAGCGATCCCGGTCCGTCGGATCTCGCTGCGCCGCAACCCGGTCGACATGTCGGTGGCGCTCTCCCGGCTAGCCTATCCGGCCGGTCCTGAGGCGGTGCTGGCCTCAACCTTCGCCACCCGGCCCCTCGCTCGTGTGGTGATCGTCAACGAGCGCGACCCGGCGGGAGCATTGGCCGCCGGCGTCCTGGCTCGAGCCAACCTCGGGACGGTGCTGCTCTCGCCCTCTTCCGGGCTGACCCCCGCGGTCAGGGCCGAAGTCGCCCGGTTGCAGCCGGTTGGCGCGTACGTCGTGGGGAGCGCGGGGTCGCTGTCGCCCAAGGTCATCCGTGATCTGGCCGGAGCCGGCGTTCCCGCCAACCAGATCGTGCGCTTGTCAGGCGCGAACACCGCTGACACTGCACGCCAGATCGCCCAGGCGGTAGACCATCGGACAGCGGCCAGCACCACTGCCCGGATTCCCGCGTTCGACGCCGCGATCATCGCCAACCCCAGCAGCCGCACCGCTGTCGCAGCCGCGGCCCTCGCGGCCGACCGTCGCCTGCCGATCCTGTACGTCAGCCGCAACTCTCTGCCCGCGGAGACAACCGCGGCGCTCAGCCAGCTGAACATCACCCACACGCTGGTGATCGGCGGCAGGGGAGCGGTGAGCAACGCGGTCATGGGCCATCTCCCATCCCCGCAACGCATCGGAGGCTCTGACCTGTACGCCACCTCTCGTGCTCTGGTGGGGCCGTCGATCCGGCGCGGGGTTCCCTCCAATCTCGTCTACGTCACCGACGGTAGGAATGCGATGGAAACCGCGCTGTTGGGTGCGCCATTGGGGCGTATCGGCGCACTGGAGCTGGTCGCACGCGGCGGACAAGCCGGGGCGGCACGGACCGTGACCAGGGTTGCAGGAGGTACGGTGACGCAGCTCGTGATGGTCACAGCAAAGTAGAGATGGGGGTGGCCGATGAATGATCTAATCAATGACGGTCGAGGCAATCGGCACTAACGCCGGAGTCGTGCCGGGCCCCGGCGTCCTCGCCCCTACTGTTCTGGCAGCCGACGGAGTCCGGGGTCAAGCTGACGATCCTCGCGAGCCTGAGGCTGGTGTGCCCGCTGGTCCCGTTGATCGACAAAATCGCGCGCCGGATCCGATTGCCGCAGATCGGCGACAATGATCGCGGGCAGACAGAGAATCGATCGCCGTCCGCCGGGACCGTCCCATGGCGGCGGCAGCCGGCGCTGGTCGCCGCACCGGCCGACACGCTGGCGCTCACCGCCAACAAGCAGATCAGCTACATCGAGCGCGGGCTGACCGATACGCGGAAACCGCAGTAGGGCGGCTCGTGGGACCGCCTGTCAGCTCCGCTCCCCCCGCAGGCCGAAGCCCAGCGCTTGGTTGTGCTCGCTGCCCTCGGAGCGTGGAGGATCGTCGTTCCCTACCTGGGCCGGGCGTTGGGCCTCGGTGTGAACGTCGCCTCACGGATCGAGGTGGTCGACCACGTCGTGCCCGGAACCTTGATCGCCGCGGTCGGCGTCTACCTGGCCCTCGGCGCCCGCCGCAACGCGGGGCCCGGTTGGAGCCGGCTTGGCGAGCGGCCTCGGCGCGGGTCACGTCCCGCCGGTGACCAATCTCCTCAAGTAGGGCGTCCAAGCCAGGGCGCCCGAGGGCAGCGAGAGGGGAGGGAGGGGGAAGTCACGCGTGGAGTGTAGCGCGGATTGCGCTACATAAACTCTAGCCAGCGAGCTCTTGCGCGGCCCGCCTGGCTGGGATCAGGCCACTCGCGCGGTGGCGAGCAGCCGGTCTGTCAGCTCGCCAATCGCGACCACCGCGGCACTCCGGGGATCGAAGTCCAGCGGCGCGGTGGTGGCACGCTCGGCAGCGAGCAGCCGCTCGTCATACGGTACGACGCCAGCGAGCTCGACCCCTGTGGAGGCAGCCAGCTCGTGCACGGCGTCCAGCTCCTGCTCGTCGCGCACCTTGTTGGTCACCAGCGCCAGCCGCTCGGGCGAGAGCTGCCTGGCCAGCCCGATCATGCGTCGTCCGGTCTCCAGCGAGCGGAAGTAGGGCTCAACCACGATCAGGATGGTGTCCACGTGCAGCGCCTTGTTCTGCGCGAAGTGCTCCAGGGACGCCTCGATGTCCAGCAGGCAGATGTCCTGCGGAGCCTGCGATGCGACTGCGACGAGGCTACGAACCGTAGCGTGCAGGAGGCCCAGTCACCCGGTTCCGGCCTGCTGCGCCGGTCTCATCGCCAGCAGCGTCACCCCGTCTGGCGCCCTCAGCGAATGCGACGCGCACACTTCCTCCAGCGTCTTGGTCAGCTTGTAGCTGTCGCCGGTGAGCTCGACCAGCTCGGCCGACAGCGCCGGCATGCTCTCCATCCGCTCGGGCGTGACACCCAGCGCCAGCGCGAGATTGGGGTTTGGGTCCCCGTCGATCGCCAGCACGCAGCGCCCCCGCCGGGCGAGCAGGCGCGCCAGCGTCCCTGAAATCGTGGTCTTACCCACGCCGCCCTTGCCCACCACCGCGAGTTTCATCCTGCGGCCAGGCTACCGAGACACTGCTCGCGGTCCATCCCTAAACGGTGACAGATGAGCTCTGGAACGAGCGCTACGCCGGCCGCTAGGTCCTCGGGTAGCGCGTCAGCTCCCGAAGCTCTCGGATCGGCAGCGGCGGCACGAAACTTGGGCGGACCATTCGGTGGGCCGCGACGTCTGCCAGCCACTCGGCATCGGAGAGATCGGACTTGCGGCCGGGGACTTTCTTGACGTTCCGCGCATTGCATAGCCACACCGTGAATCGGCGCTCGAGCGCGTAGAGCACGATGTCCACCGCAACGGCGACTCAGGATCGCCGCGCGTGGCCGGATCCACGAGACGCTCCAGAGCCTTCTCAAGCCCCGGCTCGCGCTCCAGAATCGGGACCTCTCCCGCCCCCGCCCGCCGCACCCGACCCGGATCGAGCACCTCACCCGAGTCCAAGTCCTGAAGCCCCCGCAACACCGTCGACTCCGAGATCCCCGTCGCCCTGACCACCGCAGAGATCCCACCATGCCCCGCAGAGCGAGCCTCCGCCGCCGCCCACAGCCGCCGCCCCCGCTCATCCAACACCCGCTGCTCGCTCAACGACCGATACCGCTCAGCAATCGCACCCTGTCAACCACAACCAGCCAGTTCTACATAACACGCCTGCCTCCTTCACAAACCAAGTCGCGAACCCTAATGCTCATCAGCGGTAATGCCTCCGCGACGGCACCCCCAAGCGGTTGAAGATTTCGCCTCGCCCTCCCGCCAGCAGGGATGATGCGGGGATGGATCGCGAGCAGTGGAACAGCCGATATGCAGGCAGCGAGCTGCTCTGGAGCGCCCATCCAAACCGCTTCCTCGCCGCCGAGGTGGCGGAGCTTGCCCCCGGCCGCGCGCTCGATCTCGCGTGCGGGGAGGGTCGTAACGCGGTCTGGCTCGGGGAGCGCGGATGGGAGGTGACGGGCGTCGACTTCTCGGACGTGGCTCTGGCCAAGGCGGCGAAGCTGGCCGACGAGCGCGGTGTCCGGATCGAGTGGATTCAAGCTGATCTGCTTCAGTTCGTCCCCGAGCCGGATCCTTCGACCTGATCGTGGTCCTCTACCTCCACCTCGTTGCCGCCGATCGCCGCAAAGTCCTAGCGGGGGTCGCGGCGGCCGTCGCCGGGGGCGGCGTGTTGCTCGTCGTCGGGCACGACTCGAGCAACCTCCTCGACGGATACGGCGGCCCGAAGGATCCCGCGATCCTGTTCACGCCCGATGAGGTGGCTGGCGAGCTCTCAGGGCTCAGGATCGAGCGCGCGGAGAGGGTCCGTCGGCCCGTCGACTCGCCGCAGGGCGAGACCTACGCGATCGACGCGCTTGTTCGCGCCGAGCGGAGCGACCTCGAGCGCCGTTGGCGTTCGGGTGCGGACCGGTTCGACGAGGTGTGGGAGGGTGTCTACCACGTGGTTCCTGGTCCCAGCGGCGCACATGCCCGGATCGATGCCCAGCTGCTCGCGCTACTCCACGGGCCAGCGACGGACGCCGGCCTCTACCTCATGAGCGAGTCCAACCTGGGCGAGTCCGAGCACGACTTTCGAGTACCGGATGGGGGGCTGCACCGGTCCGGCGCAGACTCGATGTGGTATGCCACCGCAGCCATGGTGATCGAGATCGTCTCGCCAGGCGATGAGAGCTGGAATAAACTGCCGTTCTACGCCAAGCACGATGTCGACGAGGTCCTGATCGTCGAACCCGCCGAGCGGACGGTGGCTTGGCTGGTGTTGCGTAAAGGTGAGTATCGCCCCGTCGAGCGGAGCGCCCTCATCGCGCTCGCGTGCGGTGCTCTTGCCGAGCAAATCGACTGGCCGTAGAGGCCTGGACGCCACCAGCCTCAGCGCGCACTCAGCGCGCGCTGCTTGGTCGTCGCAGCGGCGGACCGCCCGAAGCGGCGGCCAACGTCGCCGGGTCCACGCGCAGCCCGAAGCCGTCGGCGAGCCGGGTCAGGTGGTTGAAGACGCCAACGATGTGGCCCACTTCGAGGCAGCCTTCGTCGTCGAGCCCAACCTCGTGGAGGGATCCCCAATCCTCGGCGCCGACCAGGCGCGGGTCGGCGCTCAGCTTCTCGGCGACCGAACAGAGCGCGCGCTGGCGGGGGGAGAGCGGCGCGTCTGACCAGTGCCCGTGCTTGATCGCGGCCGCCGTCTCATCATCGCCCCCCTCGGCACGCAGGAACTCTGCGTGAGAGGTGGTTCAGTAGAAGCACGTCTGCGCCGAGGCCGCGACCGCCGCGATCATCTCGCGCTCCTGGCGGTCGAGCGCGCCGGGCGCGAACATGATCTCCGAAAACAGGGCCTGGAACGCTGGGCCGATGCGCGGATGGGCCATAAGCAGGCGCCCCATCGGCGCCACGAAGCCGAAGTCCAATCGATCCGCTCGACGAGCTCCACCGGGCCGAGCTGATCAGGCGGCTGCGCCGGGTCGTTCGGTACCCCTCACGCCTGTCGTCCACGTACCGAGCGAGCACCGGTTGTCCTGTCGTATACGGACCCGTTCGGAATCGGTAGCCGTCCCTACCTCGCCGCCCATGTACCCGGGGTCAACGGGCACCAGCGGCCGCATCGTCGGGCTACTAGATGGGCTTGCTCTCAATTAGTCCGTAGTCTGTCAGGGAGCGGGCGGGGGTACGCGCTACCGGGGGGCCATCGGCGAGCCGCGACTGCACCCTCAACGACGTGATGTAGAGTCGGCGTGATGATTGAACTGGACCGACGGCCGATCTCGCTTCTCTGACCCGCGCCACATCGTGTCGACAAACGAGACATCGGCCAGTCGAAGCGAGAGTGTGCTTGCGGGGCTGCTCGCCCCTCTGCGCCTGCCCGAGAGGGTGCTGGAGGCACTCGACCAGCTGCGTCCGATGCGCTCGGAGCTCACGCGCGTGCGGGAGCAGACCGAGTCGATGGCCGATCTGCTGCCGGCGCTCAAGCGCCTCGAAAAGACTCTCGGCACCCGGCTCGATGCCGTCCATGACGTGGTCGTAGCGCTCGAGAGCGACGAGTCGCATCTCAACCGCACCACGAAGGAGATGGGCGCCAAGGTCGGGACCCTCTCCGACGTCCTCGCGCCGGTCGATGACCGTCTCGCCACCTTCGAGCGCACCATCCAGGATCTCGCGCGGGAGGTCGCGACGATTCACGAGACCCTCGTCGGCGTCAAGGACGACATTCAACGCACCACCGGCTTGCGCGGGGACCGCGGGATGGTGGAGCGCGCCCGCGACGTCTTAACTGGCGGCCATCAGGAGCAGGACAGGCCTGACTCGCGAGGGTCTGAGAGCGGAGCGGGCGAAGAGCGGTCGATGTCGAACGTGCAAGCACTCGAGGAGGAGGGTCGCGCGATTACCCCGTAGTCGCCCTGGACCACGGCGACGAGTCCGAGCCCAAGCAGTCCGTAGCGCAGGCCCTGGTGGTCGCGGGCCTCGTGCGCTACGCCAAGGCACTGCTCGAACAACGGGCAAGCGGGCCGCATGTCGTTGACCCTGACGCGGGCGTAACCGCTTCTTGGGAGATGAGGTGTGGGCGTCTGAACGCAGCGGCAAAGCACCAAGCGCGGTACGTCGCCGGCGGCGAAATCGCGGTCCTGTGGCGCTGCGGACTGAGGCGCGCGGACGCCCTCGCCTTACAGGCGCACGACGTGGACCTCGACGCCCGGCGCGACGAACTCGGCGATCCTCCGGCGGTGGATTGACCGCCGCCACCAGCTCGGCGCCGAACGGGTGATCGTGGGCGATGCGCTCGGCGATCGTTTGCACGCTGGACGGCTCGCCGATCGACAGCTCCTACGTCCACCGGCTGCTGCCCCGCCTAGCCGCGCGGGCGGGGGAATCACCAAGCGCGCCCTGACACCAGAGACGAACCCGATTTGAGACCCGGTGCCGGTGTCCTTGCCACAGCGGATGCTGTCCTCGACCCGGGCGCGGCCGTGATGACGCAGTTCCAGGACGGCGATGTCCTGGCCGGGATGGGGTCACTCGCAGCGACAGATCAGCCGCGAACCCTCCGGCCGAGACGACGGGGCCGCGAAATCGAGCTCCGCCACCCAGGCGCCGTCTCGATCGGCGCCATCACTGTCGATCGCCTGCAGCCACGCCGGTTCGGGCACTTCGAGGACCGCTGCCCCGGACCGTGTCGTTGAGCCCATAGCCGACCGAGAAACGGATCCCCCGGCCTCGCGACAATCCGCTGTGAACGCGTGCGTCTGACCGCCGCGATATCCGTCCGCGGAACGCTCAGCCGCGCCAACCACCAGTGGCCGGGCCTCAGCGATCTTGATCCCTCGCGTGGCCGAGCCTCCTGGTCCGGCGCGACGCACCTCTTGCCCTGGCGCCGGGGTTCGGCCTGAGCGCTGCTGCCCATAGGCCGAGAAGGGAGAGGCCGACCAGCCCGAGGAGGAGGGCTCCGTAGCGCAGCGCGTACCGAGCCGCGTCGGACAGGCCCGACGGCGCCCTCACGGCCACCGCGGCGTCCGCGATGTCCTGCTTCTGGGTCGCCTGGGTTCCGGCCCGGGTATCGGTCCAGGCTCCGAGCGCGAAGCGGTTCTCGGAGATCAGTCCCAACCGGCTGCCGAGGTCAGGGAGGCCTTCCTTGGCGCCAAACCCGATCCGGGAATCGAACGAGCGACTGGAGAGCGTCACGGCATGGGTGAAGCTCTGGCCGTGATTGAAGGAGGATTGCAGCGAGACGCGGGTCATTATGTTCGCTGGGTCTGAGCGGCGGTCGTAGTAGAGGACGTCGAGCCGGCCGTCGGGGGCCACCGCCAGCTTGGGCAGATACTGGGAGGTGCCGTCATGGAGCTTGGTGTCGTTGACGCGCATTGGCCCCTGCCAGCGCGCAGCCCGAGGCTCGAGCGTCCACAGCATCACGTCGGCGTCGCCGAAACGGCTGTCGTGGAACGCGGCATAGATCCGGCCGGCCCGATCCACCGCCACCGAAGGGGACGGCGGGAAGAACACGACGAAGCGCGAGATCGGCACCAGCCGGTCGTCCACCGGCGACTCATCCCAAGTCGCTCCCCCGTCCCGCGAGCGTGCCAGCACGAGGCTGTACGGACCCGGATAGGGAGGCCCGCCCTGGCCGTTGTGCTCGCCTTCGTAGTCCAACGTGTCCTGGCCCAGGTCCACGTAGAGCACGTAGAGCTCGCCCTTGGGGCCCACCACCGGCGACGGCGTGACCACCCGTTGGCGCGCCGGGCTGCTCACTCGTACGGGCTGAGTCCACGATGCTCCGCCGTTGTCCGAGCGTGCGGCTTCGATCGGGTTTCCGGTGTTGGTGAACTTCAAGTTCGCGAGATCGCCGCCCTCGGCTTCGAGCCAGGTCAGGTACAGGCGTCCGGGCTTGACCGGGTCGGCGGCCACGCGGACCTGAAACGCCAGCGGGCCCAGCACTTTCCTCGGCGCAGACAGCGTGCGCCCATCGTCCTTGGAGGTCGATAGCCACACCGCATGCGGGCGATTGCCGGACCCCTTGAGCGTGACGAAGATCAGATACAGGGTGCCGTCGGCCGAGAAGGCGACATCCGGGGCCCAGCACTTGGCCTCCTCCCCCTTCGGGGCCGGGATTGCAGTTTGCCTCCAGGTGGCTCCGTCATCGGAGGAGACGTGCAGCGAGCAGGAATAGAACGGCGTGTCGATCCGGGTCGAGACAACCAGGTTGCTGGGCCGCACGGGATCGCGGACCAGCGTGGGGGAGTTGTGGGCGCTGATGTCGGAAGCGATGCTGGCGCCGCCGTTCACCGGCGCGTCGTGGCCGACGGCGCCGACTCTCGCCGGGCGATCGAACGCCGCTGAGAGCAATACCGCACCGACTGCCGCGAGCAGCAGCGACGCGCCGAGCACCGCTGAGAGCGTCGAGCCCCGCCGCCGTTGGCGGGGGCTACGGTCGGCACTCGCTACGTCATCCGTGGGGACGGGTTCGGCAACTGTGAATTCAGACTCCGCTGGAACCGCCTCGAGCGGGATGCCCGGGGCGGGACTTGCCTCGGGCGGGACGCCCCGCCGGGCTTTCATCTTACCGCTCAGTCGCGCTGCCACTGGTGCGCGTGGACCCCGACGCTGCCCTGCGGCGACGGGTTACGGTGACCAGGACGCCGCCGAACACGCCGACGAGTCCGAGACCGAGGATCACCATGCCGATCAGCACCTGCGAGCCAAGACCGCCGCCCTGCCCCGAAGAGGAGGCCGCTGCGGCGGCGGCAGACACGGGTGACCTCGCCGAGGAGGCGGCAAAGCCGCTCCACACGTCGGCGGTGGCGGTGCGCGGTGAGGGAGCGGCCGCGCTAGCTAGCTGACGCGCCGGATGAGCCGCTTTGCTCCTCGGTGCAGTAGAGCTGGCGAAGACGGTCTGTCCCCCTTGGTGGGCGACGCCTGCGGTCGCGCCTCTACCCCGGACGGCCAACGCGCTGGATCCGAAGGATGACGCGCCGGAGGTGCCGGAGTTGCTCGTCGCGCTCGCGGAGTTCCTCGTCGCGCTCGCGGAGTTGCTCGTCGCGCTCGCGGAGTTGCTCGTCGCGCCCGAACCGGAGTTCGCTCCAGTGCCGCCGCCTTTTCCGGTGGTGGTGGTGCGTGTCCGGCCTCTGGCCGGCGTGCCGGATGGTTGGGTGGCTCCGCTGGTCGAACCGGAGGCGCCGGCTCCGCTGGTCGAACCGGAGGCGGTCGAGCCTGCAGCTGCGCCCGAGCCCGCAGCTGCGCCCGAGCCCGCAGCTGCGCCCGAGCCAGCACCTGCGCCCGCGCCAGCACCTGCGCCCGAGCCGCCAGGGGGCGGAGTCGCCGGAGCCTGGGAAGGTAGAGAAGCGGGCGGTGTTTGGGTCGCGGGCTGTGGAGCCTGCGGTGTTTGCGGCGTCCCGAAGTCTCCCCCAGTGCACGCCCACGCGACGCTTGCCGCGCCTAGGACGGATGCCAGAACGACCAATGTCGCCATCCAAATATTACGTGACCGTGTACGCATTAGAACCCGCCCTCGCCGCCGGAGTGCCGGTCTCGTGCCGCAAGACCGGAAGAATGTAGAACATCATAACACCAGATCGCCCGGGCAGGGTCTCAGCTGAAGATCTCCCGAGCAGGGTTCCAGCTTAACTGAGGTCGCAGGAGCCACCTCGCGCCCAGTCACGATCCCCCCGGCGCGTCCGCAGATAGTCTCTGCCGCGTGGCGCTACCAGGCCAACGTGACGCGGCGACCGACCGCCACTGCAGTACCAGGCGCCGGGCTTTCAGACGGAGCGTGCTCACCCCGGTAATCGGTTGGCTGGCGGCAATTCTCTCTGCTTCGCCGGCCGGTGCTCAACCTCCAGGCCCCCCGCTGGTCCGGGTGCCGTTTCCCAGCTACGACGGGACGCTCACGCCCTATACCTTCCAGCTGGGCTACCCGCTGGTCACGCTGATCTACGACTCGCTCCTCTGGCGCGACGCCGATGGCATCCCAAGACCGTGGCTCGCGCGCTCGGTGCAGCGATCGGACGGCGGCCGGCGGCTGACGATCACCCTGCAAAAAGGGGTTCGCTGGCAGGACGGCCGGCCGCTGAGCGCTGATGACGTCGCCTTCACCTTCCAGTTCGTCGCCGCCCACTTCCACCCGCGCTTCACGCCCGAGCTCGGCGATGTCGAGGGCGTGCGGGCGACCGGCCCGCTGACCGTGAGGATCGACCTGCGCCACGTCTCGCTCGGCTTCGAGGACCAGCCGCTGGCGGATCTGCCGATCCTCCCGAGGCACCTGTGGCAGCGACTCCTCCCCGGCCAGCTGGCCCCTCCAGGCCTGCCGGTGGGAAGTGGGCCCTACCGCCTGGTGAGCGCACGGCCGGCGAGCGGATACGTCTTTGCCGCTAACCACCGCTACTTCAAGGGGTCTCCCCGGGTGGCGCAGATCCGGGTCCCGATCATCCACCAGGAGGAGCGCGCCTACGATGCCCTGCGGCAACGGCGGGTCGACATGCTGCCCTTCAGCCTGCCCATGGGCCCCGCCGCGGAGTTCGGAGCGGCGTTTGGGATCGCTCTGCGCACGGGTCCGCTGTACTCCGGCACAGCGCTGCTGCTCAACCTCCGACGGGCCCCCTTTGACCGGCTCGCGGCGCGCCGGGCGGTGGGCGACGCGCTCGACCTCGGACGGATCGTGCGCAACGTCGGGCCGGCGGCCGCCGCGCAGCAGGGCTACATCCACCCGGCCTCCCCCTGGGCCTCCGGCGCGAGCCTTCACCGCTTCGATCCAAGCTCCGCCCAAGCGGCGCTGGCCCGGCTCCGGTTGCCCTCGATTCACGTGCTGGCGGCCGACAGTGACCCGGTGAGGCTGGAGGCCGGTAGGCAGGTCGTGCTGGCCCTGCGACGGGTGGGGGCCAATGCAACCCTGACGAAGCTCTCAGGCGCAGCCCTGAGCCAGGCGATCGGCGAGAACGGCTCCACGCCGAGCTTCGACGCGGCGATCAGCAGCATCCCTCCACTGGCCTCCTACGACCCGGGGTTCTTGGCCGCGCTGTTCGGATCGGATCCCCGGGCCGCTCCCCTCAACTTCAGCGGATACCGCAGCCAAGCGTTCGATGCGCTCGCCCGGCGCGTTGCCTCCGCGCCCGATCGCCCAGCGCGCCACGAGCTGGCTGGGGCCGAGCTGCGTCTGCTCGGCGATGATCTCCCGGTGGTCCCGCTGTTCTTCTCCCAAGGGACGTTCGCCTATCGCCCCGCGATCTACGACGGCTGGGTGTTCGTCAAGGGAACGGGCATCCTCGACAAGCGCTCGTTCCTTCCCGGTCAGCCCTCCCCGCGCGGTGGATCAGAGGGCAGTGGCGTCCCCGTGCCGACGGGCTCCGGCTCCGGCTCGGGCTCGGACCTCGTCGACGCGGCTTCGCTGGTGGCGCTGGCCATCGTGCTGGTCCTAGCCGGCGCGGTGCTCCTGAGCCGGCGCTCAGCGCGGCGGCGCTAGGCGCGTGCCGGCGCCCCCGCGGGTTCAGCCGCCAGCTCCTCGATCTCCCTCGAGCTGAGCGTCTCGGACTCGAGCAGCGCCCGCGCTACCCGCTCGAGCGCGTCCCGAGATGCCCTCAACACCCCGTCTGCCCGCTGCTCCGCCTGCTCCACGAGCCTGCGCGCCTCGGCGTCGATCGTGCGCGCGGTCTCCTCCGAGTAGGAGAGCGTGTGACCGTCCTCGTCGGCATCCTGGGCGTAGCCGATCGGTCCGAGCGCATCGCTCATCCCGAGCTCGCGCACCATCCGGTGAGCGAGGCGCCCCACCCGCCTCAGGTCATCCCCCGCGCTGGAACCGGCCTGCCCGAAGATCAGCTTCTCGGCGCAGCGGCCCCCCAGCAGTATCGCCATCTCGTCGATCATGCCCGAGCGGGAGTAGACCAGCCGGTCGTGAGTGTCGGTGAGCCAGGCGCGTCCGAGCGAGCCACCCGAGGGAATGATGCTGAGCATGTGCGGCAGCCGGCCCTCGGGCACGGAGCGGGCGACGACGGCATGCCCCGTCTCGTGGAAGGCCATCACTCGCCGCTCCTGGTCGGTGAGCACGTGCGCGCGCGCGATGCCCATGGTCGCCCGCTCGACCGCCTCCCCGAGCTCCGACATCGAGATCTGGCCTCTGCCCCGCCGGGCGCTCAGCAGGGCCGCCTCGTTCATCACGTTGGCGAGGTCGGCACCCGAGAGGCCGCGGGTAATGCCCGCGACGGCGTCGAGATCGACGTCTGGGCCCAGGCGCTTGCGGCCGACGTGGACCTCCAGGATCGCCCGGCGCGCCGTACGGTCAGGCAGGTCGAGCGTGATCGTGCGGTCAAAACGACCGGCGCGCACGAGCGCAGGATCGAGGATCTCGGGCCGGTTGGTCGCCGCCATCACGATCACGCCGTCTCGCTGGCGAAAGCCGTCGAGCTCGATCAGGATCTGGTTGAGGGTCTGCTCGCGCTCACGGTGGCCGTCCAGCGAGGACTCGCGCCTGGTGCCGATCGCGTCGATCTCGTCGATGAAGACGATCGTGGGCGCCACCGCCCGCGCCTGAGCGAAGAGATCGCGCACCCGGCCCGAGCCCTCGCCGACGTAGATCTCGGTGAACTCAGTCGCGGCAACCGAGAGGAAGGCGGAATTCGACTCCCCCGCCACGGCTCTCGCGAGCAGCGTCTTGCCGCAGCCAGGGGGACCGACCAGCAAGAAGCCCCGGGGAAAGCGCGCTCCCATCTCCGTGAAACGGCTCGGGTCGCTGAGGAACTCCTTGATCTCGCCGAGCTCGCTCAGCGCCTCCTCGCTGCCGGCCACGTCGGCGAACGTCACCCGCTCGGCACCCAGCGATTGCTGGCCGATGGTCCGATCGCGCACCGCCAGCCGGCGCTGGCGCTCGGGGGCCTCGACGATTCGCGTCAACGCGCCGTCGAGCTCGGCCTGGGAGATCTCCGTCTTACCGGCGCGGGCCGTGAGCAGCGCCGCCTCGTTCATCACGCTCTCGAGGTCAGCGCCGGTCAGGCCGATCGCGCGATTGGCCAGCGCCCGCAGATCCACGCTTCTGGCCAGCGGCTTTCCCCTGGCGTGAATCGCGAGGATCGACGCGCGGCCGGCTTCGTCGGGACGGTCGACGGAGATCGCGCGGTCAAAGCGCCCCGGCCGCAGCAACGCCGGGTCCAGGTCGTCGGGCCGGTTGGTGGCCCCGACGACGATCGTGCCCTCCACGGGCGAGAAGCCATCCATCTCGGTGAGGATCTGGTTCAGCGCCTGTCCTTGCTCCTCACCGGAGCCTTCGCTCACTGCGGGGCCGGCCCGGCGTCGGCGACCGACGGCATCGATCTCGTCGATGAACACGATCGCGGGAGCGTCCTCACGGGCCTCTCTGAACAGCTCCCGGACGCGCGAGGCACCGACGCCCACGTACAGCTCGACGAAGTCCGAGCCGGAGATCGAGTAGAACGCGGCGCCCGACTCGCCGGCCAGCGCCCGGGCAAGCAGCGTCTTGCCGCAGCCCGGCGGCCCGTACAGCAGCACGCCGGTGGGAATCCGCGCGCCGAGCTCGGTAAAGCGCTTGGGGTCCGAGAGGAACTGTGCCAGCTCGCGCAGCTCGGTGATGGCTCCCTCCTGCGCCGCGACATCGTCAAAGCTCGTGACACTCTGCCCCTCGGCGGCCTTCCGCGCGCCGCTGCGAACCCCGAATACGCCCGTTCCGAGCCGGTAGGAGAAGATGAAGTAGGCGAGGACGACGATCAGGATCAGCGTTGGCAGCAGGACCGAGAGCGGACCCACCAGGCTCTTGCCGAACTGCTGATCCGCTGTGAATGGGACCCGGTTTGAGAGCAGGATCTGGATCAGCCGATCACGAGTGATGTCATTACGGAGAGACGGGGTGTTGAACCGAACCAGTGCCCCACCCGCGCGCCGGTAGGTGCCGATCACGTAGGCATCGGCGTCAAGAATGCGGGCGTTGACCACTCGCCCGGACTCCGCGAGGTTGACGAACGCCGAGAAGGGAAGCTTCTGTCCGCTGACCTGTGGCCGGCTGGCAGCGATCGCCTGCACGTAGCCGATCACCAGCAGCACTATCACCACGCTCGCCCAGAACCCGAGCGTGTTGAACCGCTTGGCCCCGTCCCCCGGGAACCGGCGTCGTTGTCCGGCGCGTTTGGTTTGCGGACTCACCGAGCCGACAGGCTACACGCGGGGTGCGGTGCTACGCAGAGGCCCTGGCGAAGCTCACGGGCACGGCCCGGTACCCACCCGCGGGCCGGCGCGTCGCAGTGCAGAGCGCACGAGCGTGTTCGAGACCCCCCATCCGTAGCCACCGCCGACCGTTCCGGCGAAGACGGTCGTCAGGACCCGCCCACGACCGTCGACCAGCGGGCCGCCCGAGACGCCCGGCTCTGCCTTTCCGGCAAAGGAAGTGATCAGACGCCCGTAGAGGTTGTTAGAGACGCCGTTGAGCTCGCCGGAGAGGCGGCCCACATACGTGCTCGAGGTGGCGCCGAGCCGCGCCGGCCGCACCTTCCACTCGCCTAACGGGAATCCGAGCACCGCGGCCGGCGTACCGGGCTTCGGGCCGCGCACCAGCGGGAGCGTAGCCGCGCCCTTCAACTAAGCCGAGGACTGCGCAGGCGGGGATCATCCGGGTCGTCAAGCTGTTCCTCGGCTGAGGAGCTGACGGTCTGACGGGCTTGGGGCGCGGCGGGATGCCGCGCCCCGCCGGAACGGCTTGGCCCTGCTGATCGCACGCCTGGCGGGTGATGGTGCAGCGGACCGCGAGGATCGGGTGTGGCCGCAGGCGACACCTCCGATCTCCACCACGCTGCGGCCGGCGCGGCGCACGCCCGCCGCACCCGTCACGCGAGGGTCGGCGGGGGCCACCGCCGGCGGCGGACCCGCGAAGGTCGGCAGCGAATACGCCACCTTGGTGGCGGGAGCCGGACCGGGGGGCGGCAGCAGCGCGTCCAGCCGGCCGAGGATCGCCGAGCGCCGCACCTGACCGCCCAGCGAGCCCACCTGCAGGGCGACCGAACCGAGGACCCAAGCCGCTGTCAGGCCCAGGCAGGCGCCCAGCAGCACGCCCCCAATCCGGCTCGCGGGACCCAGGCCGCCGAGCCGGCGGCGTAGCTGCAGCCCGAACCGCTCGACCACCGCCGCCGACAGGGCACCAACCAGCAGCGCTCCGGGGAGGGCAACTTCCGGGGCGTAGGTCGAGCTCTCACCGCCGTGGAGGAGCAGCGGTGCCAGCGCGCGCCGAGCACAGCCCCGGCTCCAGCTCTGTCCACCAAAACGAAGACGGTCTCGCTATGTGCGCCCCGCACTTACCCCGAGTTCGACAGTTCGGTCGGCGCCTGGGCACGCAATAGTGTGATTTTCCAGGGCTTTAGGGCATGCGATGGCATCGCACCGTGTGCCTAGAATCGGCGGTCGGTCGCGCGGGACCCG